>Ga0209373_10005045_pt1 | contig 11022 bp, 12 predicted proteins | sample Higcelweek5metaG_FD_187173 | JGI IMG/M metagenome (GOLD analysis project Ga0209373, IMG submission 187173) | Freshwater pond sediment microbial communities from the University of Edinburgh, under environmental carbon perturbations - High... | ecosystem: Environmental > Aquatic > Freshwater >... | reverse complement strand
CGAGCTCCGGCAGAAGAAAATATACAGGAGCCCGATAATCGAAAGGCTGTCTCCGAGAATCATTAATAGTCTGCGATCCATCCGGTCCGCCAGAACACCTGCGGCGGGTCCGAGCAAGAGTGGCGGAAGGAAGGAGAGAATCATGATAAGGCTGACGTCCGTCACACGTCCAGATTGTTGGAACACATATACCCCGAGCGCGAAAGCCGTCATTCCACTTCCGATCGCAGAGATAAACTGACCTGTCCACAGAACGGCGAATCTTCCGAAAGCGTTTGGCCTTCTCCCCTTACTCATGATCTTCCCCCGGGAGATGCTTCATCGCATTCGTAAGCGTCCCCTCCTTGGCCTTCAGCATCCGCTCCATGTGGTACATCATCGCGAAAAGCTTCGTAGCGGAGCGTTCCGGCGTCATCTCTGCGTCTGCTTCATCGAGTGCGACGATTGCGTATGTTAGGATCATCTCAACACATTCCTCCGGAAATGCTGTGTCAAATAATCCTTCACCGGTTCCCTCTCTCACGAGCTGCGTGAAGACCGGCAGCATATGCCTGATCGTCATCGAATGAAGCTTCTGATGCATCAGAGCGTTCTGGGGATTATGGATGTGTGTAAGTACATCCGTCTGAGTCGTCTCACGAAACCGCATCGCTCCGACCACCCGGAAAATTCGTTCGATTAGAGGAATTGAGGTATCATCGGCGATCTTCGCAGCTGCAGATAAATAACGTTCGCCATATCGAAGAATCAGAGCGTCCATCACTTCCTCTTTAGAACGGAAATGATAATAGAGCGTCCCGCGGGCAATTCCAACCGCATCCAGAATGTCGTTCGTACTGGTTGAATCAAAGCCCTTCGCAATGAAAAGCTCCTCCGCGCGGTCAAGAATCTCATTTCTTCTTGTTATCGCATCTTTCACAACTCGCATAGATTCCTCTTTCTAAATAGATGGTATTCGGATTGTGTCTCATCCCGCCAACATCACATTCTTTTCTTATTACCGACCGACTGTCGGTCTAATAATCTCATAGTCACGAATTCTTGTCAACATGTATCGATATTTTTTCGCACGAAAAGACCCGGCTGTTCTCGGGAAACCGCCGGGTGATCGAATGACTTACATAGTGAGCTCGGTTTATAATGGGTTGATGGTTTCCTTGCCGGGATTGTCCTTTACGAACTCCAGAAGGTCTCCGGGCTGACAATCGAGTGCGAGACAAATCGCGTCAAGCGTCTCGAATCGTATGCCCTTCATCTTCCCTGTCTTCAGGTTTGATAGATTGACATTCGTCATTCCGATCCGCTCGGCGAGTTCATTCAACGACATCTTCCGGTCTGCCATCATACGGTCCAATCTTATGATTACACTCATACGGTCCTCCTTACGCGATCTGGTCCATATCTTCCTGCAAAGCGCACCCGTATCGGAAAACCTCAGAGATCATTCCGAGCACGGCTCCGATCGCAAGGACGAATAGAAATGACGGATCCAGGTGTATGTATGACAAGGAATAAAAAACCACATTCGCCATCACTCGTATTGCCTCCGGTAGAAGACCGAGAAGCATCACGAGAACAGCAGCGATACGTAGATACCGGACACTTGTCTTCGTAAACGGGGACTCTCCTCGCTTCACACTGTTGAAGAGAAGAAACAACACCGAGAATACGGCCGCTATCATGATCTGAGAAATTCCGGATACCGCATAATTCGTGACGATGACAGGTTGAGGATTCATTCTGCCCTCGGCATCGATACGGTTCACCTCATTATAATCAGCAGGCATGTAACTCTCACCGCTGACAAACAACGCATACGATAATTGTTCTGTTCCGGTCGCATCAACCGTGACCGTATCGATCGTGCGACCATCCTCCTCGGAGATTAACCGTACTTCAAACGCGTCTCGTGGCATCAGTGCAAACCGAATCGCGTTCCCAATCGAATTCGCGGCAAATCCCAACATGGTAATCGCGATAATTAGTACAACAACTGTATCCACTCGTAATCTTTTCTTGGTTGCATTCAGTGCTTCCTTCATACATGATTCTCCTTCGCAAGTAATATCTTAGCGGATGATCATCGCTTATGAAGATAGAATACACCATCACTTTCAGCTATTCAATAAATATTTAATGTTTTGCTTTAATTATTTATCTTTCCGAGAAAACGGCAACTGAAGGACACATGTCGGTTATTGATAGAGAATGACGAGAATATCGAAGGAAGAAGCACCCTTATTTGTTTAGTACCGACAATACACAGCCTTCCAACCCACGCCAGTTATTTTCTCTAGTTCTGCAAATAAAGCATCGTCAAGTAAAAACTTATCCAGTTCATAATCTTCAACTCTTACAGCGAACATTGAGAATCCTTGGGGGAAATAATAATCGAGACTATTAAGTGATGTTGCATTTTTACAGCAAGGAGAGGAAACATGCAGGTCAGTGAAATTATTCTCATAAGCAGTTCCCATAGCTTCCTGCCACCATTCGATATCTATTTCATTCGAGCAAATCGGACATTTAATAGATTCGAAATTCTCACCACAGTCATAAAATTTTACAGAATCATTTCTCTCGGTCAGAACTTTAAGGTTTGCTATATTTCTATGGCTAATGAGCAATGTTATGCGTTCAATACTTCCACGATCGGGAATATAGATCTCGATTGTCGGCATAATGTATACATGAATTTCGGACATTTGAAATCACCATTCCTTCTCTTTATGCGTATTTGCACTTTACGTATCGAACATTCCAGGAATATACATTTAGCGTATTCAAGCAATTTTGCAGGCGATAATATCTGGGAGGAATCTCATCCCAGTGGTTGACCGCAGCGGCTGCAACAATTTGCTCCGGGATGCGTCTTCTCTCCGCAGTTCCGGCAGAAACGCAGAGCCGGTGTGGATGTCCCTCCGGCCTTTGCCCCGCAAACACGGCAGAATCGCAGACCGGGTTCCATCACGGCATGACAAGCTTCACATTCTCCCGCAATAATCTCATCCGGCCTTGGTCTCTTGATATCTTCCGCGATATGCGAATCGGTCGCCCGAGAAGAAGACGCGGCGCGACAAGCATCCGTCAGATGTGTCTTCCATGTATCGAGGCTACGATGAATGACACGCGACGAGAATCGTCTTCGGATCGCGCGTACCGATGGCGTCCGGATCATTAACATCCGCTCCTTCTCCCGCGATTGCGAGGCGAGCTCTTCATCTGTCATCGTAAGAAGTTCGCGTGAGAATCCCGTAGCCTCGAAGGCTCTGTTTAGGAGTGTTACAAAGTGATCAAACGACGTACGTACGCAGAAAACATAGGTCGCCGCCTGCTCATCCGGAAAAGCCAGTTCAACAACGGCTACTCGGTCTTCCTCGGCAGGGGCTACCACCCAGAGCGCATATTGCATCTTTCCCTCGGGATCCGGGGGCAATTCGAGGATTCCAACGCATGCTCTCCCCATTGACGCGATATTTCGAATAACGGGAAAGGTTTCCGACATCCGGCTTTTCTCAATCAACGTGTTCACGCTTATAAGAAGTGCCCCGGATATCTCCCCGATCGTATTTATCGGAATAGCCAGACCTTGCGGAAGACAACGTGATGCTTTTCGAATTTCCTCTTCTCTCGAGCGAGGTAGAATTTTCCGGATCACGTCTTCATTTGCCTGATGAATTGCTTTTCGCGCCAGTAGAATCTCGTGTTCCATCGGATCGAGTGAACGTCCGAGCATAGATAGTCGCGCCATTTCACCGGAAATAAAAGAAAGCGTGAGTGACTGATCTACCTTCTGAATCGCCTCGAGAAATGCTAGCGGTAGACGTCTCGCCCTCGAACTTGGCGGCAAAAGATAGATCGCGTCCGGATAGACCATGATCTCACCGTCACTCGCAATCTCTTCCGATTCCAAAGATATCATATCTTGGTCGGCAGATTCCGGTCTTGCACCGATCCGGTTCTCCGTAAGGGAGAATTGCCCATGCGACTGGATTATACAAGATCCCTCGAAGAGGAGAGTCTCGAGCGTTCTACGGTAATAGGCCTCGAGCAGCGCGCCGTGAAACCAGGCACAGGATCGGCCCATACGTGAAAACACATACGTATCGCATTCCAATGCGATATGCACGGTTTCGTTCATTTGCGTGATCTGAAGGATATCCCCGTACGAGACGGTCCAACGCGTACCGTTTGCCACAAGCTCCAATTGATCTGGACCGATAAGCAGACGGCATTCTTGGGAAATATCGCGAGAATGAACCAGCGCGATATAGAACTCTGCCGGATCGACAGCTGTCGTCATATTCGGCTGATTCGGGTCCGTGCTTGGTTGTTCCTGCATAGGCACTCCTATCGGGGGCGTTGACCGCCGCCGATCAAACGAGGATCTTCGTCCCGCATTCGCCACAGAAACGGGTTCCGGGAGGATTCTGCGCGCCACAGCCTGTGCACTTGCCGGGTACGGCGGCTGGCGCAGTCATATTCGTCCCGCAGTTATTGCAGAATCGAACGGTCTGCGCATTCTTAGCCCCGCAGTTCGGGCAGGTCTTGAGGTCCATCGACGCACCGCAATTATTGCAGAACTTACCACTGCCAGCCGGCTTGCCGCATGTCGGACAAACGGTCGTCTTGCTCTCGATCTGTCCCTTCCATACTGTCGCAGTCTCGCCGGCCTCGTTGATGTTTCTGCGCATCGCTTCCGCGCGAGCCTTCGCGACATAGATCTCCTGACGCGGCGCGCACTCCGTGCACAATCCTTCATCCTCGTTATAGCACGCGTCACAGGCGTAATGATTACAGCTGTGGCAGCGGTGAAAATGGCTCTGCGCCTCATTCTGCGCCATCGCAAAGGCACGCTCATGCTCCTTGTGCCACTCGGGAGACTGTCCCTGAAAATTCTCGGAAAGAATATGACCGCCGCGTTCGGCGGAATAACCGATATCTCCGACGACGCCGCCTACCAGTGACCCCAACATGCCGAGTCCCTGCGATATGCCACGCAAGCCTTTGCCGCGCTTGTAGGTCTCACTCTCAATAAAGCTACTCTTGTAGCCGTCGTTACAAATATCACAATAGAACGTGAACTGGAATCCGGCCTCGGAAGAATTATCCTCATAGTTCCTTGTAAATGCTCGCAACATACTGCTCCCTCACTTCTTCAACGTAACCGTTATTTTTTTACCGCAAGCGGTACATTTCTCATTCTGGAAAAACTGCTGCTCCCCACATCGATGATTCCCGCAGGTGACCATAAGTGTCTTGCCGCATGCCTCGCAGCGATCATCGACATATGTATTCTTCCCACAATGCGGACAAGAGATCACGAGGGATCTTCCACACCCCGGACATAGCTTCTGTCCCTTTGTAATCGTCCGAAGACAAGTCGGACATTGGAAGCCAAAGGGGGAGTGGCTTCCGCAGAACTCGCAGAAATGTGCATCGCCCTCAATCAGATTGCTACAGTGAACACAGGGCATTTTGTACGTTGCCATCCGGGGCACTCCAATCTGTATGTGCTTTTACTGGACACAATATCGCAGTCATAATGAACAGGATTTGTCGCAAATAGGAATCGTCTGAATAGATCAAACATTCCACATCACCATAGTAATATTTGATAGATCGAAAAGCAATGTCATGCGCGAAAAATTAACCGGAAGAGTCCAGCTAATACGATGCGCGCGTGAGCGGAGAACGCCTTCTCGTGACATGGTTACGAATCGTTCCCTTACATAGTTACGAATCGTTCCCTTATTGACATCTGTATATTTATACTGTATTCTGCATAATTATATCACTCTGGAGGAAGATATGCTCGTACGTGCTATGACGATCGGAGATTATGTGAATGTCTATAAGCTTTGGATGACGACTCCGGGGCTTGGCCTGAATTCCATAGATGACAGCGAGAGCGGAATTCGAAAATATCTCGACCGAAACCCTTCTACTTGCTTCGTCGCGGAAGAGAACGAGGACATTATCGGTGTCATTATGGCTGGCCATGACGGCAGAAGAGGATTCATCTATCACATGGCTGTTGATACGAATCGGCAGCGGCAAGGAATCGGCGAATCACTCCTTTCCCATGCGCTAAGCGCGTTGAAGTCGGAAGGGATTCATAAAGTCGCACTAGTTGCCTTGGATACGAATCATATCGGCAATAGGTTCTGGGAGAAGCAGGGCTTCATTCATCGTCCTGATCTCGTTTATCGCAATTTTGCTCTTCGGGAGATCGAGAACATCTATACCTGAATGACGCCGTCGGACAAAAGGCTCTGGCGGGTTAATTCGATACGTAGAACCGGCGAATAGATTAAGGGTAATGACATCCTATCAGAAGATGAGTTTATCCGTAATCTTCTCCGCCTCAGCCTGAAGAAAAGCTCGATCTTCGTCGGTAAGCGGCTCCTGAAGGCATGCCTCAATATTCTTGAGCATGAAGAGAAAATGTTCGAAATTTCCAGGCGGCACAAGCGCAGCTCCGCCCTTTTCGAGCCCGTATTTCATTCCCGCGATCGCAAGGCGATCATTATCGAACACAGGTCTACACCAAGATTTGGGATAGACCTTCGGTTCAGAATCGTCCCACATGCGAGAGACCATCACCTTCATGCACAGGAGCCCCTTATCTGTCCGCCTCACCTCTTCCGCGATACGGTCGCCCCAACCCCGCGTGAGGCCCAGTGCCCAGTTCATCGGGAAAAGTACCGTGTCAAAATCGTAGAGGCGGCATGCCGCAAGAGCGACGTCTTCATTATGCGCAGAAAATCCGATTCTACGGATCAATCCTTCTCTTCTTGCCCAAAGGAGTGTCTCCATCGCCCCGCCGGGCGCGAATATCTGATCGAGCTCCTCCATCGTCGTGAGTGCATGGAGTTGGTAGACATCGAAGTATTCTGTTTGCAGAGTTTTTAACGAGTCCAGAAGCTCCTGTCGCGATCCTTCCGCGTCCCTTTGCATGGTCTTACAGGCCAGATGCACATTCCCCCTGTGTCTTCGAAGAGCAGGGCCAAGACGAGACTCGGCATCACCGTACGACGGTGCAACATCAAAGTAATTGACTCCCGCATCCACCGCGTAATCGACGTAATGTGACGCCGTCTGTTCCGTCTCATTCATATTTATGATTCCGCCAAAAATAACCGGGCTAATCATCATATCAGTCCGTCCGAATCGTCGCTTTTCCATGGATCTACCTCCTCGCGTTTCATAAGAATTATCCATCTTCGAATCTCATTATAAGTATATCGCAGCTAACCAGCGTGTTATCATATAGATGTACTAGGAATGCGAACTTTTGTTGATGTTTTCACTTCAATTGGAGGTAAGAATATGCGTACGAATCCTGTTCTTGAGAAGTTAGGACGCCCCCTTCGTCTCGCCGTGATCGGCGGTGGATCAGGTTCTTTTATCGGTGCCATGCATCGTCAATCCGCCTTGCTCGACGGATGTTATACGATTGTCGCCGCCGCACTCTCATCACGTCCGGACAAAGCTCTTTCGGATGGCCGTGCAATCGGGTTACCGGATGACCGCTGTTACTCAGATGCCCTCGATATGATTCGTGTCGAGTCATTGCGCAAAGACGGTGCCGAGGTTATCGCGATTATGACCCCGAATGACAGCCATTTTCGCTATGCGGAAGCCGCATTGGCAAACGGGTTCGACGTGATCTGCGATAAGCCGATGACCAATACGCTCGAGGACGCAGCGGCGCTCGCAGGTCAGGTAAGGACCACCGGACTCGTCTTCTGCCTCACGCATAATTATTCCGGCTATCCGATGGTTCGTCAGGCGCGCGCTATGGTTTGTTCCGGCGAGGTCGGAACCATACGACTCATACAGGTCGAGTATGTCCAGGGTGGCAAGGCAGACGAACATGACCCTGATCCGTCGGGCGATATTCCATGGCGCTATGATCCCGTACGCGGAGGACCTTCCCTTGTCATGGGCGATATCGGAACACACGCCCATCACCTTGTACGATACGTCACCGGACTTGAGATTAGGGAACTTTCTGCAGAGATCGGCGCAGTTGTTCCGGGACGAATGACCCACGATTTCGCCGGCGCACTTCTTCGTTTTGAGAATGGAGCGCGCGGATGTTTTTGGGTGACACAGGCGGCCGCCGGCGTAGAGAACAGCCTGCGAATCCGCGTCAGCGGAACGGCGGGTACACTCGAATGGAATCAGGAGATTCCGCAACGACTGGATTGGCGCCCGATCCACGCGCCGGCAATGGTTTTCACGCCGGCCGGTCCCGGAATTCACCCCGAGGCCGCGCGTGCTTCCCGTATTGTAGCCGGACACCCGGAAGGATTCCGGGACGCTTTCGCGAATCTGTATTCTGACGCGGCTGAAGCCATCGTCGCTCGTCGTACAGGAACCGAGCCGGATCCTCTTGCAGTAAGCTTTCCTACGGCGGAAGACGGTCTTCGAGGTGTGCAGTTCGTCCATGATGTCATCGCATCCTCAAATAATAATGGTTCGTGGGTGCATTGCGGGCGGTAAACTCTCCGCCATAGCCAAAACATCACACCGCAACTGCATCCATGAATCTCCTCGATCGCGACAATGCTTCGATCGATCAGGAGGCTGTCCTTCAATTACCCTTAAGAAAACAACCATCGAAAAACTCCGTCTTGACACGATAGGATTTTTGCATTACTTTTACATTGACTGAACAGTCAGTGAATGAGGAGGAATCATCTTATGTCGCCAAGAGGAAAAGACCGGAACGACCAACTGCGCAGTGTCACCTTGGACAAAATCACGCGCGGAGCATTGTACGTTTTTGCGGAGCATGGCTATTACGGAGCAACAATGAAGAGAATATCCGATGCTTCCGAACTAAGTTACGGACTTGTCTACCACTACTTTCCTTCCAAAGAACAGGTTTTTTCTTATCTGGTCATCGATGCATTAGAGCGTTCCCGTGTCGTTTTCGATGATGCGTTGAGCGGATCAGGTTCTTCCTGGGAGAAACTACAAAAACTCTCGGCCGCTTTGCTCGAGAAATCCCTTTCCGGAGATTCCGCTTTATATTTTCACGTTATGCTTCAGGCCCTGACACAGGGAAAGAACTTGCCCGGAGTCAAAGATACGATTGAGCAGAGTAATGAAGCCCTTTTTCGCCAGATCGTTCCAATCATCATAGAGGCGCAGAATTCCGGGATGGTTGTACCGGGAGATCCCGTGATTCTGGCCACCGCATATTTATCAATGGTTCAGGGATTGGCAATCTTTCACTTTCAAGATGAAACGATATCCCAAAAGATATCACCAGACATTCTCTTGAATGTACTGCGTAAATGAGCTGAGGAAGAAGCAATGAGAAAGGCAAGAGTTCTGTGGATACTGATCGTAATGATTTTGATCGGAGGATTGGCTGTTATGGGATTATTCGGGATAGATTCATTCTCGGCTTTCAGAAAAATCGATCAGGAGATGAGTTTCATTACTTCACAAACGGCAGTCATCCATGTGGATACGTCCAATATCCCGGTCCACATTATTAAATCGGAAGCCGGGAGAGACATACGGATACACCTTTCCGGCAGATCCCGGCGAGGGCTGGAGCTCCTATCGGAAACCATCGGTCAGACTGTCTCAATTCGTATCGACCATAAACTCGATGGACTTCCCGTAGAGGAAGTGATCCTTGTTGTATACATCCCGGAAGATTATGGAAAAGATCTACTGATCCGAACAAGTTCCGGTCTGGTGAGCGTAGATCCGATCGATTTGACTTCCTTTACTCTGGAAACAACCTCCGGAGGAATGGTAGCAGAAATGATATCTGCTGATAAAATCACTTTAAATACGACATCGGGAAGCATCAGCCTGAAAGATTATGATTCCAGAGAATTGGAGATCAAGGGAACCTCGTCCGCAGTTACCGTAACTTGCAGTGAATATGATAACAAGATCGTCAGAATCGAAACGACGTCCGGAAGTATTGACCTGACCCTTCCCTCCTCCGCAGAGTTCACGTATCAAATCGCAACGAATGGAAAGTTTCAAACTGCGTTTCCGATCAGCACATCAGGAAGTAATGGCAATACAAGACTCGAAGGACAGTTGGGAAGCGGGATGAACAGTGTATCGCTTCAAGCTACGTCCGGGAGCGTCACAATTTCAGCGTCATGAAGACGAGTATCCTTTCGGAAATACCCGTTGATTCCTCTCCCAAAACACCGATTCTGTTTGTCCATGGCGCATGGCATGGCCCGTGGTGCTGGCAAGAGTATTTTCTTCCGTTTTTTGCTCAACACGGATACCCCGCGATTGCCATAGATCTTCAGGGATCCGGCTCCGGAGATACCAGGAAACGATTAAACTCATTACGCATCTCGGACTACGTGAGCGAAGTTGTGCAAGCGGCCGACTCATTGCCGACGCCACCGGTACTCATCGGACATTCGATGGGTGGGCTCGTCGTTCAGAAGTATCTGGAACAACATTCGGCTCCATGTGCCGTGTTGCTGGCATCTCTTCCGGTAAATGGTCTCTTCCGGTCCTTACTTCGAACGGCAGGAAATCATCCGAAGTTATTCATCCAGTCGGTTCTGACGAGAGATATGCATCCGTTTGTTGGTTCGACCGAGCTTGTTCGGGAGTCATTCTTCTCGAAGGAAATTGATCCCGAGAAACTGGTCAGGTACCGTTATCTATTGCGAAATGAATCCTTTCGCGCATTCCTGGACATGTTGCTCCTGAATCTTCCCCGCCCCGAAAGAATCCATACGCCGCTCCTTGTTCTCGGCGCGGGAAATGATAACGTGTTCTCCCCGAAGGAAGCCGAAATGACGGCAAAAGCTTACCACGCACCGTTTATGGTCATGGAAAACATGGCGCATGATATGATGCTGGAGAAGGATTGGAGAATCGTTGCGGATCATATTCTTGACTTCCTGAGGGAGAACGGGATCTAAGGTCACATAGGTACGATTTACGGGAAGTATACCCCCCATAACTACGAGATCGCGATCATTTGGCTTCGGACACCTGAATCAAGAATAT
>Ga0209373_10005044_pt1 | contig 11024 bp, 8 predicted proteins | sample Higcelweek5metaG_FD_187173 | JGI IMG/M metagenome (GOLD analysis project Ga0209373, IMG submission 187173) | Freshwater pond sediment microbial communities from the University of Edinburgh, under environmental carbon perturbations - High... | ecosystem: Environmental > Aquatic > Freshwater >... | reverse complement strand
CTAGTTTTATCCGTACGGAAATTCTCCATCCACGATGGCCCCGGCATCCGGACAACCGTTTTTTTCAAAGGTTGTCCTCTTCGTTGCACTTGGTGCCACAACCCGGAAAGTCAGAGCTTTAGCGCCGACCTTATGATCGACAACGAAAAATGCACCGGGTGCGCCACCTGCGTCAGTCATTGTCCCCGGCAATCAATCACCACTTCACTCGTCCACCAAGTTACGAACCGTAACATATGCACTAGTTGCGGTGAATGTGTTGACTTTTGCCTGTCGAATGCCCGCGAAGTAGCAGGTCAGGCAATTTCAGAATCCGACCTTTTAGCGGAAATACTGAAGGACCAGGTTTTTTATGAACAATCAGGCGGTGGCGTCACTTTTTCCGGTGGAGAAGCCATGTGTCACATTTATACGCTGGAAGTACTTGCCGCGGAATGCAAACGTCGCGGCCTGCACGTCGCCATTGACACTTGCGGCTACGTTCCGCAGGACTCTTTCGAACGTATACTCCCTTATACGGACTTATTCCTTTATGATCTTAAGCTCATGGATCCGACGCGCCACCAACATCATACAGGACAGAACAACGCCCTCATTCTTAAAAACCTGCAGTATCTCTCCGGGTCTGGCGCGAAGATCAACCTACGTATTCCCCTAATTGAAGGCATCAACTCTGCACCTGAAGACATTAATGCTATCTTGCGCTTTATAAAACCGCTTCGCATAGTACAAGTCAACCTATTGCCCTATCACAATACCGGCAGCAGTAAGTACGCCAAGCTCGGTAATCCACCTCCCTCGTCACTGTTATGTGCCCCATCTCCCGCACGTCTGGAAGCCATTCAACACCAATTTACTGATGCCGGTCTGGAAACCTGCATCGGTGGATGAAGAAAGGACGAATGAAAATGAATGAACGTATTAAATTACTCCGGCAAGAAAGCCTCACCGCCATTCCCCAACTCAGTATCGAACGCGCCGCGTTGGTGACGGAAGCGTACGAAAAATACGCGGGAACTGTCGAGACCCCAATCTTGCGCGCACTGACTTTCAAACATGTCTTAGCCAACAAGACCCTCTGGATTGGCAAAGGTGAGTTGATCGTAGGTGAAAAAGGCGAACAACCTCAAAGTGCACCGTCTTTCCCTGAGCTCTGCTGCCATACACCAGAAGATCTTGACGTGATGAACCGACGCGATAAAATCTATTTTCGGGTCTCAGAGGAAGCGACCCGGGTTCATCTGGAAAAAGTGATTCCCTATTGGGAAAACCGCTCAATCCGTCAATCGATTTTGCGACACATGAGTCCTGAATGGCATGCCTGTTATGAAAACGGTATTTTTACTGAATTTATGGAGCAACGAGGCCCTGGCCACACCGTTCTTGACGTCAAAATTTACACTAAGGGGTTTCTTGATTTTCAAGCTGATATTCAGAGTGCAATCGACAAACTGGATTTCCTGCAGGACCCACAAGCCTACGCTCGCAAAATCCAATTGGAAGCGATGAAAATCGCCTGCGAGGCAATCATCCTCTACGGTCACCGCAATGCGAATTATGCGCGCCAACTGGCCGCAACCGAAACGGATCCTGCGCGTCGAGCTGAACTGCTGCAAATCGCCGCGAACTGCGATGTTGTTCCGGCTCATCGGCCGCAGACTTTTCAGCAGGCTCTGCAGATGTACTGGTTTGTCCATCTCGGGGTCACCAGTGAAATCAACCCATGGGATGCGCTCAGCCCCGGTCGTCTGGATCAGCACCTGGCGCCCTTCTATCAACAAGAGCATGCTGCCGGAACTCTAAGCCGTGAGCAGGCTAAAGAACTTCTGGAATGCTTCTGGATCAAATTCAATAACCAACCGGCCCCGCCCAAGGTCGGCATTACCCTAAAAGAAAGCAGCACCTATACCGATTTTGCCAACATCAATACCGGCGGAATCACTCCGGATGGCGCGGATGGAGTCAACGAGGTTTCTTATCTCATTTTGGAAACAATGGATGAACTGACTCTGTTACAGCCCAGTTCCAACGTCCAGATCAGCCGCAAGAACCCCCATGCTTTTTTGCTCAAAGCGTGTGAAATCTCTCGCAAGGGCTGGGGACAACCGGCATTTTACAATACCGAGTCAATTGTTCAGGAACTGCTGAACGCCGGCAAGAGCATCGTGGATGCTCGAAAAGGCGGCGCCAGCGGCTGCGTTGAAACCGGTGCATTTGGCACCGAAGCATACATTTTAACCGGTTATCTCAACCTGCCCAAAATTTTCGAGCTCACACTTACCGACGGTTTTGATAAAACCAGCGGTCGTCAGCTCGGCCCACATACTGGTTCCGCCACTACCTTTGAATCCTTTGATGACCTCTTTGCCGCTTTCCGCAAGCAACTGCACCACTTCGTCAACATCAAGGTGCAGGGTAACAATATCATTGAAAAACTGTACGCCACTCAAATGCCAGTGCCTTTCCTGTCTGTCGTCGTTGAGGATTGCATAGCCAAAGGACAGGATTACAATGCAGGCGGCGCCCGTTACAATACCAGTTATATCCAGGGAGTGGGTATCGGCACACTCACCGACAGTCTTGCTGCCGTCAAATACAACGTTTTTGACAAACAACGCTTCACCATGAAAGAATTGCTGACAGCACTGGACGCCAATTTCTTCGGCAGCGAAACCATTCGTAACCTCGTCAAGGAAAAAACGCCGAAATACGGCAATGACGATGAGTATGCCGACACACTCATGATCCAGGCTTTCCAGGCATATTATGACGAAGTCACCGGGCGGCCCAATTGCAGGGGTGGACAGTATCGCATCGATATGTTGCCGACCACTTGCCACGTTTACTTCGGCTCGGTTATGGGCGCCAGCCCCAATGGACGTCTCGCCGGGAAGCCGGTATCAGAAGGAATCTCGCCGGAAAAAGGCGCAGACCGCAAAGGCCCCACCGCAGTCATCAAGTCAGCGTCCAAAATGGACCACTTGCAAACCGGAGGGACCCTGCTGAATCAAAAATTCACGCCCTCCGTCGTTTCTGGCGAACGCGGACTCGAAAACATGGCCGCGCTCATCCGCTCATATTTTAGCCTGGACGGCCACCACATTCAGTTCAATGTCATTGACCGCAGCACCCTGTTGGCCGCCCAACAGCACCCGGATGATTACAAAGACCTGATTGTAAGAGTTGCAGGTTACAGTGACCACTTCCACAACCTCAGTCGCGAACTCCAGGACGAAATCATCGAACGCACGGAGCAAACCTTCCAATAAAAAGGGTTCACAGGCAACCGCAAAAAAGAGAACCTGAAGCTTTAGCTTCAGGTTCTCTTTTTTCCTATATTTTAACTATTAATTATTTATTTAGCAGGTTCTTCCAGCGACTGAGCCAAAATTTCGGCAATATCCAATGTCCGGACTTTCTCTTCGGCATTGTGTGCTTTCGTGCCGTCGAACATCATGGTCAGGCAATATGGGCAAGCCGTAGCGATAACCTCAGCTCCGGTATCCAGGGCTTCTTGGGTTCTCACTTCATTGATCCGTTGCTGTCCATTACCGACATGTTCTTCCATCCAGTTACGCCCGCCGCCGGCGCCGCAGCAGAATGCGGTCTTGCGGTTACGATCCATTTCTGTCAGTTGGACGCCAGGAACCGATTTCAGGACATCGCGCGGCGCTTCATAGACATCATTGTGGCGACCAAGATAGCAAGCGTCATGGTATACGATCTTGGCCTCAAACGAATTGGTTGCTTTAATTTTGCCGTCCCGAACAAGTTGAGCCAAAAACTCGGAATGATGAATGACTTCGAAGTCGCCGCCAAAATCCGGGTAATCATTTTTCCATGAATTGAAGCAGTGTGGGCAGAGAGTAATGATTTTCTTGACTCCCAATTCCTTGAACATTTCCACGTTGCCTTCTGCAAGGGGTTGGAATTCGAACTCATTACCCATCCGGCGAATCGTCTCGCCGCAACAGGGTTCTTCATTGCCGAGCACCCCGAAACTAACGCCGGCAGCCTTGAATACCTTTACGAGAGCTTGGCTGACTTTTTTCGCCCGATCATCATAAGCGCCTTCACAGCCTACATACAGGAGATATTCAGTTCCTTCAGTCCAAGCCGGAACATCTAGTCCCGTCATCCACTCGCCGCGATTGCCGCGCGGGAGTTTCCATGGGTTGCCGCTCTTGAAACAGTTGAGTGTGCGTTGCACATCTTCCGGCATTTTGGCTTCAGTCATGACCATATAGCGCCGAAGGTCGACAATCTTTTGAACATGTTCGTTGGAAACCGGGCAGGCCTGTTCGCAGGCTCGGCATGTGGTACAGGCCCAGATGAAGTCTTCGGAAAACAGTCCGTCAACGATTGTTTTGTCCAGTATCGCCTGTTCTGCCTCTGTAAATTCCGGTGCCTTATCGCCGGCTGCCTTGATTTTATCAAGGAGCGGAGCTTTTTCTTCAACATGGGCCCGCAATTCGACATGCAGAGCCCTCGGGTCAAGGGGTTTTCCCGTCTGGAATGCAGGACAGACTTCCGTACATCGACCACAACGAACGCAGGTATAAGTGTCGAACAGTTGCTTCCACGTGAACTCCTCCATCTTGTTCACGCCGAAAGTTTCGGCCGACTCATCTTCAAAATCAACTTTAGCCAATGATCCTTTCGGCCGCAGATTGTGCCAGAAGGCATTGAACGGAGCAAATACAAGATGCAGATGCTTCGAACTCGGAATCAAAACCGCGAAAGTAAACATCGCGAGGAAATGTGCCCACCAGGCTACCATTGCCAAAGTTTTCAAACTCTCTGGGGACGTTCCTGCTAGTCGCCCCGCCACAAAATTCCCAAAAAATGCAGCCCCTCTGATGTCTGCCCGTTCGCCAAGCGCAAAACTTGCGCCGCTGTAAAGCAGATCACCGGTAACGATTACACAGACCAGGCCCAGAATAACAAAAGCCTCGACCGAGTTTTCCATCCGGGCCGGCTTGAGCAATGTTCGGCGCAATACTGCACCGATAACGCCAAGATAGACCAGCAATAGAAACAGATCTTTCAAACCGATGAAGAGCGGATTATTTCCAATCAAAGGCACCGGGACATGAAACAACCCTTCAACCGCCAGGTTGACTGCGCCAAATCCAAGAACCACAAACCCCCACATCAACATGACGTGCGAGATGCCTGAAATAGGATCCTGCAAAACCTTATCCTGCCCGACGACATTTGTCAGGAAATATTTCCAGCGATCACCCGGTCGGTCGCAGCGATTTTCCGGTTTTCCATGCAACGTATTCTTGTATTTCCCGTAGATCATAACCGCCGATAAGCCGAACGCCAAAAACATTAGAGCAAAAAACACCAGTACATTTAACATTTGTAACCGACTCCCTTCCTGTAACCCCAATTTCTTTATAGAATATCAGACAATGAAAACACTTTTTGATTCGTGTTCACTGCAGCGAATTCCTGCCAAAAATTCAAAAATTCCAGACAATTATTTTTATAAAAAAAGAACCGGCATAAGCCGGCCCTTTTAATGGATTGGTTTTTGACAGTTATTACGGATTCACTTTTACATTGAAGGTCTGCTTGCCATCCTTCATTTCGATGACAACCGCACTCTTTACGGGGTTATGGTTGCTGTCGATCGTGAGTATGCCTGTGCTAACCTGCAAGTTTTTGGTCTGTTCAAGCGCATCCTTGATTTTGACCGAATCCGCGGCGCCGGCCCGTTTGATAGCGTCGATGAGCATCAGTGCGGAGTCATACCCCAAAGCAGCTAGTGCGCTCGGCTCCTGATTGAATTCTTTTTTATACGCTTCGACAAATTTAACGACATTCGGATCCTTATCCTGTGAAGAATAGTGGTTGCTGAAGAATGTGTTGTTCAGCGCACCGGCGCCGGCGATTTCGACAACCTTGGGATCATCCCAGCCGTCGGTTCCAATCAGCGGTGTGTTGATTCCTAGTTCACGCGCCTGTTTTACAATCTTGCCCACTTCTTCGTAATAGGCAGGAATAAAGATTGTGTCTGCACCCATCGCTTTAATTTTGGTGAGAGTAGCCTTGAAATCCTGATCTTTTTGCAGGAAGGCTTCCTTCCCAACTATTTTTCCGCCATTTTGTGTGAAAGTCGCTTCAAACGACTGCGACAGGCCTTTGGAATAATCGGAGCTGCTGTCGATATAAATAACGGCGGTTTTAGCTTTCAACGAGTTGGAAGCAAAGTTCGCCATTACCCGGCCCTGGAAAGGATCAATGAAGCAGGCACGGAATGCAAAAGGCCGCACCTTGCCATTATCAACAGTGACTTTTTCATTCGTGCCAGTAGCAGTTAACACAGGGATTTTATTATCCTGTGCAACCTGGACAGTCGCCAGAACATTGGAACTGGTCACCGGACCAAGAACCGCAACAACTTTATCTTGGGTGATGAGTTTGGTCACGGCGTTGGTCGCTTCAGCCGGTTCGGACTTGTTGTCCGCGATGACGAGTACCAGTTTCTTGCCGCCGAGAACGCCACCAGCTGCATTTGCTTCCTTAACTGCCATTTGAATTCCGTTAAGTGTCTGTTTGCCGAAATTGGCAACGCCACCGGTCAATTCAAAGTTAGCGCCGATTTTGATTTCATTGGATTCGGCAGCCGGCTTAGCTTTTTCTCCGCCGCATCCAGCAAGCAGGGCCATGGACAATAGTACTACTAAGACAACCGCAAAGTGTTTCTTCAATTTCGCTCCCCCTTATTTTTGTGACTAACATGTATATTTTACAACCCCCCCCCATTTGCGTCAACCATTTGGCACTCCTTTAATTACGGGATTAATGCGCACTGGAAAATGTACTTGAAATCGAGAAAATGTGGCGTATGATAAATAGGAGAAATCTGATGACGGTGGTGAATACGTTTGGCAATATTTCTTTTTGACCAAGTAAGCTTAAAAATTAACGACCAACCCATCTTAAGCTCAATTTCTTTTTCATCGGAGCAAGGTGAGATTATCGGCCTGGCCGGCCCTTCCGGTTCCGGCAAGACTTCGCTGCTGCGCATGATGAATTTGATGCGCAGTCCAACACACGGGTCGATATTATATAAGAACCGTGACCTCGCTCAATTTGATCCGGTTAAGCTACGCCGGGAAGTTGGCTATGTTATGCAAAAACCTTATCTTTTTGACGGCACCGTTCAGGACAACTTAGAGTACGCATATCGAGTCTGGGGGCAAACGCCAAATCAGCCCGAAATTCTGAATTACCTCGAACGCGTCAACCTGTCGGCTCCTATTCTAAAAAAAACCAAAAGTGAGCTGTCTGGTGGTGAACAACAACGAGTTGCCTTGGTTCGGTCGCTATTGGCCAAACCGCAAGTTCTGCTTCTCGATGAAGTAACCGCTTCCCTGGATGAGGCGAATACACTCCTGCTGGAAGAAATGATCCGCAGCGAATGGGCTGCCAAATCGCTGACCGTATTCTTTATTTCCCACCAATCCGAACAGCTCCTTCGTCTAGCGTCGATAGTTCTATATGTTAAACAGGGAAAACTCGAATATTGTGGCCCAAAGGAAGATTTCTTCAGACAGCAGGGGGATCTGAACGATGAATAATTTAGCTCTGGCATTAACTTTCAGCCTCGTTCTGATCGCGCTATTCATTTCTTACCGACAAAAGCTCGGGATGGAAAAAGACATGCTCATCGGCAGCGTCCGGGCAGTTGTGCAACTCTCGGCCGTCGGGTTTGTGCTAAAATTCGTCTTCAACATTGACAATGTTGCCCTGACTATCGTCATTCTGCTTCTGATGGTCTATAACGCCGCTGTGGTCGCAACTAAGAGAGGCGCCGGCATCAGAGGCGTTCGCCTGATCTCCTTTTGTTCAATTCTAGCCGGTTTAGTCATCACTCTAGGCGGGCTATTGGCATTTCAAGCTCTTTCCTTTAATCCGAGCGAAGTCATCCCTGTCAGCGGCATGGTCGTCGGCAATTCGATGGTTGCCTTAGGCTTACTTTACCGAAATTTGCTTAGCAGTTTCAAAGACCGCCGCGAGGAAGTCGAAGTCAAGCTCTGTCTGGGAGCTTCCCCGCGCGAAGCGGCCCGAACTTTGATCCGCAACAGCATCCGCACGGCAATGATCCCTACTATCGATTCCATGAAAACAGTGGGCATTGTTCAGCTTCCTGGTATGATGACCGGTTTGATTCTGGCCGGTACCTCGCCGGAATTGGCAATCAAATATCAAATCATGGTTGTTTTCATGCTGACTGGCGCGGTCACCATTTCCGGCTTCGTGGCTAGTTTTTGGGTCTACCGTGGCTTTTTCAACGACAAGGCGCAATTGGTTGATGATTTGCACTAAGTATGTCCGCTGATTTTCTGTAACCGTCGATTGTTAACCTGCGTCCTGTCAAACAAATAGTCCATCGGTTGTACAACCGATGGACTATTTGTTATATATGTGCTATATTATTGTTTTAGCAGCTTTGCTTTTACATTATTTATTTATGAAAGATGGGGTTTTTTACAAAATGATCAGTACCCAGAATCTCTCCCTCCAATTTGGCAAACGGATCCTGTTCAAGGATGTGAATATCAAGTTCACTCCCGGCAACTGTTATGGGCTCATCGGGGCCAATGGCACAGGAAAATCAACGTTCCTGAAAATTTTATCCGGCGAGATTGATCCTTCAGCCGGTGATGTTATCATTACCCCAGGTGAACGTCTGGCAGTTCTCAAACAGAATCATTACGAATTTGACGAATACGGGGTGCTCGAAACCGTCATCATGGGCCATTCCCGACTACACGAAATCATGCAGGAAAAAGAAATACTGTGCGCCAAACCTGACTTTTCCGACGACGACGGCATGAGGCTCGCTGATCTGGAATGCGAATTTGCCGAACTCAACGGCTGGGATGCTGAAATGGAAGCCGCCCGCCTGTTGAAAGGCTTGGGCGTCACCAATGATCTGCATGATTTAAAAATGAAAGATATGACAGCCCTCGATAAGGTGAAGGTTTTGCTGGCGCATGCCCTGTTTGGCAATCCGGACATTCTGCTGCTGGACGAACCGACCAATCACTTGGACATAACCGCGATCACCTGGCTGGAAGATTACTTGTATGACTTCCCCAACACCGTTATCGTCGTTTCCCATGACCGTCACTTCCTAAACCAGGTTTGCACCCACATTGCCGATATCGATTTCAGCGCCATCCAGCTGTACGTCGGCAACTACGATTTCTGGCTGGAGTCAAGCCAATTGGCTCTGCAGCTTGCGAAAGACGCCAACAAGAAAAAGGAAGAGAAAGCTAAAGAACTGATGGCGTTTATTCAGCGTTTCAGTGCCAACGCCTCGAAATCCAAACAGGCGACCTCCCGCAAAAAGCAGCTTGAAAAGCTGACACTTGATGATATCCGCCCTTCTTCGCGCAAATATCCCTATGTTGCCTTCAAACCGGATCGCGAGGCTGGGGCGCAGCTGCTGACAGTAGATACTCTCAGCTACAGCGTAGAGGGAGAGGCAGTTCTCAACCAATTGTCGTTCACCATTCTAAAGGGTGATAAAATTGCCTTTATCGGCCAAAACGGCATGGCGAAAACCGCACTATTTCAGATCCTGGCGGGCGAATTGGAACCTGACAGCGGTGAGTTCAAATGGGGCGTGACGACCTCACAATCCTATTTCCCAAAAGAAAACGCCGCCTTTTTCGACGGCGTCACTGATAACCTCGTCGACTGGTTGCGGCCCTTTTCCCGTGACCAGGACGAATCGTATCTGCGCGGATTTCTCGGTCGGATGCTGTTTTCAGGCGAAGAAACTCAGAAAGAGGCCCAAGTCATCTCTGGCGGTGAAAGAGTCCGCTGCATGCTATCTCGGATGATGCTGAGCGGCGCCAACGTTCTGCTGCTCGATGAACCGACCAACCATTTGGATCTTGAATCCATCACTGCGCTCAATAATGGTCTGACCCAATTCGATGGCACTATTTTGTTTGCTTCCCATGACCATCAATTTGTCCAGACCATCGCCAACCGGATCATCGAGCTCACCCCGGAAGGTCTGAACGACTACAAGATGAGCTACGATGAATATCTGGAACAGGCCGCACCCAAAGGCCGCTGAGTTTTAATTACTTTCCCCTGGCCGCAAATCAGCTCGCCAGGGGAATTTTTTTGAAGGCGTCCTCAAAGATTCGTTTCATCATCGATTCCGGGCCGGACGGATCATATCCGTCGCTGATCACCGGCGAGCGCCTGCTGCGAGAATCCGTATATTTCCATACATCCTTGCCGGTTTTGGCGTCATATAGACGAAAGGCGGCCCCTGCGCAGTCCGATATATAATAACCCGCAGGATGGTAAACACGCCGTGTACGCGGTACATCCTCCCAGCCGCTGATTTCCCGCCCATCTGAATTTCTGCGGCTATAATAGACCCTATCCGTATAGGTTTCTGTCGTTTTGTATGCATCATGATATTCGTAATACCAGCCATAGTCGCGCACATCAAGATACATTAGCAAGTCAACGTATTTCCCCATTTCGCTCTTGACCATTGCTGCAAACCCTGGCGCTTTGGGGTCAAAAGGTTCGTTCAGCGGTGCATTCGCTTTGATCTGGCTCAACACATAATCCATGGTAACAATGCGGTGCTTCGTAAGATCGCGAGTTCTTCCAGTAAGCATGTCGTTGATTTTCTCCACAGCATACGGGTAGCGATTGAATTTATTGCGATCACCTAAGTCATAGCCGTCGTAACTAAAGCTTGGCGGCATAACCAAAATATATTTAGGCGCTCCGTAGTTGTATTCCTGATCATGCCACTCCGCCTGCGCTGCCATTGTCGTAGAACTAAACACCAACAATAAGAGCAACCCCCACAATATCGCTTTTCCGGTTGTTTTCACGAGCATGCCTCCCTGCTATTGTTTGTCGAATACACGATCTGCGGTCTCCTTTAATTTCCCAGAACCAGAATATCACACAATTATGGCAAATTTGTGTCCAGTTTGTGAGATTTGTGAAAAGAACCCGGC
>Ga0209373_10005042_pt1 | contig 11027 bp, 13 predicted proteins | sample Higcelweek5metaG_FD_187173 | JGI IMG/M metagenome (GOLD analysis project Ga0209373, IMG submission 187173) | Freshwater pond sediment microbial communities from the University of Edinburgh, under environmental carbon perturbations - High... | ecosystem: Environmental > Aquatic > Freshwater >... | reverse complement strand
GTTCGCTGTCTCAAAAACTAATTTTAATCAATAAACTTGCAATTTGAGCGAAAATTGATATTACTAAGTAGATATAACTTTCAAAATTCTAAAAATGAGAATACTAAAATATGCAATCAAAAATATTCAAAGGAATGTTTTTTTATCTTTTTCTTCAGTTCTAGTTCTGACATTAATAATATTTTTTATAAATATACTAATGCTTGTGAATTTCACGACTGATGAACTAATCAAAAATATAAACTCAAGATTAACTATTTCTATCACATTACAAAAATGATTTAGCAATGAAAATTCTGAAGTTGTTGAATTAATTTCCTGAATAAAGGCTGTAAGTAAAGGTCTTAATGTTACTTATGTTTCTCCAGAGGAAGCATTATCTACAATAAGTGCTCGTGATCCAGAATTAATAAAGGTAGTAGAATCTGATTCTGAAAATCCTTTGCCAGCTTCAATTAAAATTGAAAATATTGGACTTAAAGAATATTCGGCAATAAATGATGTGATTAGTATTCATAAATGAGCAGTTATTTATGATGAGAATAAGTTCAAAAAGAAAATTATAGATTATAAGGCGCAATATGATAGAATTGATAACGTTATTAAAGTTTTTCATTCTATTAAATTATGAATCTATTCTATTATTGGATTTTTCATATTTAGCGTGTTTATTATTATATATAATATAATTGGTAATTTTATTTTTTTCTATCGTGACGAAATAAAGATAACAAAACTTGTTTGATGAGATAATATTTTTATATATTGACCATTTAGCTTACAAGGCCTTCTTTACACTTTGTTTTCATCCTTACTGAGTTTGATTATTTTTCTATATATAATCAAGACTGTTAATATTTATTTAATAGATGATTTCCCGAAGTTTATTAATATGTTCTTATCTGCTTATTGACATTTTTTCATTTATGAAATATTCTGAATCAGCTTTATTTGAATGTTAAGTTGATTTTTATCTTCTCATAAGTTTATTAATAAGACCTATTCATAAAAGTGCCCAAACTAAATTGATTAAAGATTATTTGAAGATATGGTAAATGGCGTTATTTGATATTATTACAATTCTTTTTTTAAGAAAAATAATTCAGGATAATTAGCTAAAAAACATTTTTAGAAAAAAATTTGCATATTTATTAAAAAAACTTATACTACGCGCACCATTTTTTTATATGGAGCCATAGCTCAGTTGGTTAGAGCGCCCGCCTGTCACGCGGGAGGTCGCGAGTTCGAGTCTCGTTGGCTCCGCCATAATAAGCTGTTAATAAGCCAAACTTTTAGTTAATTTTGAATAATATTTTTATACAAAGTTACTATACCTTTATGGGGATTTAGCTCAGTTGGCTAGAGCGCCTGCCTTGCACGCAGGAGGTCAAGGGTTCGACCCCCTTAATCTCCACCAAATTTAATCTAAGCAATAAGTCATAGAGAGTTTGAATAAACTTTCTAATTACTTTATGCTTGTAGTTTTAACTTTTATAGAATATGTGATTAAGTAATAAAAGACCTAGAGCCCTAAACTATGCTGTTACTAAAAAATGAGCAAAGTCAGGTAGAAAAATAGAGAATGCTATTATGCATTACAAAAAACTTGAAAAAAGACTTGCTGTAGAATGACAAACAAAATGGCTTATTAATGCCAAAGTTTTTGTTGTAGCAAAACTTAAAAAATATTCTATAAATATTAACAAAATATAATATGCCAAGATTAACAGGAAAGGCCCACAAAAAACTTCGTAGGGCAAGCGAAAGAATTACTAAGAAGATGCGTAAAATTCAGAAATAATAGTTTGCTATTTTTCTAGTTTTCCATATTATTGGTCCGTTAAAAACGTTATTTATTTTTTATTTACTAATTTTTATTATTATGGCAAATTTTGACCGTTCTAAGCCACACTTAAACATCGGTACCATTGGTCACGTTGATCACGGTAAAACAACTACTACAGCTGCTATATCTATAGTTCTAGCTAAAAAATTCGGATGAGATGTTACTGAATTTGATAAAATCGATGCTGCTCCAGAAGAAAAAGCACGTGGTATTACAATTAACACTGCTCATATTGAATACTCTACTGCTAATAGACACTATGCACACGTTGACTGTCCTTGACATGCTGATTATGTTAAGAACATGATTACTGGTGCTGCACAAATGGATGCTGCTATCCTAATCGTTGCTGCTACTGATGGTCCTATGGCTCAAACTAGAGAACACATTCTTCTTGCTCGTCAAGTAGGTGTTCCATACATCGTAGTATACATGAATAAATGTGATATGGTTGATGATCCAGAGATGTTAGATCTTGTTGAAATGGAAATTAGAGAATTACTATCTAAATATGAATTCCCAGGTGATGATACTCCAGTTATTAGAGGTTCATGATTAGTAGCTCTACAAAATCCAACTGATATGGATAAAAAATATTGAGCTAACACAATTATTGAATTATTTGACGCTATTGAAAAATTCGTACCAGTTCCAGAGAGACCTCTTGATAAACCATTCCTAATGCCAGTTGAGGATGTATTCTCAATTAAGGGTAGAGGTACTGTAGTTACAGGTAAAATCGAACAATGAATTATTAAAGTAGGTGAAGAAATTGAAATCGTTGGTATTAAAGATACAAGAAAAACTACTGTTACTTGAGTAGAAATGTTCCACAAACAACTTGATCAAGGTCAAGCTTGAGATAATGCATGATTATTACTAAGATGAGTTGAAAGAGAAGATGTTGAAAGAGGACAAGTTCTTGCTAAACCAGCATCAATCAAACCACATACTAAATTTGAAGCTGAGGTGTATGTACTTACAAAAGATGAAGGTGGTCGTCATACTCCGTTCTTCAAAGGTTACAAACCACAATTTTACTTCAGAACTACTGATGTAACTGGTACAATTGAGCTACCAGCTTGAGTTGAAATGGTTATGCCTTGAGATAACATCAAAATGGTTATTGAGTTAGGTTCTCCAATCGCTATGGATCAAGGTTTAAGATTCGCAATTAGAGAATGAGGAAGAACAGTTGGTTCATGAGTAGTTGCTAAAGTAATGGCTTAATTATAGAATCATAAATTTGTAGGGAGGTTTCTCCCTACAAAAAATGAATTTATAATTAGTAATTCATATTTTTTAAATTTTTATAAGATGTCTGCAAAAAAAACTTGAAACATAAGAATCGTAGTAAAAGCATTTGAACACAAGCTTATTGATGAGGCTGTTAAAAAAATTGTTCTTACTGCAAAAGATTCTTGAGCAATCGTTATTGGCCCAATTCCACTTCCAACTAAAATTGAGAAGATCACTGTTAATAGATCAACTTTTGTTAATAAAGATGCTAGAGAACAATTCGAAATTAGAAGACACAAAAGAATCGTTGATATAAAAGAACCAACTTCTAAAACTCTTGAGTTATTACAAGGTATTAATATTCCTTCTTGAGTTGGAGTAGAACTAAAAGTAATGTAATTAATTTAATTAATAATTAATAAATAATATGGCACGTGTATGTCAATTGACTGGTAAGAGAACAAGTACTTGAAACAATGTTTCTCATTCAGTAAGAAGAACAAAAAGAACTTTTCAGCCAAATCTATTTTGGAGAAATGTTAAAGATCCAGCTACTGGTCTTGTTTTTAGAATGAGACTTTGTGCTAAGGCAATTAAGACCCTTAAATTAAAATGAATCTTATAGTACTTTAAGTAATTGCTTAAAGTCTACTATAGATTTTGCCCGGGTGGTGGAATTGGTAGACACGCAGGACTTAAAATCCTGTTCCTTCGGGAGTGCGGGTTCGATTCCCGCCCCGGGCACCATAAAAAGTTAAACAATATTTAATATTAACTTGTAACTCAAATTAATCATGTTAAAGATCAGACTTTCTAGAGCTTGAAGAAAAAATCTTGCTTTTTACAGAATAGTTTTAACTGAAGCTAAAAGAGCTTCACAACACGGGTATCAAAAAGTTTTAGGATTCTATAATCCTCTTACAAAAGAACTTAATTTTGATCGCAACGAAGCAGAAAAATATATAAGCACTTGAGCTCAATACTCAGATAGCTTAAAGAAAATTCTGGAACGCAATAAATAATTTATTTTTTTACTTATAATTAAAATGGAAGCTATAGAATTCTTAAAATTTATCGTTACTTCTCTTGTTAAAAATCCACAAGATGTTGAAATCGAATTAAAAGAAGATGAAATGGGAACTTTACTTTTACTAAAAATCAATAAAGATGACATGGGAACTGTTATTGGTAAAGGTGGTAAAACAATTGACGCAATTAGAACTGTACTAAGAGTATACGGATCAAAAACTAATGCAAGAGTTAACTTAAAAGTTGTTGAATAATATAAAATAAAAAAGGTTCTGATTTATCAGAACCTTTTTTATAATTCTCTTTACTTTTAAAAAAGTTTAGTTATATTTAACTGTAATATTTATCTAACTATTATTTGTTATGTTTTTTGATATTGCAAATGCTGCAGTGACAAGTACTTGATTTGATTGAGCAAAAATCTATGCGCTTGATGATATTGTAAGAGTGGCAATTGCTTTAATTGTTCTTTTTTCTTGAATGCTTGCAGTCTTTTTCTTTATTTGGGGATGAGTAATGCTTATTTTATCTTGATGAAAGGAAGAAAAAACAAAACCAGCAATTAATTCTATTCGTTATTCTATTGTTTGACTTATAATTATTATTCTTGCAATTTTTATTTCACCAAAAATTGGTGATATGCTATGATTAAATGTTTCACAATATGTTTCACCGGATGCGATATTTCTTACAATTAAGGACTTATCTAATAAATTCTTCGGCTCAAAAGATGATGTACAGATTGATACTGGTGGTTCAACTGATCAGATAGATCCAGATTTTTCTAATTTATAGTTAAGACCGGTCTCGGTCTTTTTTACTTTAAATATTTTATATAATTTCTTTCTTTTAATGTATGTTTATCAGTAATACAATCGTAGTTTTTATAATAGTTATATTTTATATTTAACAAATTTCAGTTAATTTTGTAATTAAAATTCTCTACTGGGAATTCACTTATAAACTCATTTAATCAATTATTATTTATTGCTCAGTTCCAATTGGTAACACTATTATCCCAACTCCCCGTTCATGTTATATTATTAGGATATAAGATTCATCAAGTCATAATCTCAATTATATTTCAATTTCTATTGGCCACGGTAGAATCTCATTTTATATAATATATTGAATTAATACTTTTAACAAGTATTGCTCATGAATAAAAATTAATATTTACTCAATAATTTCAGCTTACAGTAGGCCGAGGAGTGATATTATTTATATCTATTTCATATGTACTATTATTTAATGAATTCGCTCAAGAAAATATATAAGAAAGCGTACCTCAAGTTAATATAAAATCCTCTCCATATTTGTTAATTCATCAAACAAAAGTAAAATCTCAAGTTGAATTTGGTCAATTTACAGTACTTATTCAATCAAATTTGAATTCAATTTTATCAAAAGGAGATAAGGCGGTTTGTTTAAATTTTGCGACTAGCTTAGTTCAATCTCAAATGGAGTCTTTAATTTTTAATATATTTCCGTTTCATGTATTTGCAATGAATAATTCTCAATTCTCATAATATATATCAGATGGATTATTAATTCAATCACTAAATTCTGCAACTAAATTAATAGTTCCACTTGTCTTGTTATATGAAAGAATTCTATTATTTCAACTATCAGCTACATATAGGTATGTAGCTGTTTCAAATATTGCTGATGGATTGGATAATTGAGTTCATGTTCAATAATTTCATATTGTATTTCATGCAACTCCATTTCATATTATTATACTTCATCAAGTGTAATAGATTGAGTTTTTATTTGAGTCAATATAATAATCTCATGAAATACTTGATTTATGGGAATTAGCTCAAACCAACTCTTTGATTATTAATTTTCTTATTGTTCAAGTTGCACTTGTACTTTGTCATAAAGAATCACAATATCATGTAAAAGTTTTGGTTCAGATATATATTAACAGATTTTGAGCTCATTTATTATATAGAATAATTCAAGTTTCATAATTGCCAAAACTAGATCAACTTCCAATTATTGAGCCAGATGAAATATTATTAAGGACTTCGGAGAGTTTATTCTCAAAAATTGCGCTATTATTTTGATTTTTTAGGATTTTTTCACTCTTAAGTGATGAACGAATCATGTCTCAGGTAAATATAAGAACAGACGTCATAATAAGTGCTGAGATTGTCACCGCGATAAGTAATTCAATTAAAGTAAATCATTTTACTTTCATTTTGATTTGTGTTCAAGAATTATATTTACTAATTTTGTGCTTATTTCTTCTGGCGTCATCATATCACCATTTTTTTTCTCACAAGGGAATACAATATAATTATTAAAATACCTTGGCAAATATTCTTGTCATACTTGTAATGCATATTGTTGATGTTTAACATCTTGTTCTGCAAGATCAAGTCAACCGCTTGTCACATATTGTCTATCTTGTTCTTTTTTTCTCTCTATTTGTTTTCTTATATTATCCATTCATAATGACAGAAATATTATGAGATCAGGTTTGGGTAGTCATGCTTTATTAAATTCAAAATCATAAACCCATTCAAAAAATTTAAACAATCATTCTGTATCATTTTTCTCTAGATATCGAGTTCATCTGTGTACAAAATTTGATATTGAATATCTATCAGTTACCAAATAGTTATTATTTTTAATTAAATTTTTAATCTTGGGAGACTGTTCGAATCTATCAAGTACATAGAAGCTACTTGAAATATATCAATTAAGTTCAGATGGATGACCATAAGTTCAATTAAGAAAATTCTCAACAAATCTGCATGATCATTCTCAATATGCTGGAAACGAAATTGTACCAACAGTGTTTCATAAATTAGTCAATTTTTCAACTAACATTTTAGTTTGTGTAGCTTTTCCAGCTCAATCTACTCACTCTATTGCTATAAACATTTTTGAATTAATTATTATTAGTATTTTTAGTTTAAAAAAAAATATTATTTTTGCAAAATTAAGTTTTATATGTTACACTTTTATAAGTTAGTATTTTATATAATTAATGAACACAACAGTAGAAATAAATATACAAGAAAATGATGTTTTTTTGAATGATTACGTAATTAAAATTAAGAATTACTGTAATATTTTTTTTGATGCAAGAACCGATATGGAATTAAGAAAAACATTACAATGAGTATTAACTCTTGACGAACTAAATAATATTTTCAAAAATTTTAATATTCAAAAACAAGAACTAATAACTTATTATAGTTCTCTAGAGTCAGATAAGGCAAAAGAATATTTAAATTATTTGAGTAAGATTTTTGCAACTTCTAATTGACCACAAAAAAGATGTATCTGAGAAGTCATTGCGGGAATAAATAATTATATTTTAAATAATTACAAAGCATAATATGAACGAAAAACAAATAAACCCTAAATTAAAATCACAATTCTCTGAGAATATATGTCCAGCCGATGAAACTGTGAGTTCTATAGAAAATACTCTAAATTCCAATCCAGAAGAAAAACAAGCTGACGGTCCAGAATTTCTTAAACTTAAGGCTGAATTTTTGTTTCTAGTAAAAAAATACTTGTGTTATAGAAGTGATGGGAATATGTGAAAGATATTTGAATTCCTTAATAAACTTGATGTAACAAGCTTCAATAAAATTCTTAATTATTTTGAGGAACAGAGAGATAAAGCAAAGATTTTCCAAGTTAAACAAGATCTCGCGATTCTTTATGCAGAAATTCTTGAAAAAAGGAATACATCAATTATAGAATCTAGAGAAAAATTATATGCAAAAAATGCAGAGATAACTGACTGAAAGATTAATCTGACAAATGAGAATAATAGAAAACAAAATCAATATTTGCTTAAATCCAATAGCGTTGAGATTTTATCAAACTGATACTGAGTTAGTTTGGATTATTGAGATTGAGGACAATATTATTTTCGTGTTGATACTTCTAATGATTCTTTTGCGGTAATGGACGAATTAGATAATCCTCTCAAATGTAATGTTGAAAAGAGTATGGATATAAGCAAGGAAAATATAGGATTATGACAAATTAGAATTATTAATATCAAAAAATATAGAATTCAAATTTGAAATCAATATTTTGTCCTTAAATTTAATGACTAAAAAGCCAAAAAAACTATAAAAAAGACTTGCAAATTCAAGAAAAATCAATATATTTCAATAGTTAGTTTAATAAAAAATAAAATCCATATTTTCATATGGTTTTGTTTTTAATTTATTGCCTATTTTTGGGTCAATATAATAACGAATTTATTTAAATTACTATTAAATATTTATGTCAGAAAATCCAGAGATAAATGAAGAATTAATTCCAGAGGAACCCGTACAAAACGAAGAGTTTTTCCCAGATGAGCCAATAATTAATTGAGTACCTTCAACAGCAATTTCTTATTCGTGAGATAAAGACAAATCAATTGTTGATGAAATGGAAACTTGTTATATTGATTATGCGATGAGTGTAATAGTGCAAAGAGCTCTTCCAGATATTCGTGATTGACTCAAACCAGTTCATAGGAGAATATTATATGCAATGCATGAATGATGACTTAGGGCTTCTGGTAAACATCGTAAATCTGCTAGAGTAGTTTGAGATGTACTTGGTAAGTATCACCCTCACTGAGATTCATCTGTATATGAGGCAATGGTAAGAATGGCTCAGTATTTCTCTATGAGATATCCTCTAGTTGATGGTCAAGGTAACTTTGGTTCTATGGATTGAGACGGAGCTGCTGCGATGCGTTATACTGAGGCAAAAATGACTAAACTTACAGAATACCTACTAGCTGATATTGATAAGGATACTGTTGATTGGAGAGATAACTACGATGCAAGTACCAAGGAACCAAGTGTCCTTCCGACTCGTGTCCCCAATCTTTTACTTAACTGAGTAATGTGAATTGCAGTGTGAATGGCAACCAATATTCCTCCACACAATCTATGAGAGCTACTGGATGCAATATTATTTATAATCAGACATCCTAATCCATCTGAGATTACAATAGAGGATTTAGTTCACTTCGTGAAATGACCTGATTTTCCAACTGGATGAATTATATATAACAAAAAAGATATAATTAACGCTTATGCAACTTGAAGATGAAGTGTGATTCTTAGATGAAAAGCTAGTATTGATGAATTAAAAAGTGGTAAAAGAGTAATTCTAATTACAGAAATACCATATCAACTAAATAAATCAACATTTGTAACTAAGATTGCCGATCTAGTTCGTGATAAAATTATTGTAGGTATTAGTGATATCAGAGATGAATCAAGTAAAGAATTAGTAAGAATAGTTATTGAATTAAAAAAAGATGCTTTCCCTAAAAAAATATTAAATCAATTATATAAACTTACTCCGCTCCAAACAAGTTTTGCATTCAATATGATTGCACTTCATGAGAGAGGATTACAACCAAAATTATTTAATTTACTAGAAATACTAGAAGAATTCATTGCACATAGAAGAGAAGTTGTTGCTCGTAGAACTAAATATGAACTATGAGTTGCAGAAGCTAGAGCGCATATATTAGAATGACTTAAAATAGCACTTGATAATATTGATGCAGTTATTGCAACAATTAAAGCATCAAAATCTAGAGAAGAAGCACATAATAATTTGATGACAAAATTCAGTCTGTCAGAAAAACAAGCTCAAGCAATTCTAGAAATGCAATTACAGAGATTATCAGGACTTGAGAGACAGAAAATAGAAGATGAATTAACAGAAAAATTACTACTTATTGCAGACCTAAAAGATATTCTAGCAAAACCTGAGAGAATTGATACAATAATCTGAACAGAACTTGAAGAAATCAGAGATAAATTCTGAGATGAAAGAAAAACTCTTGTAAATGAATGAGCTATCTGAGAGTTCAATCCAAAAGATACTATTCCTAATGAAGATGTTGTAATCTCTCTGTCTAAGAATTCATATATTAAGAGAATGAAATCTTCTCTATTCCGCACTCAGAGAAGATGAGGTAAATGAGTTAATGTGGCGGTTAAAGATGAAGATGAAGTAAAACTACTTCTTTCTACCAAAAACCACAATGATCTTCTATTCTTCACTAATACATGAAGAGTATTTTCGCTCCCTGCTTACGAAATTCCAGAAACTACAAGAATAGCAAAATGACAACCAATTATCAATCTACTTTCTCTACAAAAAGATGAAGAAATTACATCAATTCTTGATATGAATAATATCTGATGAAAACATTTCATACTTATTACAAAGAACGCAACTGTTAAGAGACTTGATCTTGAGGATGTTAAGAATATCAGGACTTCTTGATTAATTGTAATGAAACCAAAAGATTGAGATGAACTATGATGGGTAAAAGTAACTAATTGAGATGATAATGTACTCATTGTTTCTAAGAAATGAAAAGCAATACAATTCAATGAGAAAGATGTAAGAGTTATGTGAAGAGCTGCGGCTGGAGTAAGATGAATGAGAATCGCAAAAGATGATATGGTAATCGAGGCAGATGTAGTATGTGATTGAGACAAATATGTATTCACTGTAACAGAGAATTGATTATGAAAAATGACTAATATCGAAGAATATAGAGAACAAGGAAGATGATGAAGCTGAGTGAAAGTATGAGCCATGACAGCTAAGACTTGAGATATAATTTGAGTAAGTCTGCTTACAGATGAAGACAGAGCAGAATGAGAAGTACTTCTTATATCTAAAAGCGGACAGACAATTAGAATAACTCTTAAAACTATAAGAGCAACATCTCGTGTGACTCAATGAGTAATTCTTACTAAGATTAAATGAAAGAACGATGTTCTTATTAGTGCTACGGTAATGAAAAAATGAGCCGAAGAAGATGAAATTCCAGTTGGTCCAACTTGATGAGATGATGATGACGAAATAATAGAATGAGAAGAGCAGGTAAGTATGAATATAGAATAAT
>Ga0209373_10005041_pt1 | contig 11027 bp, 12 predicted proteins | sample Higcelweek5metaG_FD_187173 | JGI IMG/M metagenome (GOLD analysis project Ga0209373, IMG submission 187173) | Freshwater pond sediment microbial communities from the University of Edinburgh, under environmental carbon perturbations - High... | ecosystem: Environmental > Aquatic > Freshwater >... | reverse complement strand
CGCCATTTTGTTCCGTCTGTCGTTTTTTGGAAATAAAATATCATCGATCCGGGAGAATGCAAACAGGCGCGCCGGACTTTTTTACGGAAAAGCTCCGCCGGAAACGAATCCCGGCAGAGCTGATGGGTATTCCCGGCATCTCTACTTTTAACTCAAAATTCTGTAAAAAATCCCCTGATCCAGCCTCAAAATAACACGCTGTATCACTCCTGAAGCCTCATCCCATAAGAACTTTTAAACGGGCCAAAATGGGCCATTTATTCAGGGGAAGTGGGGAAAAATGGGGAACTTTTTTCTATCGTGACAAATGAGCTATCCGCCAGCGGCAATTCCAACAAGGAATCGCCTTGAACTGACCGACATTGAAATATATATCCGCTCCTCCAAAAATCAAATCGTATCGTGTTTTCAAAGAATGAAATCGGTAAAGTTCTTCTGGTTGATTACCTGAAACTCCGACTGCGGATAGTTTTCCCTCCACAACTTCGGAACCTTGGGCAGCTTATCTCCCCACTTGAACTCATAAGCGAAAAGATTGCCGTCCCGTTCTTCCAACCAATCCAACTCCTGACGCTCGTAAGTCCGCCAGAAATAGTTGTTGGCGAATATCCGGTGATAGGACTGTTTTTTCAGCCGTTCAGAGGTCAGATAATTTTCCCACAGCGCCCCGACATCCGCCCGTAAATGAAGCAGATTGAAGTTGTTGATAACCGCGTTCATAATCCCGTTGTCGTAGAAATAATAACGTTTGGTCTTGGTCACCTCGCTGCGGAGATTGCGGGAAAATCCGGAAACACGGAAGATGACAAAGGTTTTCTCCAGTAAGTCAAGATACCGCTCCACCGTCTGCTTACTGAGTCCCAGTTGAGAGCCCAGTTCCGAGAGGGAAACTTCTTTGCCGACCTGAAAAACCAGCAGAGTCAGAAGTTGATGGAGTTTATCCGCATTCCGAACCTTCTCAAACGAAAGAATATCCTTGAAGAGATAGGAATCCCGCAATTCCAGCAGCAATTCCGCCTTGTCCTTGAAATTGACCGTTGTCAGCACTTCGGGATAACTACCGTAAATCAGCAGTTCCTCCAGCCGTTGACGTAAAACCATATTGCCGAATTCCGAAGCGATTTCAATGGCGGACACCGGATACAAAGTCAATGTTTTTTTCCGCCCCGTCAAAGGTTCTCCGATGGTATTGGCCAGTTCAAAGCTGGACGAGCCGGACGCGATTACTTTCACCTCAGGCAGATGATCGACCAGCAGTTTCAGCCCTTTCCCCACGTTCGGAATGGATTGCGCCTCATCGATCACCACCAGCTCATACCCGGAAAACGAACTCCGGATCAGGTTGACGTCTTCCGAGGAGAGCACATCCCGAACCGATTTGTCTTCTCCGCTCCCCAGAAAGTATTTCCCGGAAAACGATGACAGGAAGTCTTTCAGCAGAGTCGTCTTCCCGGCTCGTCTCGGACCATACAGAGCCAATACCTTGCCGGGCTGAATCAGGTTGCCCAGTTCCCCCTGATAGAATCGTTTGATATTCATACGCTCCCCTTTCCATCGCTACAATACCATTTTTATTGAATTTGTCAAGTTCGTATTGCTATATTTTATATAATTCGAGAAGTTCATAGATTCCATTTTTGTAGAATTCGGAAGGTTCGAGTAGATGAAAAAATGGAGATTATTTCCATTTTCCACTATCATATAGACATCCAATATTATTTAGGACAAGGTATTTTAGCCTCATTTTTTCAGAAAGGATTCCAGCCGATGATCAAAAAGAGCTTACCGGATACGATTGTTGAACGGGTCGCAAAAATCACGGATGCCGCTCTGCTGCGGCAAGGACGGGTCCGCTTCCTCTTCTATCAGGTTCCGTTGATTCCCGGTGAAAGTTTCTCTTCGTTTGTCGATGCCGTTATTACCGCCTTCACCCGGGAAGGATTGTCCCCACGATACTTATGGTTCCGGACAAGCAATGCCATCTATCTGGGACTTTGGCTGAGTGAAATTTTCCGGAGGGATTTCACGCCGTTGTTTGCCCGGATCGATTCTTTATGGACACATTATTCTTTTTCTCGACAACTCCAGCATGGACATCAACTTTTACCGGAATGATCTGTTTTCCCTGATCCGCAACACCGCACAGGGGGCATGTGTGGAGTGATGGCACAGGAGAGCATTCAACTCGACGCAGATGCCGCAACACAGGCGGTTCGGGTAAAGCAAAAACTTCAACGAGAAATGACGAGGATTCAAATGAAAGAGATATTCTACCATTGCCTGATTTTATATTCTGAGTTCGCTGTTTTTTTCTCTTACCCCATCGTTAACTCCATCTTGTGTCATCTGAGGTGACATGATACGCAGGCATCCGCGTATGGATTTTTAAAGAAGTGTCTTTTCCGCCTGGTATCAGTATGCCGGACAATTCTTATAACCAGTGGTAAATATTTATGTAACTCACCATAAAACTTGATTTTTTTTAAAAAATGTTATTTTATAAGTAGTTATGAGATTGCGGAGGACAATATGTCCAAGAAGACAACGATTCTGTTTCCGAAAATAGAGACAATGCTGCAGGCCATGTAAAGTGGCTTGTCGGAATTCTGAACCGCCTGGCTGGAAATGGATTTTCCCGCTTTTTTCATCTGCTTGATCGCCTGAAGAACTCCGGTCCGAGTCCAGATGCGGTATTTGCGGATCTTTTTGTAGTCCAGTCCTGCGGATTCGATTGCACCTTTCCATGAACCGAAAATCCGTTCGGATGCCGCATATACACTCGGATAATGCGTGGAAAAATAATGCGAATTGAGTGGTTCTCGTCCATTGGCATTAACTCTTAATGTGAACTTGTTCAAGCTCCATGCCATATTTTTCGGCTATCTTTTCGGAGTTTCGATTGCCTTTTTCGAACTCCGGAGATATTTTAAATCCAAATTTTAACGGAGTTGCTTTGTGGATAATATCGATCTTGAAATTCTTAACTGCCTGCGAAAAAATGCCCGCATGAGCGCTTCCGCCATCGGCAAGAAAATCAATCTTTCCGTTTCGGCGGTCAGCGAGAGAATCCGCAAGCTCGAGAAACAGCAGATCATCAATTCCTACACGATCACCCTAAATCATAATAAGATGGGCAAAAGTCTGATCGCCTTGATCGAAGTTTCGCTGGAACACCCCAAATACCATGATCTTTTCGCTGAAACCGTGCTTAAGAATCCCGATGTCCAGTCCTGCTATTATCTGACTGGAGAATTTGATTTTTTCCTTCGGATTCTCACCGATTCCGTGGCAAACCTTGAGAATATCCACCGCAATATCAAGAGCATGCGCGGCGTCAAGTCCACCAAAACTCATTTTGTTCTGAAGGAGGTCAAAAACGACCTGACTAACACCTCGAATTAAGATTTTCCGGAATATTCCGCAATTTTTATTGAAATTATTACAATAATCAGAAATATTTTCGGTAAAAATCAAAATCCAGAAGATAAATTATGGAAGAATGAATTATTCATTGAAATATTTAAAACAAGATATACCTTAAAATCCAACTTTAATCTTCATTGGATATAAGGATATCAACATGAAAAACATCGGCTATTATAACGGCAAATCGGGTTTGATCGAAGATATGACAATTCCGATGAACGATCGCGCATGTTACTTCGGAGACGGGGTTTACGAGGCCACCTGCGCCAAAAACCGCGTAGTCTACCTGGCGGACGAACATATCGACCGCCTTTTCAATAACTGCGGATTGGTCGATATTCAACCACCGTGTACCAAGACCGAACTCAAGAAACTCCTTTTTGACCTGCTGGCCCAGGTGGATGACGGCGACTGCTTTGTTTACTGGCAGGTTTCCCGCGCCACCGCCAAGCGCAATCATCTTTACCCTGCCGGAATTCCGTCCAATCTCTATATTACCATCGTGCCGCAGCCACTGGTCGACCTCGACAAAAAGATCAAGCTGATCACCATGGAAGACACCCGTTTCCTGCATTGCAACATCAAGACACTCAACCTGCTCCCGAGCGTCCTTTACTCGCAGCGCGCCGAGGAAGCCGGTTGCCAGGAATGCGTCCTTCACCGCGGCGGCCGTGTCACGGAATGCGCCCACAGCAACGTTTCAATCCTGAAGAACGGCAAATTCCGCACCGCCCCCACCGATTGCCATATTCTGCCCGGCATCGCCCGTGCACATATCATTAAAGCCTGCAAAAAACTGGAAATCCCGGTTGATGAAACACCTTTCACACTGCAGGAACTCCGAGAAGCCGATGAAATCATTGTTTCCAGTTCGTCTAAATTTTGTCTTTCGGGCTGCGAACTCGACGGCAAACCTGCCGGCGGCAAGGCCGCTGATTTGCTGGCAGCCATCCAGCGCGACGTGCTCGCCGAATTCATGCGCGGCGTAGGCTTAGAGGAATAACCGATGGATCGCATTCAGCTCACCCGGTACAATGTCTGCCAGAATCTCGATGACCTGATGAACCTCGACCCGCGCGGATATGGCGTTTGCCGTATTCTCTACGCCGGTTCACGCCATTTCACCGGCAAACCGCTGGTACTCAATGCCGCGGAAAAACTGACCGCCCATATCAAAAAAGGCAGTATCGTCCATATTATAACCGGTTTCGTACTGCTCCCGCACCGCAAGGCCGAAATGGACGGAATTTGTTCTTCAATGATGCTGGCCCGTTTTATCGCCGAAACCTTCGAGGCGCTGCCGGTACTGGTGATCCCGGAAGACTGCAAAGCGGCGGTCAAAGAACTCGCCCCGGTGGTGGGGTTGCACCTTTACGATAATATTGCCGAGGCTGGGCAGTATCCGGCAGCCATAGCTTTCAGCGTTTTCACCAAAGATTCTCAAAAAGCGACGGAAGAAGCGGAACGCCTGCTGGCCCAGGGGAAACCCTCCATGGTGATCAGCGTCGAAGCGTCCGGCGCCAACGCCAAAGGCGAATACCACAACGCCGTCGGCATGAACCTCACGGAACTGGAAGCAAAAAGCGACCGACTCTTTGAAATAGCACAGCAGCAGGGAATTCCAACACTGTCAGTGGGCGACCTCGGCAACGAAGTAGGCATGGGAACCATTGCCGATCATATCCGCCGGTTTATTCCCCGCGCCGCCGAAGGCACCTGCCAATGCGACTGCGCCGGGGGGCTGCTGGCTGTTACCGCCGCCGATACGATCATCACCGCCACGGTTTCCGACTGGGGTGTTTACGCGATGATGGCGGCGACGGCTTTCCTGTTGGACCGCCCCGAGCTCCTGCCCGGCGAACAGATGCAGCGGAACGTGATTCGGACCGCCTCCCGTTGCGGCATGGTCGATATGTACGGCTGGCTGAATCCTGCCATCGATGGTATGGACGAAGAATTCAATATGACTTTATTGAATCTGATGCGTCGCTGCATCCACTACCCAGCCACGGTCAAAGACCGCTGCGGCAACTGGTTTGAAGGGGTGAAAAAACTTGGATTTTTCGATCAAAAGGATGATCTATGCTGAATTTTCTAAGGCGGCTTATTGAACGCGGCCCGTCATGGCCGCGCCTGCTGGATTGCGGCGACCGGGCGCTGACAGTAGAGTTTGGCAACGCCGTGGACCCGGAATTGAACCAGCGCGTCCGCGCCCTTGATCACGCCCTGAAAGGGATACCCGGAATCGTCGAAACCATACCGACCTTCCGTTCGTTGTTCATCGAGTACGACCCGTTCACCATCAGCCGCGATCAGTTGAGCAAGCTGATTACCGCGCGGCTGAACCAGCCGGAGGCGAACGCACGGGGAAATGAAAAAATCATCGATATCCCGGTCTGTTACGGCGGCGAATTCGGCCCCGATCTCGCCGACGTGGCAGCCAATGCCGGATTGAGCGAAGCGGAAGTCATTGAGCGCCACAGCCGGAACAATTATCCGATTTATATGCTCGGTTTCATGCCGGGCTTCGCTTATCTCGGCGGGCTCGACCCGCAGCTGAACACGCCGCGCCTGAAAACCCCGCGCCAGGAAATCCCGGCCGGAAGCGTCGGCATCGCCGGCATGCAGACCGGCATCTATCCATTGAAATCGCCCGGCGGCTGGCGGCTGATCGGGCGCACCCCGGTCAAAGTTTATGATCCATCCAGCCCGAATCCGTTTCTCTACGCCGCAGGCGACGTGATCCGGTTTCGGCCGATTGACGCGGCGGAATACCGCCGCATGGAGGCACTCCCATGAAAATCATCAATCCCGGTCCTTTGACCACGATCCAGGACGCCGGGCGGCATGGCTACATGGCTATGGGCTTCCCGGTTTCCGGCGCGGCCGACCCCATCGCTTACCGTATCGCAAATATGCTCCTCGGCAATGATCCCGGTGCGGCGGTATTGGAAATTACCCTGGGCGGACTCTCCGCCATATTCGAAGAACACACCGTCATCGCTTTCACCGGGGCCGACATGGCCCCTACTGTCAACGGCAAGGCGGTTCCGCTTTATACCTCGCGGGAAGTTCACCCCGGCGACAAGCTTAGTACAAGTTTCGCGGCTACTGGTTGCCGCGCTTACCTGGCAATCGGCGGCGGTATCGACGCCCCTATAGTCATGGGAAGCCGTTCGGTTAACCACAAGTGTGGTATCGGCAGTAAGCTGGCGGCGGACGACCATGTGACAGTTCTGCCGGGAGCGCCTTTCCGCGCCAGGCGGGCAACAGTGCCGGAATACGACCATACAGTTCGGGTCATTCGCGGTCCGCAGGCGGATTGCTTCACCAAAGACGGTATGAAAACTTTTTTGAACAGTGAATACGCGGTGACTCCGTTTTCCGACCGCATGGGCTGCCGTTTTTTGGGTAAAACCGTAAGCACCGTCGGTTCGGCGGACATTATCTCCGACGGCATTCCGCTGGGGGGCATTCAGATTGCCTCCGATGGGCAGCCGATCATCATGCTGGCGGATCGCCAGACCACCGGCGGTTACGCTAAAATCGCTACCGTGATTACCGCCGATTTGCCGAAAGTAGCGCAACTCCGGCCGGGCGATAAAGTCCGTTTCCGGGCTGTTTCGCTCGGTGAGGCGCTTAATTTATGGAAAGAACAGCTCAAACTGGGAGTTATCGATGAATCAATACAGTGAAACCTCTCCCCGCGAAGTTCGGGAGCTGATCCGCCGCGACGTCATCACCGGCCAGACCTCGGGCATGTGCGCCGGGTTTGCCCAGGCCAATCTGGTGATCCTGCCGAAAGAACAGGCATTCGATTTTCTGCTTTTCGCCCAGCGCAACCCGAAACCGTGCCCGATCCTCGAAGTGACCGATGCCGGTTCGCGACTCCTCCGTTTCATTGCGAAGCACGCCGATATCGCCACCGATATCCCAAAATACCGGGTTTACGAGCATGGCGTTTTGACCGGAGAATATCCGAATATCGAGAAATTCTGGCGCGACGACCTGGTTTCGTTTCTGATCGGGTGCAGTTTCTCTTTTGAATTGGAACTGCTGAAAGCCGGTGTCCCGGTGCGCAATATCGAGGAAAACCGCAATGTCCCGATGTACATCACCAACACCCCCTGCGAGAGCGCGGGTATCTTCCACGGCACCATGGTCGTCAGCATGCGCCCCGTCCCAAGCCGCCTGATCGCCAAAGCCGTGACCGCCACCGCCGCTATGCCAAAAGTCCACGGTGCCCCGGTCCACGTCGGCAATCCCGAAGATATCGGCATCCGCGATATCAACCGCCCGGACTTTGGCGAATCCGTCACCATCAATCCCGGTGAAATTCCGGTTTTCTGGGCCTGCGGCGTCACACCCCAGGTCGCATTAATGGCGGCCAAACCGGCGTTCGCCATTACTCACGCCCCCGGACACATGTTTATTTTGGACCTGAAAAATGAGGAGTTGAAATAATGTACCAGATCGATCTCAACTGCGACATGGGCGAAAGCTTCGGCGCTTATACCATCGGCAACGACCGTGAAATCGTCAAATATGTTTCTTCGGCAAATATCGCCTGTGGTTTCCACGCCGCCGACCCGGTGGTCATGCACCGAACCGTGGATGCCGCCCAGGCCGCCGGAGTTCATATCGGCGCGCACCCCGGCTTCCCCGACCTGATGGGGTTCGGACGACGCAAGCTCGAGGTTAGCCCCGCCGAAGCCGCCGACTACGTACTATACCAGACCGGCGCGCTCACGGCTTTCGCCGGGAAACTCTCGCATGTCAAGTTGCACGGCGCCCTCTACAACATGGCGAGCAAAGATCTTGCCATGTCCCTGGCCATCTGCAAAGCGCTGAAAAAATTTGATTCTGAACTCGTCCTGCTGGCTCTTTCCGGCAGCGCTATGATCGAAGCGGCCAAGCAGACAGGCATGCGTTACGCCAGCGAAGTCTTCGCCGACCGCGCTTATCAGGACGACGGTTCGCTGGTGCCCCGTCAATGCGAAGGCGCCGTGATCCACGATAGCGCTCTGGCCGTGGAGCGGGTCATCGGCATGGTCAAAAACCGTACAGTGGAGAGCATCAACGGCAAGCTGATCCCGATTCAAGCCGATTCCGTCTGCGTTCACGGCGACAACGCCGAAGCACTGGAATTCGTTCGCCTGCTCCGCGCCGCTTTCGAACGTGAAAACATCGCCGTCAAAGGTCTGTGAAAAAATTGACTTGAAAAATTCGTCGGGGCTGTATAAATTAGCAGGCGCAATTCTCCATTGTTGCAACGGATTGAAAATGAGACGGTTGTTACTCTATTTCGGAGAGTTTATCGGTGCATTGAAAAATGGGCTTTTCGATTTTTTTAGACCGAAAGGTCGTCAAAAAACATTCTCCGTTTTTCACGGAGCTATGAAGTCAAGCTCAAAATGACCACCCTTCGAAAAGTCGAGTCGCGCTCATTTGCTCATAATACCCTGTCTGCAAATGGAGAATTTCGCTTCGGCGGAATGGAATAACCGTCCGAAAAGCATTCTCTATTACCAAAAATCAAGCTCAAATCAAAAAGTCTTTGTCGCTGTTTATCACTTCTACCTTAGGGTCCGACGCCAAAGGGTGTGAAACGGAAATGTTGACAATTACCCTTTTTTTTAAAAAAAGTCCCCAGTCACTTCAAAATACTCCATGTGATGGTTTTTTATATTACTCCGACTTTTCTTTTTTGTCAAATGCGACTCGTGTAAAGGACTTTGGTTTACGGAGCCCGCTATTCTTTTTCGCAGTTCCGGCTTTTCGAATTTCCAGCTTCTTTTTGCGGGTAGGCTTCTTGCCCGGAGTTTTTTCCGTAACTATTTTCACGGGTGGCACGGACTTTTCCGAAATAACTGCCTGGGACTCGATTTTCTTCTCAGCAGGCATGACATCGGTTGGGAGTGCTGAAGGCTTTGTTTTGACTGCTTTCTTTTGCGGTGGAGCAGGAGAAATTCCCTTTTCTGCAAAACGTTTGGCAAGTTCCCGTTTCCCCATGTCACGGACTTCGGCTATCCGGCATTTCTGGGCCTCTCTTGGAACAGTTTTACCGGACTCCCAGTGTGTGATGGAAAATGTGCTGACGCCCAGCAATGAGGCAAATTCAGCTTGAGAAAGACCAAGTTTCAACCTGAGTTTCGCGATCCTTTCAGCAGTGATGCGAAGCGGTTTTTCCGGTATAAAGGAAGAAACGGTCTTCTTGGGCTCAGGCGATAGTTTATTACAACGCTTTTCGAGTTCGTGAATCCGTTTTGTCTGCTCCCGAATGATTTTACGCAGGATTTTAAATTGTGCCTGCGTCGGTTTAAAAATCTTATGTGCTTCCCGTTTCGCAACGGAGGCGAACACTTCGATCAGAAGCTGCTGGACCTTCGGCATAATTTCTCCCTTTCAGTTACACGACTTTTGGAAATAAAGTAATATACAACATCATGTTGTTTCTTGCAATACCAGGAAAAGACTGGATATGAGATTCTTCCACTGGGCAAAAAAGTTCTCCATACCTGAGTTGGAAGGTCAAGTCTCCCACTAATCGTTCTCTCTGGACATGGAAGAAGAAGTCGATTGCGTAGAATAGCCGTAATACCATCAAGTAAGGGTAATAGTGGTGGTAATGAATAAGAATGATGATAGAGATAAATTTCCCCCGCGGGGGAAAAATTCGGATGCATTTTTTAGGGGGCTATCACAAGAAAATGAGCGTGCCCCCCCCGATTTCGTTTTTCAAAAGTCACCATAGAAAAAACCGCATGAATTTTCTCAAAAAAAACTCTCCCATACCGGACATGGCATAGGAGAGTCCGGTTTTCCCGGTCTCATTTTTTGAACAGGCCAACAATGCCCGTTACGATCAGAGTTGCCAGAACGCCGAGACCGAAACCGATCCCCGCGTCTTCCAACGTGGTGTCGCTCCAGTCTTCGACTTGTCCGCCCTCATCTTCAGTGGGCAGATTCGACGTCTCTTTTTCAGGATCGGTCTTTCCCGTGTTTTCTTCTTGCTTCTTGAATCCAAACATTTTTTCCTCCTAATCGGGTTCGTTTCATTCGTTTTCTTCTTCGGATTTTGTTCTTCCAGGACGCTCATACTCCACCCCGCAACTGACGCAGAGATAGCCGTCATCCCATTCGATCAAAGCCCCGCCGCATTCCGGACATCTTCTTTCTTCCATGACTACACCTTAAACGTCTGACCGCACTTGATGCAGCGGTATTGACCGACCACACTTTCATCGACGACCTTCCCGACCGAGTTCCCCGCCGCGCCTCCGGAAGCCGCCCCGACGATCACAGAGAGGATCGTGGTCGCGGTGGCTCCGGCGAGTGCTCCGATGGGTCCCAGAAACAAGGCTCCGACAACGGCAGCGGCAGTGGCACTTCCGTATCCGACCAGTCCGCCTGTAACCGCTCCTCCGACCGTAGCGACCGGTTCCGCACGACGCACGAGACAGGCGACTCCTCCGCAGTTCGGACACGACATTTTTGAAACAGACATACAATAAAAACCTTTCATAGTAAAGAAATGACCGGAACAGACGCCTTAACTCGTCTGCTCCGGGATGCTGAAATACGACCACGAGTGCATCACG
>Ga0209373_10005039_pt1 | contig 11028 bp, 11 predicted proteins | sample Higcelweek5metaG_FD_187173 | JGI IMG/M metagenome (GOLD analysis project Ga0209373, IMG submission 187173) | Freshwater pond sediment microbial communities from the University of Edinburgh, under environmental carbon perturbations - High... | ecosystem: Environmental > Aquatic > Freshwater >... | reverse complement strand
GGCGTCCAACCCACCAGGGCCGAACCGGCGAGGAAGGTCATGATCTCCAGAAATTTGCGTCGGGTGAGGGACATGCTGCTCCTCCGTTGCTATTGGTTGTCGGGACGATATGCCTTCTTCTACGTATGGCCGGTATCTCTGTCAAAGTATTCAGGATGTCGGCCACGCGTGGCAACACAAAAAAAACGGGCAAAGGCCCTTGCCTTGCCCGCCTTACGTCCGGAGAATCTTGTGCGTTGTTGCTGGCGCGACTGCCCGCGCCGACTGCCCGCGCCGACTGCCCCCGTCGGAAGCTCAAGCCCAGTGCCAGCCCAGGCTAATCCGCCGTACCCTGCACGCGGTTGCGGCCCAGATGCTTGGCCCGGTAAAGCGCCGCGTCGGCCTGGCGCAGCAAGAAGTCCGGCGCGTGCTCCATTGTCGGCACCATGCTGACGACGCCGAGGCTGACGGTGACGATGCCGGGCTCCGTTTCCGCGTGGGGCAGGGCAAGGGCCCATATTTCCTTCTGCAGGTGCCGGGCGGCCGCCATGGCCTCTGTTTCCGTGGTCTCCGGCATGAGCACCACGAATTCCTCGCCGCCGTAGCGGGCAACCAGCCTTCCGGCGCGGCGCTCCGCCTTCACCAGCGCCTGGGCCAGGGCCTTGAGGCAGTCATCGCCCGCAACGTGGCCGTAATGGTCGTTGTAGTGCTTGAAGTGGTCCACATCGAGCATGAGGAGCGCAAGGGGCCTGCTTGCGCGCACGGCGCGGTTCCACTCCTGCGTCAGGGTGTGGTCGAAGCTGCGGCGGTTGGCGATGTTCGTCAGCGCGTCCGTGTTGCTCATGGCCTCAAGCTTGACGTTTGTCGCCTCCAGCTCGCGGGTGCGCTCCACCACCAGCCCTTCCAGCTCAAGGTTGCGCTCGTAGAGGCTGCGCAGCGGGTACACCTCACCATCCTGAACCAAACGGTACGGGATGGAGATGGTGCTGCTCACGATTTTCCAGTCTTCCTCCTCGCGGCGGAAGACCAGAACGAGGCGCGCGGTCTCCTTGGAAAGGATGGCCTCGTCAAATGGCAGCTGGATGTGGAAAAAGGCCGTGGTGATGACCACGTCTTCGCTGATGTCCTGCAGCGAGAGGTCGAGCATCTCTATGCGGATGCGTCCGGGCACCTGCGAAAAATCGTGCCGGGTGACCTTGATCCACTCCTGCCGGTCTTTGACAAGGGTATCGCTGCCACCGGCGAAGCCGCTGAAGTTCTCGCTGAAGTGCTTGGTCAGGTTGTCGTCACGGTTGGCGTACATTTCAATGTATCGATCGAACAGTGCGCGGATGACTTGCTCGCGTTCCGAGCGCATAGGCTGGTCCTCACTGGGCGTGGCAACAATGCGTGAGAGGCACAGGTGCGAGAGGATTCGGCTTTGCCTGGGGGGCTCCAGCCTCGACGCCTGTGTGGACTTGAGGACACTCTACCGTGTCCGCTGGGATTACGCCAGAGGCAAGGGGCCGGAATCGGTGCGCAAAGGCATAATATCTTTGTGGTTGGGCAGAGTGAGCGGGGAGGAGGAGGTGCGGCTTAAGCGTTTTGCGTTTTAATTAATTTGGAAATTTAGCAGCCAGTATGTCTGTGCTCGAAAAATTTGATCGCTTCAAGCCAAACAAATGCGCGGTAAGCTTAGAACTGGTTAGGCAAACTTTGATTGAGAGCTTCAGGAGTTCAACGAGCTCTGATTTCTCTAGCTTTGAATGCGCATAAAATGAGGTCAAGTCATCATGCATATGGTCCGCCACGAGTTTGTCCAAATTGTTATGTGTACAACGACAAAGTTCTCCATACGTCGTGTAATATTCTTCCGTTAACCCAGCGCGGATGAAGCGTCTTTTCACAGAGGCTTTTTTCTTAAGCCTTCGCCATTTGTCGGTGTATAGAATGGCAGCTTCAAGTCTTTTCTTGGCATTACTGCCATCTTCAAAGTATTCTTTAGTTTTAGGGTTATTTTCATAGTGCTCAAGAAAATTTCTTTCTTGATCTGCAAACAGAAAATGCATGATATGAATATAGTTAGCGTCTCGCTGTAGGTTATTAAGATCAACCCAAGCTTCTTCCATGGAGCGAAGTACTGCTGGAATAAAAGTATGATTTTCAGCTTTAAGTAAGTCAATTATCGTGTCTGCTCCGCACATGATTCGAGCAAACAAAGAAATTAATACTTGGTCTGTATTTGCCTTTAGTGATAAGCTTTTGTCATGTATTATACGGTAAATATCATTAATTATTTCTCCATATTTTTCAATCATGCTTTTCATATTAGCACCATAACTCATTTTGTATATTTTTTAAGCGCTAAGATTGAATAGGCGTTATCTTGCTTGGGGGCGCGCCTTTCGGCGCGCCCCTGTCCGTTGAATGAGCGCTATTGAATCTTGCGCTGGGGCTCTACCGTGGGCTCCGGCGAGGTCTGGGCGTCATAGATGGTGGAGCCGTCCTCGTCCTTGATGCCAAAAACGATGCGCCCGTTCTGGGCGTCCACCACCACCTCGGAGCCGTCCATAAGCCGCCCGGAGATGATCTCCTTGGCCAGCGGAGTTTCCAGGTGCGTCTGCAGGTAGCGCCGCAGGGGCCGCGCGCCGTAGATCGGGTCGTAGGCCGCCCCGGCCATGAAGGTCTTGGCCGCGTCGGTGATGCTGAGGCCCATCTTGCGGTCGGCCAGGCGTTCGCGCAGGCTGCCCGCAAGCAGTTCGATGATGGCCATGAGCTGTTGCTGCTGCAAGGGCTTGAACAGCACGGTCTCGTCCACGCGGTTCAGGAATTCCGGCCGGAAGTGCGCCCGCAGGGCCTCCATGACCTGATCCTCCACGCCGGGGCCGAAAGCGCCCTCCGGCGTGATGCCCGCGAGCATGTACTGCGCGCCGATGTTCGAGGTCATGATGAGGATGGTGTTCTTGAAGTCCACCGTCCGCCCATGGCTGTCGGTCAGCCGTCCGTCGTCCAAGATCTGCAGAAGCGTGTTGAACACGTCCGGGTGGGCCTTCTCCACCTCGTCGAACAATACCACGGCGTACGGCTTGCGGCGCACCGCCTCGGTGAGCTGGCCGCCTTCGTCGTAGCCCACGTAGCCCGGAGGCGAGCCGATGAGCCGCGCCACGGAATGCTTCTCCATGTACTCGCTCATGTCGAGGCGGATCATGTTCTCCTCGGTGTCGAAGAGCGCGCGCGCCAAGGTCTTGCACAGTTCGGTCTTGCCCACGCCCGTGGGCCCGAGGAACAGGAACGAGCCGATGGGCCTGCGCGGATCCTTCAAGCCAGCGCGGGCGCGCAGCACTGCGTCGGCCACGGCCTGCACTGCCTCGTCCTGGCCGATGACGCGTTCGTGCAGCTCCTCCGGCAGGCGCAGAAGCTTCTCACGCTCGCCCTCAAGCAGGCGCGTCACCGGGATGCCGGTCCAGCGCGAGATGATGCTCGCGATGTCGTCCGGGCCGACCTCCTCCTTGAGCAGACGCGGGGCGTCGCCGTCCTGGGGGGCGCTTTCGGCCAGCTGCTTCTCCAGCGCGTTCAGCGTGCCGTAGCGCAGCTCCGCAGCGCGGTTGTATTCGAGCTTGCGCTCGGCCTCCTCGATTTCAAGCTTGGTCTGCTCTATGCCGGCCTTGATGTTGCGCACCACTTCGATGGCGCTCTTCTCGCGCTCCCACTGGGACAGCATTTCGGCCTGCTTCACCTTCAGCTCGGTCAGCTCTTCCTCCAGCTTGCCCAGGCGGTCGCGGCTGGCGGCGTCGGTTTCGCGCTTCAGGGCCTCGCGCTCGATTTCAAGCTGCATCACGCGGCGGTTTGTCTCGTCCAGGTCCGTCGGCAACGAGTCGATATCCGTGCGGATCATGGCCGCGGCCTCGTCGATCAGGTCGATGGCCTTGTCCGGCAGCTGGCGGTCGCTGATGTAGCGGCTGGACAGGGTCGCCGCCTCCACGATGGCCGAGTCGCTGATGCGCACGCCGTGGTGCACCTCAAAGCGCTCCTTCAAACCGCGCAGAATGGAGATGGTGTCCTCCAGGCTCGGCTCGTCGACCATGACGGGCTGGAAGCGCCGCTCAAGAGCCGGGTCCTTCTCGATATACTTGCGGTACTCGTCCGTGGTGGTGGCGCCTATACAGTGCAGCTCGCCGCGCGCCAAAAGCGGCTTGAGCATGTTGCCCGCGTCCATGGCGCCCTCGGCCTTGCCCGCGCCGACGATGGTGTGGATCTCGTCGATGAACAGGATGATGCGCCCCTCGGACTTCTGCACGTCCTTGAGCACGGCCTTGAGCCGCTCCTCGAATTCGCCCCGGTACTTGGCCCCGGCGATGAGCGCGCCCATGTCGAGGGCGAAGATGGTCTTCTCCTTCAGGCCTTCGGGCACGTCCTGCTTCACTATGCGCTGGGCCAGGCCCTCGGCGATGGCGGTCTTGCCGACGCCAGCCTCGCCGATGAGCACGGGGTTGTTCTTGGTGCGGCGCGAAAGAATGCGGATGACGCGCCGGATCTCGGCGTCGCGGCCGATGACCGGGTCGAGCCTGCCGCTCTTGGCCTCGTCCACCAGGTCGCGCCCGTACTTTTTCAGAGAATCGTAGGTGTCCTCGGGATTGTCGCTGGTCACGCGCTGGTTGCCGCGCACTTCGGTGAGCGCCTGCAAGAACTTGTCGCGCGTGAGGCTGAACTGGCGGTTCACCTTGCCGGGGCCGGAAGAGGGCGGCTCGTCGAGCAGGGCCAGGAAAATGTGCTCCACGCTGACGAATTCGTCCTGCATGCGCTTGGCCGCTTCCTCAGCGCGCACGAGCACGGCGTTCACGGCCTGGGTCACATAGACCTGGCCGGGCTGCGCGCCGGGACCGGACACGCTGGGCAGGCGGGAAAGTTCCGCCTCTGCTGCCTGGGCATAAGCCTTGGCGTCCAGGCCGCACTTGCCGATGATCTGAGGCACGAGCCCGCCGTCCTGGGTCGCCAGGGCGTAGAGCAGGTGCAGGGTGTCCACCTGCTGGTGCCCGCGCGAAATGGCGAGGTTCTGGGCCTCGGAAAGGGCGGCTTGGGACTTTTGGGTCAGCTTGTTGGGGTCCATGGTGATGTCCTCCCAAATGTCACGGCGTCTCGCCGTGGTTTACAGCAGTCGTCTCAGTTCAGAAATTTCCTGCTCCAGGCGCTCCACGCGCTCCAGCAGGTCCACGATGATGCTGCCCGCGCCGTAGGAGATTTCCAGGTCGTGGCACAGGCGCAAGAGCTTTTGGATGCGGTACACGTCGCGCGAGCGGAAGAGGTAGTCCTCCGCGCCGGTGCGCACGGGGTCGATCCAGCCCATCTCCAACAGTTCCGCCACGGTGGCGGGTTCCACACAGGTCAGCTGCACCAGCTGCGTCCAGGCGATAAGCTCGGAGCGGATGGGCAGAGTCTGCTGCGTGTTCTTGCTCAACTGCGTCATGGCGTTACTCCTCGCGTTTCAGGCGTGCCCGCGTAAATGGCGCGCCTAGGCGCGGGGCGCGAAGGTTGAAGTCCGGGCCAATTCCTCAAAGAGCTTGCGCTCCTCGTCGGTGAGCGTCTTGGGCGTCTGGACCATGATGCGCACCAGCTGGTCGCCGCGCTTGCCACCTGTGCCCAGGCCCTTGCCGCGTATGCGCAGCTTGGATCCGGAGCTTACTCCGGGGGGAATCTTCATCTCCACCGCGCCGTCCAGGGTGGGCACGCGCACGGTGGCGCCAAGGGCCGCTTCCCAGGGGGTCAGGGCCAGGTCATGCACCACGTTGTCGTCCTTCACCTTGAACTGCGGGTGGGGACGAACCTTGATCCGGAGGTAGAGATCCCCCGGCTCGCCGCCGGAGCCGCCGGAACTGCCTTGGCCCGCCAGGCGGATCTTTTGGCCGTCCTTGATGCCGGGCGGAATGTTCACCTTGAGGGTGCGGCTCTGCATGGTGGGAAAGCCTCCCGGCCCAGCCACCTGCTCTTGCAGATTCACGGACTGCGGTCCGCCCTTGTACGCTTCCTCCAGGCCTATCTCGTATGCCACCTCGGCGTCCTGGCCCCGGCGCGGGCGCTGCTGAAAGCCGCCGCCAAAACCGCCGCCTCCAAAGCCGCCGCGAGCTCCGCCAGCTCCGCCGAACAGGGTTTCGAAGAAGTCGCTGAAGCCGGCGCCACCGCCAAAGCCGCCAGCTTGGCCGCCAAAGCCGCCCTGACCGCCGAAGCGCATGTTCTCAAAACCCGGAGGCGGCTGGAAATTCTGGCCCTGCTGCCAATTGGGGCCCAACTGGTCGTACAGCTTGCGCTTCTCAGGATCCTTCAGCACCTCGTAGGCTTCGCCAGCTTCCTTGAACTTGGCCTCTGCGCCCGCATCGCCGGGATTCAGGTCCGGGTGGTGCTTGCGGGCCAGCTTCTTGAAAGCCTTGGATATTTCGTCCTGAGAGGCGCTGCGGCCAACGCCCAGGATTTTGTAATAGTCCTTGAATTCCACACTCATTGAGGATCAACTCCTTGGCGGCTATGGCCGCATGTCGCTTTATAGTTCAAAATAGTGTGTGTTTGCGCCCTGTCAAGAGAGTTTTCCACAGGCTGCGGGCTCAAATGTCAGTCAGGGGGAATGTCAGGGGAGCGGAAGCCCGGCCTTTGCAGTCAGAGTAGTAGCACTGCTCTGGCCGCATGAACAGCGGCCGGGAAAGATTTCAGCGGAAATGTTCCCCAGGTCTGGGGCGGGCGATGCCCTGCGCGGTGGGGCTGGCTGCCCGAATGCTCCGGCAAGGGCTTGGAAACCGAGCTGACGCGGCCGCCTGGAGGCTACGGCCAGTATTTGCTGACGTAGTCGGAGGCGACGAAGCGAGCGGTGACGCCGCCCTGGTTGTTCGGGTTGAAGATGGCGTTTGTGTAGAAAGCGCCGATGTACGCCGTTCCGCCAGGATAGACGTTGCCCTTGGCGTACACGGTGCCGAACCACTCGCTGCCGCCGCCGAAGCTCACTGCGCCCAGAACGTCCATGTAGACCCTGTTCGCCGCAGCATAATTGGCGAAATTGACGCTCGTCATCTTGTTGACCGAGTCGAAACACGAGGTCGTGGTTGAGGTGCGGACGTAGAGGTCCCCATTGATGCTCATGTCGCCGCTGTCGAAGATATTGATGTACGTTCCTGGCGTGGAGAGATCGAAGCAGATCTTTGTGCCGCCTGCGGAATAGATTGAGCTGTAGGCGTTGGAGTGGTCGCTTAAGTCTGTTTTTCCAAAGAAAGTGTATGTTGAGGTGTTTGAGCCGCTCCAGTCGATCTTCAGCGCAGTGCTTGACGCCACTGTTTCGTGGGCTGGAAGCGTGTACGAGGTGCACAGGCTCGGCACTGGGGAGTTGTAATGGACGGTGCCCTTGAAGTCCGAGTAATTCTGGGGCTGGGTGAAGGTGCCGTGGGTGTAGATGTCGCCATTGACCTTGGCGCCCCAGCCGAGGGCGACGTTGCCGCCGGAGTAAATGTTGCCGTTGACTGTGGCGGTGACGGTGACGTTGCCTTGCGCATAGACGTTGCCGTTGATGACGGCGCCGCCCTCGATGATGACACAGGAGTCCGAGCAAAGGTAGTCGTTTCCTCCCTCGGTGCCGATGCGGACGCCTCCGGCTATGTCCAGGCAGGTCGAGCTCGTGTTGAGGTAGTTCAGCGACCCGTTGATGACGGCGCCGCCGTTGAGCGTCGGGGAAACCGTGGCGAAGTTCCCGGAGAACGTGCCGGATATGTATGCGGCGATGCCGCTGTAAATGCCCTGCAGGGCGTCATTGGTGGAGGCGTTGGAGGCGGCGGTGTAGGTGATGCTTGTGCTTGAGGGCTGCTTGTATTTCGCCATGCCGCTTTGCGCCAAGCCTATGGAAGTGACGCGGATGCTGTTGGTTCCGCTCTTCACCGCCGTGAGCACAAAGCTTCCAACGCCGTTGATGGCGATCTTGCCGGCGTTTTGGTTCAAGGCCGTGACGGCCGCGTCGATGCCCTTGGACTGGTTCTCGTAAGTGGCGACCAGCCCCTTGGCATAGAGGACTCCGGATTCGGACAGGTACCTGGCATTGTTCAGCTGCGTGAGCTCAACCTCGGACATCGTTGCGGACGAAGAGATGCTCATGACTGCCGCGCCGACGATGCTGACAAGCACGATGGCTATGACGACGTATAAAAGGATGAATCCTTTTTCGCCGCTTTTTGCTGTCCGCTGACTCTTCATTTGTATATCGAGAGCGAAGTCGCTGTTGTCGCGTTGTTTGAAAGCGTCGTTGTAAAGGCGACGCTCAACAGTTTGTCGGAATATGACGCAGTTAGATTGCTTATGTTATCCGTCAGAATATGCGCTGTGCCAGCGTCGTTCAATATAATGCAGCCATTGATTTCTGAAAGCGTCTTCGTATTACCGAATGTATAAGACACAATGTTGTTTGTTGTGGATATCGACGTGCAATTTTTAATCTCGTACAGAATTCTCGTAATGGCGATTTGTATCTTCTGCGATTGCTGAAAATTTCTACGCAGCGTCTGCTGCTGCTGCGCAAAATAGACAAGGCCAAGCGTCGTGCCGCTCCCTAGCACGCCGACGAGCACGAGCACGCAGATCAGTTCAACGAGTGTGAATCCGCTGTTCTTCTTCATTGTCTAATAACTCTGCACGGTAAAGACGTGGAAGACCTTTTCGCCCCGATTGTGGGTCACGGTCACAAGCACGGCGTCCGGCAATTCTCCGACCTGGAGGGTTGTGGCGGCCGCAGTGCAGTTCTGCGCATATTGGCTGTACGCTGTGCTGAAGTTGTTCACCTTTGCGGTGAACAGCGCCATGTCCGAGGTCGATTTTGCGGTCATGGTGTCGTAATCCTTCACGATGGCCTCCATGGCGTTCGACAGCTCCTCGGAGGCCTGCATGCGCTGCAGCGGCTCATGGGAGTCGGTGATCTTCAAGTCGAACTGGGCGAGGAGCAGCGCGGCGAACAGGCCAGCCACGATGATGGTGACGATGACTTCGACCAAGGTGAAGCCATGAGTGGGGCGGCGCTGCTTCACGGGATATACCCCGTTTCGGTGTCGATATAAATGTCGTCAGGGATGCTTTGGTTCGTCTGCAGTTGTCCAAGAGAATTGAACGCGGCGGAGAAGGTTCCGGTCGTTCCAGAGAGCTCGTAGCTGCCGACGAGGGTCCCGTTGTCATAGATTGCCACCTGCTTTGCGGTAGCGTTCACATACCAGTTCTCTCCGGGCAAATCGGCTGTGGTTCGGATGACGAGCTGGCGCAGGGCGGTTTTGATGACGTCGGTGTCGCTTGCGTTGCTTGTCGCGAGCTGGCTTCTTACGCCGGAATAGATGACGCTCGCCAGAATGCCGAGAATGACGACGACCACGATCAACTCAACCATGGTGAAGCCGCCGCTCGGGCATGGTCGGTTCGCGGTTGCCCGCTTCATCTGCATCGGCATGCGCAAGGCCTATGGTTGTTCTTGAGTATCACAGTGAAATCGTATTCGGCTTCATTCCGCTTGTCATGCATTATTTGTTGCCGCCGTGTCACGCGCAGGCCCCCCGGCGCGATCAGAAAAATTAATTCCTCCTGCGGGATCAGGAGCGTGGCGGTCCGCATGGCGGCACGACTGAGGCAGACGGCTTGGCCTCAGCTGAAGCGGAAGTTCCGGCCCTTGTATTCGCAGTAATAGCAGCGTTCCGGCCGCATGAACAGACGCACAAGGAACATCCCTGCGAGAAAACCGCCCACGTGCGCCCACCAGGCGATGCCCTGCACCGGCGCGCCCAACTGCTCGAACAGCCCGGCGAACACCTGCGTGGCGAACCAAAAACCCAGGAAGAGCCAGGCGGGCAGCCGCACGATGTAGGGGATGATTATGATGGGGATGAAAGTGAGCACCTTGCCGCGCGGGTACAGGGTGACATACGCCCCCATGACCCCGGCCACGGCGCCGGAGGCTCCGATGATGGGCGAGCTTTCCGTGAGATTGAAGGCCATGTGCAGCAGCAGCGCGGCCAGCCCGCAAAGCAGATAGAACGCCAGGAACCGCAGCGGGCCCATGACGTCCTCGATGTTGTCCGCGAAGATCCAAAGCATCCACATGTTCATGATGACATGCCACCAGCCGGAGTGCAGGAACATGTAGGAGAAGAACGGCAGCGCGCCCATGGCCGGAAATCCGGAGAAGGCCGCCCAATCCGGGAAGGCGTAGCGGGCGGGCACAACGCCCAAAAGCCGCATGATGGCCTCCTGCACATAGGGCGGCTGCCCGCTGACGACATACTGCAGGCCCACGTTGAGCAGGATCACGAGGATCACGGCCACGGGCGTGTGCACGCGCGGGATGTCGTCCTTGAGCGGGATCATTCGTCGTCGTCCTCCCACATGAGGCCCGCGTCCGGCACCTGCCCAGGGCCGTCCTTGAGGGCTCCGTTCTCGGCGGCGTCGGCCAGAAGATCGGCCAGGTCCGCTTCAAAGGTCCGCGCCCGCGCCTGGCGCTGCGCGGCCAGCTGCTCCAGCAGGATGTCCGCCTCGCGGGCAAGGTCCTGCAAGCTCCCGGCGTTTTCCACAATGAAGTCGCAGGCCGCCAGCTTGCGGTCCTCCGGCCATTGCCACGATTCAAAGGCGGCCAGAACCTCGGGCGCTATGCCCCGGCTTTCGCGGAATTTCCCGCGCCGCAGTTCCTCCGGGCAATGCACGCCGACCACCGCGTCGGCCAGCCGCCGCGACTTTCCGGCGATCTTGGTGCCGCCGTAGCCGGACTCGAAGAACAGCGGAATCTCCGCCACGGCAATGGGGGCGTGGCTGTGCGCGGCCCAGAACTCCCGCAGCTCATAGCGCACCATGGGATGCACGATGTCCTCCACCTCGCGGCGCAGGGCGGGTTTGCTCAGAAGCTGCTCCAGCAGGCGCTTGCGGTCCACGGAGCCGTCCGGTTCGAGGATCTCCTTGCCCAGGCTGCGGGCCAGAATCTGCGCGCCGCTGCCGCCCGGGCCGTAGAGCGCGGCCACGCAGGCGTCTGCGCTGAAGGTCGGCGGAGCCGCGGGGCTTTCGGCCAGAATCCGCAAAAGA
>Ga0209373_10005038_pt1 | contig 11030 bp, 4 predicted proteins | sample Higcelweek5metaG_FD_187173 | JGI IMG/M metagenome (GOLD analysis project Ga0209373, IMG submission 187173) | Freshwater pond sediment microbial communities from the University of Edinburgh, under environmental carbon perturbations - High... | ecosystem: Environmental > Aquatic > Freshwater >... | reverse complement strand
CATTTTTTTCACTCCTTAGTTTTGTTTATAGACAGGATGGTTACGAACTGTCTTACCGCAATAAAATACGGCTATGGATATAGCATACTCAATTTACGCCCTTTTGTAAAGCAAAAAGGAGTATTGTCGAAATTTTAATTTACACTTTTTATATAAGCGGTGGGATGGAGCCCCGTATGCTTCTTAAAGGCTCTGGAGAAATAATAGGGATCATCAAAGCCGCACATAGCGGCAATCTGCCGTACAGTGATACTGCCGGGGTCGCTGATCTGCATGAGCTGCTTGGCATATTCGATGCGCTGCTCCGACAGATAGCTGCCGGGGGTACAGCCGACCGTTTTTTTAAAAATGCGGCGCACATAGTCTTCATTATGGTCGATCTGTGCCAGCATGGCGGAGATATTGAAGGAGCTGTCCGACAGGTTGGCGATGAGAATGCGCTTGCATTTTTCCACACAGTGATTGCGGGTATCCTGCTGCGTCTGGGCGATGACATATTGCTCCACAGCCGCCAGCAGCTTTTCGATCAGAATTTTATCATTGGCGCGCCGGAGATATTTCTCACGGTAAATCATCTGCAGCAGGTGGAGAATATCCCGTCCCTCTGTGTCGTGCACTTGGAAAATGGGCGTTTGAGAGGCATCGCATACCGCCACCGTCAGATGAATGTTGGTATAAGGCACAGAAGCAACCTCCCGATGGGGAATATCAGGCGGTAAAAAAACCATATCTCCGGTTGCAAAGTGCACTTCTTCCGAGCCTACATAGAGAGTGCCCTGACCGCCGGTATAGTAGACAATTTCCCATACATTGTGTTGATGTACCTCATAGGCGAAGATGGGCTTGGGAATCGCACCAATCGATAAAAGCGTATGCATAATAGCCTCCTGAAGTTATTATTCATGGCATTATCATAACTGAATTGGTCGGAAAAGTCCATCACTATTTATGCAATATTCTATTTACTTGCGCTGCCTCGTTTTTTATAATGGAATTATGTATTTACGAAATTTTCAAAAGAACGACCGGGATTTTTTTGACATTAAAAAACCTTAAGGAGAACAACATGACCAATCGGGAACGGGTGCGCAATTGCGCCCAATGTAAGCCTATAGACCGTACCCCCTTCACCTTTTATTTCGGTCCCTGGGGCGAGACGGCGGAACGGTGGCGGCGGGAAGAAGGCATCACCGATCCCAACGCATGGCAGGAGGGCTTCGAGCTGGATATGCCCGCCCATTTATTGGCGGGAGAAGTCCAGCATCTGCATTATCCACCCTTTACGCCTGAGATACTGGAGCGGCACGGCGACCGTATCCTTCAGATGGACTGGCTGGGCGAACTGGTAGAGTGTGTGGAAGGCAAAAGCGGCATTCCCAAGATCATCAAAAGCCCTGTTACCTCCAGGGAGGACTGGGAAAAGCTGAAAAAAGAGCGGCTGGATCCCACTGCACCGGGCCGATTTCCCGCTGACTGGGAACAGCTTGCCGCCCGCCTGAATGCCGGAGATGCGCCTGTGCAGGTGGGAGCGTATCCATGCGGATTATATGGAACGCTGCGGGATCTCATGGGCGTGGAAGGCAGCCTGATTGCTTTTTATGACGATCCGGAGCTGGTAAAGGATATTATGGGGCATCTTACCGACCTTTGGATTTATCTGTATGAGAGAATCTGCAAAGATGTAAAGGTGGATATTCTGCATATCTGGGAGGATATGTCGGGCAAGCAAGGCTCACTGATTTCCCCTAAGTTTATCAAAGAATTCATGGCACCCAATTACCGCCGGCTGAAGGATTTTGCGGAAAAGCACGATATTGCCGTCTTTCAGGTGGACACAGACGGAAACTGTGAGGAAATGATTCCTCTTTTTGCCGACTGCGGCGTGAATATGATGCTGCCCTTCGAGGTAGCGGCAGGCTGTGATGTGGTGGCATGGCGGAAAAAATACCCCATGATGTCCATGCTGGGCGGCATCGATAAGCAGGAGATCGCCAAAGGGAAAACGGCCATTGACCGCGAGCTGGCGCGCATCTCACCATTGCTGGGACAGACGGGTTATTTCCCCGCGCTGGATCATCTGATCCCGCCTGAGATCAGCTACAGCGATTACTGCTATTTTGTCCGTACGCTGCGCAAGATGATATTCGGAGCATAAAATTATTATTTTTTAATAGGAGGCAAGTTTTGTGCCTTTACGGTCAGAGACCGTAATTCTGTAAACACAACCGTCACAAAACATTGCGGCAATATAGAAAGGCATGGTCATAAATATGAAATATATATGTCTGGAAAATAGCTTTTTAAAGGTGAAAATTCATCCGGACAGCGGTGCGATCTGCGGACTGACCTTTGTCCAGCCTGCATGGAAGGCGCTGGACAGACCCGAGCTTGGCTTGGCTTTTCGATTACTGGTACCCCTTTCGGACGAAAAGCGGAATAATAATGTATTCGGCGAACGGCAGAAACTGACCGGTACCGTTTTGGCAGAGGATAAGAACAGCATTACGCTGATTTGGGATGGCGTGACCAGCGAAAATACCGGACTGCTTCCCATTCAGGTGACGCAGACCATCTCACTGCAAGGGGAGAATTTACTCTTCGGGCTACAGATCGACAATCATAGCCCCTATATGGTGGAAACCGTCTATGCGCCCTATCTGGGTGATGTGCGGCCCCTGAATAAAAAAGCCTTCATGCTCCAGACGCCTATGTACTCTTCTTTTTCTCAATATCAGCTCTGGCCGAAATATCAGAATATACACGGCTATTTCGGCGTGGATTATCCTACCCAGTATATTTCTGCAGGCGCCATGTGCCCCTATGCGCTCCTCTCCACAGAGGAAGGCGGACTGTATGTGGGTCATGCCGCCGAATCCTATGAATGCACTGCCTGGCACACAGAGCTGCGCCCGGGCTATGAGACCGCTATCGACCAAAGTGTGCCCAAAGAAGATATCATCGCCGGTAAGCCGGTGCATATGCGCTTCGGCGTTGTGCATGAAGCCTATATTCAGCCGGGGGAGAGCCGTACGCTGACACCTGTTGTGCTCCGCAGCTATACGGGTGACTGGCACAAGGGAACAGATATCTTCAAAGCATGGCGTGACAGCTGGATGAAGCTTCATTCCTGCGCAGACTGGGTAGACGATCCTCACTCCTGGCTGCAGATACAAGTAAATTCTCCTGAGGATGAGCTTCGATTTTCCTTCAGTGAGCTGCCCGAGATCGCTGCAGAGTGCAAAAAATACGGGGTCAAGGCGATACAGCTGGTGGGCTGGAATGACGGAGGGCAGGATCAGGGCAATCCGTCCCACTCCTTTGATCCCCGTTTAGGCACCTATGAAGAATTTAAGGCGGCCATTGCCGCATGTCAGGCCATAGGTGTAAAAATCATTCTTTTTGCCAAGTTTACATGGGCTGACCGTGCTACCGACTGGTTCCGCAAAGAATTGAAAAACTATGCTGTACGGGATCCCTACGGTGACTATTATCTGCATGGCGGCTATCAATATCAGACCGCTTCCCAGCTGCTGGACATTAACCCCAAACGGCTAATCCCCATGTGCTTTAATAGCGAGGATTATTTGAAGGTGTGCGAGCGGGAGTTCCGCAAGCTGGTGGATTACGGTGCGGCAGGCATGCTTTTTGACGAGTGCTTTCATCATTGGCCCACCCGTCTGTGCTTTGATACCACTCACGGTCATCGCTATGGCATGTCCACCTCTGCGGGTGATAATATTTTGATCGAGCGGCTGCGCAAGCTGGCGCCCCCTGACTTTTTGATCAGCGGCGAAGCCTGTTATGACTATGAAATGCAGCAATATGAGGTTTCCTATTTCCGCACGGAGCATAAAAATCATATACCTGCCTATTCCTATTCCATGCCTCACGGACATTACATGACTGCCGTTACCGGCTTTGATGACCGGGACATGATTAACCAGTGCCTGCTGTACCACTATATCGTATCCTATGAACCGTATAACTTCAAAGGCCGCCTTCGCGACTTTCCCGCGACCATGGCCTATGGTATGCAAATGCAAGACTTGCGGAACGATTACCGCAAATGGCTCTGGGACGGAGAATTCTCAGATACGGTAGGCGGTAAGGTGCAGAATGCCGATGGCAGCGCATATCAAAAATTTTCTCTCTTCCGCGCAGCCGACAACACCATGGCTATGGTAGCAGTTAATTATGAAGACACCCCCGTGACGGTTACCGCTCAACTGGAGAACGGCACACCTTTGAGAAGATATCGCTTGATAGACGCTGACGAATGGCAGGAGGGCAATACCGTTACGCTGCCGGCTCACAGTGCGGCACTGTTATTGCAGATATGACCGTTTCTTTTCTCCCGGAATATTGAGCTTGCACCTGCTTGCTGATGCCCATTCCCCTGGGCGAATCCCTGCAGGTTTTGCGGGCGTTCTATTTGGGAGAAATTTTTTGCATAGGGAAAAGCGCTGACCTTCTCAAAATAAGGCAGCGCTTTTCTCTTTACACTTATATCAATTTTTTCATCGGTTTGGACGCACCCTTTGCGGAGGATACATCCGTATTCACTTATCCGTTGCTATTTGAAAAAAGGAGGTTTTCTATTTTGAGAGAATTTCTAACTGCACCTGTCGGTGTACATGATGGCAGAACCTCTGCAGCACGGTGCATTCCCCTCAAAAGGACAGCGGGATAAGGCTTCTGCACGGTCATCGGGAATCAACCGGACACAATCCCTGTTCCAATCGCTGACTTTTTTCACCACGCATAGAAGTCTTTTGTTACAATTGCGATTGCACATTTCACTCACTTCCTTCTAAGTTATCATATGCATTCTGCGCAGAAACTGTTCCGCAAAAATCAACGCTGTTATGGCCGGAACAACAATAATTTCAAGAAAAAAGATGATTCATGGAGATAATCAGAAATTCTGTCGAGGTGCAATACATTGGTGAAGAAAAGAATGCCACAGAAGAGGCGTGGCATCAACTAATGATGCGTTATGCGTAAAACCACAGCAGATACCGCAGAGTGATACCATTACAGTGGGAAAACGGTATACAAATAGCTTGCAGCACCACAAATAAACTAAAAATATAATTAAGGGAACTATTGACATTAAAAAGGATTAAATGTAGAATATACATGGAAATATTTTAGCAATTAAGTAAATACGAATAGGATTAATACCAATTACCAGTTCCTTGTTTCAAGAAAAGCAGTAAAATCACAAAAGAAAAGGCGGAAAAAACATGAGAAAGCAAATCACTCTGGTAGCCCTATTACTGACACTGGTATTTTTTGTATCATCTGTTATGCAGAATAACACCTTTGTCCGTGCGGAAGCGGCGGCGGCAGCGGAAGAGACGCAGAAGATTGAGTCTGAACAAAAGGTTTCGGAAGCGCAGATCCTGGGCGAAGATACGAGTAAACGTACAGAGGACTCGAAAACTTTCTACATGAGCGATCAGACCTATATGGCAGTACAATATCTGGAGCCTGTGCATTATCAGAAAGATGGCGCATGGGAGGATATTGACAACACATTGAGTATTGATGCCAAGACAGGCAGATATGTAAACGGTGCGGGGAAGGCGAAAATATCTTTCTCTGCAACAAGTAAAAATAATGAATTGGGTAAACTTGAATATAAGGGATATCAGATTTCGTGGGGTCTGGCAGGAGAGAATGTAAAGGGCTTAAAAGAAGAAAAGCAAGCCGCTATAAAATCGCCTGTTGCAGAAGTGGCTCTGACAAACAATGAAAAGCATACCGTATTGACCAAGATGACATCCGAAGCGACATATGCGGATGTATTTGAAGGCGCAGATTTGCAATATGTAGTTACGCCTACAAGAGTGAAAGAAAACATTATCCTCAATGAGAAGCAAGATGGATATGTGTATGATTTCTCATACGATCTGGATGGTCTGGTAGCACAGAAAAACGATGATGGCAGTATATCGCTTTGTGAATCGACCGGCGGTGAAATGGTGTTGACCATGCCTGCGCCGTTTATGACAGACGCAAAGGATCAATACAGCGATGCGGTTTCTATGGATATTATAAGCCAGGATAAGCAAGAATGTATTATCCGAATGACTGCGGATGCAAAGTGGGTAAATGCTTCTGACAGAGCGTGGCCGGTTGTGATTGATCCGCAGCTTATTTATTACGAAAAGAGCACGACACAAGCTGATTTTGTCGAATCATGGCATCCGGATAATCCTACGGTGGAATATTCCGAGTTTTGTGTCGGATATGAATTATCGTCGTATCATGCCTGCAGAGCGTTCATGAAAATGGCATTGCCCCCTTCTATAGGGGATAGTAACATAATTGTAGACTCAACGATTACTCTTTTGATGAAAAATTATTCACATGTAAATAATGCTACAGCAAATATTGAAATAAGTCGTGTTCTTGAAGGTTGGTCTTGCGGCACCATAACTTGGAATAATCAGCCTGATGCGGATGAAACCATTGTGTCCGATTATGCTACAGTCTCTGCAGGGTCGTATTTCACATGGAATGTAACAGAATTAGTAAAAGGATGGTATGATGGAACCTATGCAAATAATGGAATAAGATTTAAATGGGATAAGGAAAGCAGTGGTTCCTCATCAAATGCAGTAGCAGCCAGATTCTATAACTCAAATTATGCCAATTATTTATATCGGCCGGTATTTACAGTTTTTTATATCAGTAAAGCCGGTCTGGAGGATAACTGGGTATTCCAAACGCAGGGCATAAACAGCTATGCCGGTTATGTGAACAGCTATACAGGTAATCTTGTGGCCTCCTATGATCTTGCGCAGACAGCAGGCAGCCGTATGCCTGTTGGGATTAATTTAGTATATAATTCCGTGAATAAAGATACGGATGTTGGCTTTGGCAAGGGCTGGATGCTGAACATTTCCCAAACAGTGCGGGAGTATGCCGTAGGGACAGAAATGCGCAATAATGGATACCGTTATCATTATGTGGATGGGGATGGAACGGTCATTTATTTCCCTACAGAAGCAACAGGAGTCTCCTATACTTACGATGAGTTAGGTAAAGGCTTGAAGATGGAGCGTTTTGAAAGCCTTGCACTCTATGTTATAACAGATAAAGCGGGTGTTAAGAGATCTTTTAATAATCATGGTAAGCTGGTTAGTATTGAAGACACCAGCGGAAATAGTATGACCATTGCGTATACAGCCACGACGCCGTATCTGCCTGTCACTATCACCGATGGTGCAGGTAATCAGATCACGCTGCAATACACCGGCGGTCTGCTGACCGGCGTTACGGATCCGGCGAACAGAGTATATACACTAGGCTATTTTAACACCAATTATCTCCGTCTGGTGACCGATCCGGACGGAACAACCGGCCAGTTTAGATACAGATATTGTGGCGAACTGGATGCTTTCCGCGATGGGCAGACGGCCAAGTCTATAGTCTATGGGTATAGCAGTACTAGAGGTCGTGTTACGAGCGTCATAGAGTACAGAGATTCCAATACGACTATGAGTGATACAATTAATGCAATTAATAACTATACTTCTTGCGAAGGTCAAAGAATATCTTTATCTTATGCCAATAACCGTACACAGGTGCGCACCAGCGGACAGGACGATGTATTTAATGACAGCGATGATATTTATAATTATTATGTATTTGATAATGCCGGCAATCCCACCTCTGTTTATTCTACCAGTATTGACGGAAAGACTCTCTATGGTGCGGGAAATTATCAGTATAGCGATAATAGTGCAGAAAGTACCAAAGATGATAACAAGCTGAAGCAGAGCGCAGTAATCGGTACAAACGTGGAAAATCTGCTGATCAACGGCAGTGCCGAGACCTCAAATACCAATTGGTCAACACAAATATGGGGTGATCAAGGTGTATCATGGACTCCTTCATTTGCAACCAATCAAAAGTACATAGGTAATAAGTGCTTGCGCCTCGATGTCACTTCCGGTACTGCATCAAGGGTATTGTATTTTCAATATCTTGCGCTACAAGCTAATAAGACCTATACCTTTTCCGCCTATGTGAAGACTTCCGGTATTTCGGGAAATTATGGTGCCAACATATTAGTGCAGGCATTTAAGACAGGCGGCACTACAGTTTCATTTGAAAGCGAATTTATAAATACCAGTACTGATACAAGCATCGAAAATGGCTGGAGACGGCTGGAAGTAACCTTTACTACGCCGTCGGATCTGTTGACCACAGGCAACAATGTAAAGTTTGTATGCGGATTACAATATACAACCGGCACAGCTTGCTTTGACTGCATGCAGGTGGAAGCGGGCAGCGCAGCCAGCGCATATAATCTGTTGGAGAATGCAGGACTGGAGAGAGTGACCAGCAATCGCCCTGACAGTTGGATAGCTTCTAATTTGACAACCAATGATTTGCCGGATACTTCCAGCGTAAACTATGTTCAAGGTGCAAAATCCTTTAAAATGAAGGGCGAAGCAGCCTGCCAAAAGAGACTGACCCAGTATGTATATGTGGGTGGCAGTGAAAGCGACACCTATATGTTCAGCGGTTGGTCAAAAGCGAATTGCATAGCCACCCTTACCAATGTACGAAACTGGACGCTGTCGGCTACACTATATTATACGGATGGCACATATCGCTACCTGCCATGGGGTAAATTTAATCCGTCATGCTCGGAGTGGCAGTATGCCAGCACGGTGCTGTCTATGGATGATGGCACGACAACGACAAAAACTCCAAATTATATTCAGGTGAATATTTGTTATTATCAAAATGCCAACTATGCCTTTTTTGATAATTTTCAACTGACCAAGATTGATACGGCTGTATATGATTATGATGCGGATGGGAATGTGATCGAGGCCAGCAGCAGCTATGAAGCCGGTACGAGCGCAGGCTATGACGATAAAGACCAGCTTGCCGTTACGACCAGTCAGACCGGCGAAAAGTCAATAGCACTGTATGATTACTATCACCAAAATCGTGTGCTCTATTCCTATGGCAGCGGAGTATCTACACATTATACCTATGACAGCTTCGGCAATGTTACCAATACACGGCAGGAAAATACTGCGCCGGCTACAGGAAATACATACTATATCGCTACCTGTAACCCGAATCTGGTCGTGGATAACTACGGCGGCTATGATACTGAAAACAATGTAATCCAGCAGCATACATTTAATGCGACCAATGCACAGAAATGGTATCTTGAGCAGCAGGCGAACGGTTATTATATCTTGCGTGTGGGCAGCAGCTCCACCCGGGTGCTTCAGGTGAGCGGCAATACCGACGTTGCGGCTGTCACCATCGGTACCCGTGTGGCGGGGAATGCCAACCAGGAGTGGAGCTTCACAGCCAACACCGACGGCACCTATCGTCTGCGCCCCAGATGCAGCACTACGCGCTGTTTGGATAACGGCGGATCCACATCGGGCTGCGTTTTTATACTTAATACGGATCACAATGAGAATTATCAAAAATTCATGCTCATACCCGTAGGCGATTCCCAGACGAATACTTACACCTCCGGCTCGGTTACCTTCAATACCACAGGCAGCTTCCTCACCGGTACTACCGATGCCAGAGGCAATTCGACCGCTTATTCTTATGATGAGGACAGAGGCGTGCTGGACAGCATGACAGATGCCAATGGCACAGCGTACACCTATACATATGATGATGATACGACAACACCACAGACAGAACATGACGGACCTGACGATGATATACTAGACAGCGTATCGGCAACGAATAACGGCACGGTAATAACCAATAGTTATAACTATGTTACAGGCTATCTGGATACCATCACCCATAACGGCTTTACCTATGACTTTGACTATGACGGCTTTGGCAACAATATAGCGGTCAAGGTTGCCGGGCAGACATTGACGGAAAATGATTATAATGATCATAACGGTAAGCTGAACAGGACTACCTATGGTAATGGAGCCTATGTGGAGAATGTCTATGACGCACTGGATCGTGTGGTAGGTGTGAAGTACAATGGCGTCGAGAAATTTAAGTACATCTACAATTCCTCAGGACAACTCACGCGGACAGAAGATCTGATCAATAATGTTACCACGAAGTTCACTTATGATAAATCAGGCAAAGCCATCCGCAGCTTCACCACCCGCACCATCAGCGGTACTGTCCACAAGCTGGCTCACGAGAACGGCTACAGCTATACCGGTCAGCTGCTGCGCAATACCTATATACTGGATGGCGTGAGCAAAACCTATGTGTACACATATAATGATAAAGACCTGATCAGCGATGTATCTCTGCCTACAGGCTATAACTTGAACTATACCTATGATGGACTGAACCGTATCAGTCAGAGAAAGATAGAGAACACTGCGGATGTCTCCATCGCTACTACCAGCTATACCTATCTGGCAGGTGCGAACGGCAACACTACATCATTATTGGCTTCTATGCAGTACGATTCTTTAGTTATCAGCTATGAATATGATGCGCTGGGCAATATCACGCAAATTAAAGAAAACAATGTAGAGAAGGTAAAGTATTACTACGATTCTCTCAGTCAGCTGGTGCGGGAGGACAGCGTATACCAGAATGCGACCATTACCTATGCCTACGATGCAGGCGGCAACATCACCGAGAGACGGCAGTATGCTCTGACCGGTGACGCCGACCTGATAGATGATGGTACACTGGAGCCATTGCCCTCTGTGGTGACAGGCAGCTGGGATTACAAGGATACGGGCTGGAAGGATCAGCTCTTGTCCTTCAGCGGCGCAAGCAGTGTAAGCAGCATCAGTTATGACGGCGTGGGCAATCCTCAAAACTGGACGAACGGAAGAGGTCTCTTCTGGCAAAATGGCAGACAGCTGCAGAGCACGAGCGACGGTACCACGACCACCTCCTACCAATACGATGACAGCGGCATTCGTACCCAGAAGACAGTCAACGGGGTAACGACCTATTACTACTATGAAGGCGGTCTGCTGCTGGCGCAGGAAACCAATGGAGTGAAGATATGGTTCACCTATGACGCAGGCGGCAAT
>Ga0209373_10005037_pt1 | contig 11033 bp, 11 predicted proteins | sample Higcelweek5metaG_FD_187173 | JGI IMG/M metagenome (GOLD analysis project Ga0209373, IMG submission 187173) | Freshwater pond sediment microbial communities from the University of Edinburgh, under environmental carbon perturbations - High... | ecosystem: Environmental > Aquatic > Freshwater >... | reverse complement strand
TTTACAACAATTTACTCTGTTCTTCCCATTTAAAAAGTTCTCCTAAAGATCTTTCCATATGGATTCTATGAATAATTTTACTTAACAGTGGGGCTAATGAAATTATTTTCATTTTTTTAATTCTTTTTTCTTTAGCAATTGGAATGGTATCTAAAAAAATTATTTTAGAAGCCGAACATTTTTCTAAGTTTTGAATTGCATTACCATTCAATAAAGCATGAGTAGCACAAATAATTACTTCTTTAGCTCCGTATTTTTTGACCACTTCCGCCGCCGCACAAATTGAACCACCAGTATCAATCATATCGTCAATAATAATGGCTGTTTTCCCTTCTACTTCTCCAACTACATGAGCCACTTCACATTGATTATGTTGTCGACGAATTTTATCAATAATTGCAATTGGGGTTCCTAATAAATCAGCTAATTTATTAGCTCTTTTAACCCCTCCCATATCTGGTGACACAATGACAATATCTTTATATTTTTGTTTCACTAAATATTTAGCAATTAAAGGATAACCAACTAAATGGTCAACTGGAATATCATAAAAACCTTGAATTTGATCGGCATGTAAATCGACCGTTACTATTCTATCTACTCCCGCTTTAGTAATTAAATTAGCCACTAATTTAGCTGTAATTGGCTCATGTGATTGAGTTCTTCTATCTTGTCTGGAATAACACATCTGAGGACAAATCACATTGATTCTTCGGGCTGACGATCTTTTTAAAGCATCAACTAAAATCAATAATTCCATTAAACAATCGTTAACTGGATTTGTCATTGTTTGAATTATAAAAATATCATCTCCTCTTACTTTCTTTCCCAGTCTCACATAAATTTCTCCGTTAGCAAATTTTTTGATGATTGTTGGGGTTAATGGAATTTCTAGTTTTTTTGAAATTTTTTGGGCCAAATCTGGATGCGATGTCCCTGCAATTAACTGAATTCCATTCATAATATTCCCCTTTTGTTAATTTCTTCCCAAATTTTTTCGTTTATTTCTTCTCTGGACATTAATTTTCCTTCTCGACAACAATCTATTAATACCCATATCTCTGGTTCTTTTTGAGCCATCTTTTTATATTCCTTAGCCGTTTCCATTTGATGATTAAAATTTTCTTCCGCCTGATCCATTACTTGACCTTTAGCGTAATTTCTTTCGGCCTTTTTCAAAATATTTTCTCGACAAATTAATGGATCAACCAATAAAACTAACACCAAATCTGGTTTAATAATTCCGGTTTGATTATAACCAGCTTCCCATAACCAATTAGCAAATTCTTCTCTTTCATTTTCTGGTTTTTTTGCAATTTGATGAACGTTAGACGTAAAAAAACGATTAGAAATGACTGTTTTCCCTTCATTTAAAGCTGGACCAATTATTTTTTTACTTCCATCAGCTTCATCCAAAATATAAGGCAAGGCTGCCATATAAGGACTGATACTAAAAAGCTCTCCAAATTCACCCGTCAGCATCCTTCCTACGTGTTTTCCCCAAAAACTAGTTTCATAATGAGGATAATCATCGACTATTACTTCCTTGTTTTCTTTTTTCAGTCTTTCAATTAACAATTCAGTCTGTGTTCCTTTTCCTGAACCATCAATTCCTTCAATTACAATAAATTTTCCTTTATTCATTTAAATTTCTTCTTTTAATGTTGCTCCCTTAATTGTTTTCCATAACCCACAAGAAAGTTTTCCTTGATCACAAATTTTTTGAGATACACAAGGTGCTCCAGCATTTTCAAAAAGATTTGGGGCAATTTCTTTAACTAATTTCAGCATTTGTTGAGCCACTTCTCTTATCTCCCATTGAGCTCTAACACAAGATCGGACACTGAAAAAATGCAACAATTCTCGAGCATTCATCGTCATCACTATTTTTACTTGGACTGATTGTGGTTGAGCATACCTTGCATCTTCTGCTTTAACTCCAGCCTCAATTAATTCATTATAAAGTTCTTGTGAATTATCTAAATGTTGCAAATATTTTTCGTAAAGTTTTTTATCTTCCAAACCTCTAATTGCTGGTGGAACTCTATATCCAGCATCGTTTCTTTTAACATATCTTCCAGATTGAATCGAAAAAGAAGCAATTCTATGTCTGATTAAATGAATTTCTGTAACTCGGCTGACTCCATCAATTGCAAAAGTGAATGAAGCATGTTCTAAAGTTGAAGTATGTCCTGATTCTATTACCTGTTTAATCAATCTTTTTTTAACTTCTTCAGTGGTTTTTTCTTTAAGCTCTTCGGCTCCAACCGATGAATAACATTGTCGAATCGCGGCCACAATATTTTGTTCTGGATCAGCGGTATAACTTAATAATTTTACTGTTAATTTATCTTGTTTAGCCATGACAGAGGTTAAACTATTAATTCTTTTTAATCAACTATTCCAAACTAAGTCAAAACTTTTTAGGTTTAAATTTTACGGTAATATTTTGTAGAGACGTCCCGTCGGGGCGTCTCTACAACATTTATAAAAAAATTAAAAATATTATTTAAAATATCAAAAAACATCATTATATATATCAAAAAATATCATTTACACATTGGACATTTTTCACCAGAATAATAACAACCACATTTTTTACAATAATTTAATCCTTCAGTGTTTCCTAAACTATAAGAAATTTCACCATTAGAATCTACTGAAACAATTATTCCCATTCCATTATTTTCTTGATTACCCCACGAACTTCCATGTCCTCCTTCATCGTTAATATTATTTCCCATTCTTGCCATAATACTTTCAAACAAATAATTGTCACCGTCTGCCATTTCCATTGCAAAAAACACATCTTTTTTCATTTTTATTTTATTTTCTACATCTTCTCCTGATTCTATAAAATTCCAAATTTCCATGAACTCAGGCATTAATTTTTTACATTCTTCTATCCAATTATCAATTTCTTCAATTTTAAAACCAATTGGTTGTCTTCTTACGTTATCAATATCATCAATTTTTTCTATTGAGCTTCCATTATTTTCTAGTAATCTTTTAGCCAATTCAAATGATTCATTTTTATCACAAAGCAAAGGAACGTGTTTTCCATAGATTGCCCATTCATTTTCTCCAAAAACAGGAAATTCTATATTTAATCTTCCTTCCTTATATATTCCACCATCTTCAGGACTTATCCAAACGACAAGATTATATCCTTTTTTACCTAAATCAAAAACATTAATAGTTGCTTCTTTTTCTTCTTCGGAATGTTCATTATATTCCCAACCACTTTTCTCAATACTACTTTCTGGATAAAGATCTGAAGTATTAATTCTTTTTCTTAAATCTGTAAAAATTCCTTCTTCTAAAAATGCCCCAGCAATTTCACCTAGTGAATTTTTATTAATATCATAAAATTTGTTATCTTCTTTACTCATATTTTTACTTTCTAGATTGTTTACAACCTAGTCCCGATTCATCGGGATGCTCGAAAGTTTTGGTTATCCGACTTGGTATTCCGTAGCTCATAGAGCAAAGGATACCTTACGGTTGCGGCACAGCTTAGGATTTACACCCAATTCCCCATTAATAATTAATTTTCTTTTATAATTGCTTTTAAAAATAAATAATCAGAAAGTCTATTGAAATAAACTAAAATATCTTCATTAACTTTCTGTTTTTTAGATAAAGACACGACTCTTCTTTCTATTCTTCTACAAATTGTTCTTGCCCAGTTTAATTTCAATGCTTCTTCATCTTTAAATTTCAAAAATTTTTGTAAATTAAAATCTTTTTCGTTTATTTCTTTTTCAATTTCTTCTATTCTGGTTTTATATTTATCAAAAATAACTTCAAATCCTAACTCTCCCATTATTCCAGTTAAATCATCAATAAATTTTTCATCCATTTTAGCCAACTCTAAAACTGCTTGTAATTCATCAATTTCACCAACTACTTCCACCAACAAGTCATTTTTATTGACTCGTTGGTTTCCGCAATTTGTTTGTCCTTTGTCACCAGTTTTAGTCGTTATCATTTTTTTAACTACATTTAGAGTAACCACAAAACTCATTAGTACATTTAAAACAACCTTCTTCAGCTCGAAGTGGACTACCACAATCTGGACAAGACATTACTTTACTTTCCAAATCAGCCGCTTTAGTTCTAATAGTTTCTAAAGCACTAGTGTCAATTTCTGTTTTTTCTGAAGCAAACATATTCAACTGTTCACCTCGAGAAATTTCCAAAAGTGATTTACCAACTGCATCATACATACTTAATACAGTGCTGGTTCCTAAACCATATTTTTGACCACAAGAAATTCCTACCATTTCTTCAGCAATTTCCTCTAAACTAGCTCCATATTTTAGACATAAAGAAGCCAATCTTCCCGTCATTTCTGCTGATCCAGCCATAAATCCACCACTTTTACCTAAAGTCACAAATACTTCCACTGGACCATCACCAGCTTCATAAAAGATTGAAGTATAAACACTTCCTAAATCACATTTTTTCTTAAGTCTAACTCCTCTAGCCATGACTGGAGTTGCTTTTTTCTTTATAACTTCTATTATTTCTTTCTTTTCTTCAGTTTTAGCTTTAACACTCGACATTGGTTCAAAAGACCTTGACCCAGTTCTATAAATAGTTGTTCCTTTAGTTCCTAAAGAATAAGCTAGCAAATAAGCCTTTCTAACATCTTCCACCACTGAATCTTCTGGTAAATTAATAGTTTTTGAAACCGCATTGTCAGTATATTTTTGGAAAGCTGCTTGAACTTTAATATGCCATTCTGGATCAATTTCCAAAGCGGTAATAAACACGTCTTTTAAATCTTGAGGAATTTCATTAATTCCTTTTAATGTTCCCCCGTTTTGAACTATCTTTTGAATTAATTCTTCAGAATAAATGTCTCTTCTTTTTAATTCATCAACCAAAATTTGATTAACATTATAAAGAGTTTTTCCTTCAATTGTATTTTTTTGATAACCCAATGAAAAAACTGGTTCAATTCCAGAACTAGTATCAGCTAACATACTAATTGTTCCAGTTGGAGCAATTGTGGTTAAGGCCATATTTCGTGGTTTGTAATCAGTATTAGCAAAAACACTTTCATCCCATTTAGGAAAAACTCCTCTAGTCACCGCTAACTCACAAGTAGCTTCTCTAGCTGATTCTGTCACAAATTTCATTATTTTTTCTGCCCATTCAATTCCTTTATCTGAATCATATTTAATTCCCATTTTAAATAAAGCATCAGCAAAACCCATAATTCCAACTCCAATTCTTCTGGTACTACTAACCATATCTCTAATTTTTTGAACTGGGAACTGGTTTATTTCCACCACATTATCTAAGAAATGAACTCCAGTCTTAATAGTTTGTTTCAAAGCTTCCCAATCTAAATCAGTTCTATTTTCTAAAACAAACTTAGACAAATTAGCACTACCTAAATTACAAGCATCATAAGGTAATAATGGTTGTTCACCACATGGATTAGTTGCTTCAATTCTTCCCATACTTGGAACTGGATTTGAACTAGGTTCATTCATTCTGTCAATAAAAACCAAACCTGGATCACCAAATTGCCAAGCTAATCTAGTAATTAAATTAAACACTTTTGCCGCATTTAATTTCATTGATATCTGTCCTGTTCGAGGATTTATTAATTCGTATCCTTCTCCTTCTTTAGTAGCAATTGCCCAATCATAAAGTTTTTTAACCCCAACTTCAATTTCTCTTAATCTTTTATCAGCATCTCTACCTTGTTCTGCCAATCTAATTTCTTCAACTACTTCTTCAGGAATAGAATCATCAGTTAAAAACTTTTTATCTGGTTCAATTCTATCCATGAATTTAGCTGTCACTGCTAAAGAAATATTAAAATTAGTTAAACTCCATTCATCTAATTTAACGACGGCAAACCTTAAAACATCTGGATGATCGATTGAAAGCATTCCCATATTAGCTCCACGTCTAACTCCACCTTGTTTAATTTGAGCAGTTACATCATTGTAAGCTTGCATAAAACTGACAGGACCCACAGTTGTACCACCACTCGATTTAATATAATCACCACTTGGTCTTAGTTTTGAAAAAGAAAAACCAGTTCCACCACCAGATTTATGAATCAAAGCCATATTTGACATGGTCTCCAAAATTGATTCCATTGAATCTTCAATTGGTAAAACAAAACAAGCTGACAATTGTTGTTTAGCTTTACCAGCATTTACTAAACATGGAGTATTTGGCAAAAATTTTTGTTCTGCCATTAATTTATAGAAAGAATTAGCTTGTGCCTCTATTTCAGTTTCATTAGCTCCAAAAACCGCATCACCCTTAGCCACACTACTAGAAACGCGCCAAAAAATATCTTTGACTTTTTCTAATGGTTTACCATCTTCACCTTTTTGGGAGTATCTAGTTTCAGCAATGTATTTAGCATTGGTTGAAAGTGATGGTTCTTGTAATTCGTTAACACTACTACTATTAATATTTTGGCGATTTATATCTGTCATTTTTTTTAATTTTTAATTTTTATTTTTTTAAAATCATTAACTAATTTTTCAAAATCATTTATATCGTTTAAATCTAAATAAACGGTTGCAAATCGAATATAAGCTAATTGATCCAAATCTTTAAGCTTTTCCATAACCATTAATCCAATTTCTTTTGAAGGAATTTCCACACTTGGCCAATTTAATAGTTTCATCTCAATTTCATCTATTAATTGATTTTTATCTTCTTCATTTACCTTCCAACAAGCTTTGTCAAAACATTTTTTTAACTTTTCTCGAGAATAATCTTCAACCTTACCAGTTTTTTTAATTATTTTTAAATCAATATTACCAACTCTTTCATAAGTAGTGAATCTTTTTTTACACTTTAAACACTCTCGTCGTCGTCTAGTCACTCTTCCATCTTCAGCTTCACGACTTTCCAAAACGTTTGATTCATCAAAACCACAATATGGACACAACATTTTTTTGTAATTTAAATTATAAATTCTGTTTTACAGAAACCACCATTTATAGTGGATGACAATCATCATACACACTACCACTAGCACTGGTCAATGATGCAAAATACATCAAAATTAAAACTTACAATTATTCTGCGGTGAACTATTTTTCAAACAATAAAATTTAACTTTAAATTTGAAATTACAATTTTTTGTGGCCTTGAACGTGCTACGCACATTCACCAGACGCAAAAAATTCTGTAATGAAAATTTATTAAATTTTATTATTAAATATCCCCATTCAACTGTTATAATAACTCATGCAAAAAGTTACTAAATTTTTACGCGAGGTTATAGCTGAATTTAAAAACATCACTTGGCCCAAAAAAGATACTTTAATTCAACTCACAATTGTGGTAATATCAATCTCAATCATAACTTCCCTGATTTTAGGGGGTTTCGATTACCTTTTTACTATCGGGTTTTCCTTTCTTAGTAAATTAAATTAATTAAATTATGCCAAAAACTTCTAATAAAACTATCAAAAAAGAGTTTTTATTTAAACTTTCACCATTCGAACCTAGTTTCGATGCCGCTTGGTATGTCATCAACACTTATTCTGGTCATGAATATAAAGTTATTGAAGCTTTAAAAACCAGAATTAAGACTATGAATTTGGAAGATAATATCTTTCAAGCCATTATTCCAATTCAAAGTAAAATGGTTATTCGTCGTGGTCAAAAAGTTAAATCTCAAGAAAAAACTTTCCCAGGTTACGTTTTAATTCAAATGGTTTTAAATGATGATTCTTGGATTACTGTTCGTACTACTCAAGGTGTGACTGGATTTATTGGTATCGATAACACTCCATCCCCTATTTCTCAAAAAGAAGTAGATCAAATTCTCCAAACCACCGAAGAAGACAAACCAAAATATCAAACTCCATATACTATTGGTGATATCGTCAAAATTACCAATGGTCCATTTGCTGATTTTATCGGCACCATTGAATCTATCGATCAAGAAAAAGGTAAAATTAGAGTTTTAATCTCAATTTTTGAGCGAGAAACCCCAGTTGAACTTGACTTTTTACAAGTTAGTAAAGAACTTTAATTCGATCTCCTAACCGAGGCTTCTATCGAATTTAATTAAAAAATAAAATTATGGCAAAAAAAATAAAAATAATCGTCAAACTTACCATTCCTGCCGGTTCTGCTAATCCAGCACCTCCAGTTGGTACAGCTCTTGGTCCACAAGGTATCAAGATTATGGATTTCTGTAACGAATTCAACGACAGAACCAAAGAAATGAGAGGTTCTCTTATTCCTTCTGTTATTACTATCTATGATGATCGTTCATTCGATTTCATTATCAAAAAACCTCCAGTTACCGACATGATTAAAAAAATGACCGGAATAGCTAAGGGTGCTGCCACCACTGGTCGCGAAAAAGTTGGTAAATTAACTATGGCTCAAGTTGAAGAAATAGCCAAAGCTAAACTTGTCGATTTAAATACTAAAGATTTAGAAGCTGCCAAAAAATCAGTTATAGGTACTGCTAAATCAATGGGTGTCGAAATCATTAACTAAAAATCTCATTGTAGAGACGCCCCGATGGGGCGTCTCTACTCTAGAAACAATTATTATTAATTAAACAAAAAATTATGAGCAAAACCACTCAAGAAAACAAAGCTAAAAAAGCTAAAGAAACCAAAGTGGAAGAGATTGTCAAAACTGACGATACTCAAAAGGCCGTAGATGAAGTAATTGAAACCACTTCAGAAACTACCGAAGAAGTTATTACCACTAAGAAAGTTGCTAAACAACGATCTAAGAAATATTTAGCCGCCAAGAAAAAAATTGACGTTACTAAATATTATGAACTCGAAGAAGCTATTAAATTAGTTAAAGAAACTTCATTATCCAAGTTTGAAGGTAAAATTGAAGCTCACGTTACCGTTATTGATATGGGTAATGTTGGTGAAATCAGTTTTCCTCACATGGAAACCACTAGTAAAAAAATTGTCATTTTAAACGAAGCTGTTTTAGCTGAACTTAAAGAAGGTAATATTAATTTTGACATTTTGGTTGCTACTCCTTCCACTATGCCTAAATTACTTCCTTTAGCTAAACTTTTAGGTCCAAAAGGTTTAATGCCTAATCCAAAAATTGGGACTTTAACCGATAAACCAGAAGAAGCTGTTAAAAAACTTTCTGTTGCTAAAACTATCGTTAAAACCGAAAAGAAAGCTCCAGTTATTCATATAATTGTTGGTAAAACTTCTCAAGATGATAAAGAAGTTGTTGCTAACGTTAATGAATTAATCAAAGTCATTAAAGCTAACAAAATTAAGAAATTTGCTCTTTGTGCCACCATCGGTCCTTGTGTCAAAGTCAAAATTGTTGCTTAATTGTAATTCTTTACAACTTTACAAACTAAACCCGCCAGCGATGGCGGGTTTCTTGTTATTTTGCCTATATTATACGATCCCGATTTATCGGGATATATTAAATTTAGACCAAAAAAGAGCCGTAAGTACACATTGTGTAAATACGGCTCTCCCGAAAAGCTTTTGTTTAAAAAATATTGTTAATATTGATAATCCCCTATTGGAATATCTGAAAAATAATAGTTATATTGATCTTGTGCCATGTTTATTGTTAATTTATGTCCTCCCCAAAGAGTTAATTTATTAACTACATCAGCAGGACTGTCGTATTTTACATCATAGTTAAAAATATCTGTGTAACTAAAGTCATTTTTTTCTATATTGAAATTTACAAAAGGATGTTCTGTATCGGTAAATTCAAAATCAATATCTTGGAATCTTATATACTGTTTGTTTATCTCTCCTTTTTTACCTTTCCATAAGAATGTAACCATTGTCTTTCCATTCATAGGGAAGTTATCAAATTCTTCTCCTGAATCAGTTTTGTCAGCAACAATTGTAAAATTTCCGCTTGAAACACCAAACATTTCTTCTCTATTCTGACATGGACGTATTCCAAACCAATAAATAAGACCAATAAATATTAATGCCACTATTGAGTAAAAAACTATTGTTAAAACCATATTCTTTTTCATAAAAACTCCTTTCACCTCTTTATTTTATTTTTGTTTCGAATGTTTTTTCAATTAATATTGAAATACCATCACTACCACCAATACGACACAACTTAAAGTTCCCAAAATCAAAACCCAAGACAAACTTTTATTATTCAACCAATCATCTTTACTATCCACAACAGTTCCTCCTTTTTTTTCCTTTATTTTTTTATACAGACCATTCTAAACATAATTTTTTATATTCAAAATGGTCCATATAAATTAAAAGCTTTCGGATTTTTAAAGAACCTAAGAACAAAAAGAAAAACTGACACTTATGTCTGTCACTTTTTATCCTTATTTCAATAACTAATTAAAGTTATTATTCGCGGATTTTACCACTTTATATCCAAATTGTCAAAATTATAGGATAAAAAAATATGATTAGTTCTAATCAGTTAACCATAGTTTATAATTAGCTATGATCAATGGCCTGCTTATCAATCAACTTATTTGTTTTTTTGCGATTTATTCTTTTATTGGCTGGTGTGTTGAAGTAGCTTACACTAGTTATCGTTCTAGAAAATTCATCAATCGTGGTTTTCTATTTGGACCATTTTGTCCAATTTACGGCTATGTAATTATCACCATTTTAATTCTTCTTCATAACTTTATTCAAACTCCCCTTCTTTTTTTAATCGGTGCCACTCTTATTACCACTATTATCGAATATATAACCGGAGTTGTTTTGGAAGCTGTTTTTAAAACCAAATGGTGGGATTATTCCAAACGTAAATTTAATTTAGGTGGAAAAATTTGTCTCAAATTTTCTATCTTTTGGGGTTTTGGTCTTCTTTTTTGCTATTATTTCGTTCATCCCTACATTAATACCTTCACTCTTTATCTTTTAGAAAAGACTCATTATCTTTTTCCCTTAATATTTTCCGTTTATTTACTTATCGATACTGTTTTTAGTATTATTTCGGCTTATGGTATGAGAAAAATAATCATTAGACTTAATAAAATAAAAGAAGAGTATCAAAATAATTTAGAAGAATTTACTAAAAAACGA
>Ga0209373_10005035_pt1 | contig 11035 bp, 8 predicted proteins | sample Higcelweek5metaG_FD_187173 | JGI IMG/M metagenome (GOLD analysis project Ga0209373, IMG submission 187173) | Freshwater pond sediment microbial communities from the University of Edinburgh, under environmental carbon perturbations - High... | ecosystem: Environmental > Aquatic > Freshwater >... | reverse complement strand
AACTCTACCCGTACTCCTGTTAATTGTCGTGCTGATGTTTCCTGCAACTTTATCCGGGCAGGTAAGCTATGCAGTATCAGATCAGAAAGTGGTACTTGATGGTAAGACCTATTATATGCATCTTGTGCTGAAAGATCAGACTCTCTATTCTATAGCGCAGACGTACAAGGTTTCGATCGATGCCATTACGAGTAACAATGTGATTCCGGCTAACGGGATACAGACTGACCAGGTTCTCAGGATCCCTGAATCTACTGCCATGGCAGCAACAATGCCTAAGCCTAAACCGCCAACAACTGCTGCTGCAGTCAAAGAGCCTCAAGCTAAGGCTGAGCCGGAGAGGGCGACACAGCCACCGGCCCCTGTTGCCTCAGCAAAGGAAGATAAGCCTGCCGTACCTGCTGCTTCAGCAAAGGAAGATAAGCCCGCCGGACCTGCTGCAAAGGCTGAGGCTGAGGGCTATCGCATGCATAAAGTCAGGAAAGGGGAGACGCTTTATTCGCTGTCAAGAGATTACAAGGTCACTGTTGAAGCAATCATCAGGGCAAATGATGTTCCGCGCAATGAGATCCAGATTGGCCAGATGCTTAGGATTCCTCCATCAGATTATGTGACTTTTGTGAAGGAGGAGCCCACGGCCGGAGAGGCCCCGGAGAAAGAGACCGGCACTCCGGCCGAGACAAAGGATCAGCCTTCGACAAAGGCTCAGGCTACGACTGAGGGTAAACCTTCGACAAAGGCTCAGGCTACGACTGAGGGTAAGACTTCGACAAATGCTCAGCCTCCGACTGCACCGGCAGCTGAAAAACAGAAGGCAAAACCTGAACCAAAGACTTACCACAAGGTAAAAAAAGGCGAGTCGCTTTCAGACATAGCTCAAAAGTACAATGTCACCGTACGTGAAATAAAGGATGCAAATGAGGGACTTATCTTTCCCATGACGGGCATGAAGCTGGTGATACCGGTGAAGAGCAGTGAAACAGAAGGTACAGTAATAAAACAGTAAAAGCAGCGTCTCGTTAACCTGCCCCAGGATTTTGATATGATAACCGGTAGCTGGCTTTTAAACTGACTGCTGCGTCTGTTATTCTCAGAATACAAGTCCGGTCAGCCATCCCCAGATAACATAACGCAGGAATTTACCGGCGAGCATGGCAATGGCAGTGATCCAGATATTGGCGCGCAGAAGTCCAAGCCCCACGGCAAAAATATCCCCTACTGCCGGCACCCAGCTAAGAAACGCAAAGATTGCCCCTCTTTTATAAAGCCGGTCATGCCACTTTTCAATGGTTTCACGTTTAATCCGGAGGTACTTTTCAATCCACTCCCATTTGCCGAGGTAGCCGATGGTATAGCTGCTCATCCCGCCAAGCCAGTTTCCTGCTGAAGCGACTGCGACAGCAATATACGGATCTGTACCGTTGACGATCAGGAAGGAGAGTAATGCTTCGGAACTGAAGGGCACAACAGTTGCTGCCAGAAAACTGGCCAGGAATAATCCCCACAGGCTGTAATCAAAAAGTCCTTCCAACAATTCTGCATGTCAGTTCTGACTGCGAACTTAAACAATATTTTCAACGAAAGTATTTTGCCGGATTAATGAGCTGGAAACTATTGAATTAATTACCTTTAATGGAAGTTTGTAAACGCTTACCATAATTATAAACAAATTACCAACCAAATAAGGAAACAACATGAAAGGATTTAAAAGTAACATTGAAAGGGATACTCTGAAAAATAAAAATTTCAGAAAAGTATTGTATACCGGGAAGCATCTTCAGCTGGTACTCATGAGCCTGAAGGCAGGAGAAGATATCGGGGAAGAGATTCATCGTCACAATGATCAGTTCTTCCGTTTTGAAGGTGGCACCGGGAAAGTTGTTATTGACGGAAGCAGGTACAATGTAAAGAATGGTGATGTGATCGTTGTGCCGGCAGGGGCAAAGCACAACATCATAAACACAAACAGTAAGGAAGAGTTAAAGATCTACACCATTTATGCTCCACCTCATCACAAGGACGGGATTGTGCGAGCCACGAAGGAAGCGGCAGAAAAAAGTGCACCCGAGTTTGACGGTAAAACGACTGAATAGGTAAAAGAGGAGCCGCCTTCGTCCCGGTAAACCGCGACTTAGGCGGCAGGGAAGATTATTTCTCCTTTCCCCAGGTCAGCACGATGACCAGGCCCACAACAGCAAAAACGACGGTTGAAACCAGAACATCAACAATCAATACTCCGAAATTATTGAACATTGTGGTCATAGACCATGATGACAGATCGACGACTGATGCATAGAGTACCCCGAACAAGGCACCGTATTTTAGTCCATCAGTGACACCTTTGGCTCCGGCCCACTTCAGGATCAGGGTCAGCAGCAGGGTTCCGGCAAAAGCTGAGACAATCATTGCCCACCAGATCATTGTGTCAGTCCTGGCGGCACATTGATTCATGTTGGCTGACATGAAATCCATTAACAGGATTCCCCATGCAAGCCATCCGAGGAGGAAGTAGGTTATCCCCCCGAAAACGGTTCCTCTGAGAATTTTCATAGGTCAATTGAGTTAAGTTTAAAAACTTGTCTCAATTTAAAATATTTATCTGAATTGGCTTAGTTATTTTGAAGATTCAGCCCTGAAGGGACCTCTGGGCAAGGCAATATCAGAATAACAAAAGACTAAGGGAGCCATGAAACTTGGTATGCATAGAATTATGCCCGGGTCACACCATCTGGTTCTGCAGTAAATACTGCTTTCACTTAAAAGTATTTACTATTCTTATCTTACGTTAAACAAAACCACCCCTCAATTGTTAAACAAAAGACAAATACGTTTGTCATTTTGCTGACATTCAAGGCAATTTTAGCCGTGATAATTACAGCTTTCTGAGTATTGTTCTTAAAAATAGACTTACTTACAAAATGATTTCGGAAATTGCATTTCTTAATATATTTTTAATTTAAATATGCATTTAGTCTCTGGTTGAACATGAAACATGATGTAATAATTATCGGAGGTGGAGTAAGCGGTACCGCCCTGTTGTATACCCTCAGCAAATACACAAATGTCAAAAATATCGGCCTTATAGAGAAGTATTCCGACTTCGGACTGGTAAACTCATCTCCCAGGATGAACAGCCAGACTCTTCATTTCGGTGATATTGAAACCAACTATACCATTGAAAAGGCAAAGAAGGTAAAACGTTACGCTGACATGGTGATGCATTACCTTGAGCAGGAAAAGGCAATTAAGGGAGATGAGGGGATTTTTATTAAGGTACCAAAGATGGTGCTTGCTGTAGGCAAGGATCAGGTAAAAACTTTGCGTGACCGGTATCCTGCTTTTGGCCAGTTGTTTCCCAAATTAAAAATGATCGGCAGGGAAGAGATAGGCAGAATAGAGCCGAGAGTCGTGGAAGGACGTGACCCGGATCAGGAACTGCTTGCACTGCTGACAGAAGATGGCTATACAGTTGATTTCAGAAGGTTAAGTCATTCTTTTGCTGAGAATGCAAAAAATCTTAATCCTGACATAGCTGTGTACATGTCGACGAAGGTAGATAAGATAATCCGTGAAGGTGATAAGTATATAATTAAAACCGATAAGGGTGATTTTGAAACAGGAGCCGTAGTTGTTACCGCCGGCAGCCATAGCCTGAAATTTGCCAAATCGCTCGGATATGGTAAAAGCTATTCAATCCTGTCTATGGCCGGCAGCTTTTATACCGGCCCCAGAGTCCTTAACGGCAAAGTTTATACGATGCAGATCCCCAAACTTCCTTTTGCCGCCGTTCATGGCGATCCGGAGGTAAACAATGAAAACATTACAAGGTTCGGTCCTACAGCAAAACCGATATTTTTCCTGGAAAGATATAACCGTAAAACATTCTGGGAATACTGGAAAACTTTTGGTTTCAGCTTCAGGGCCGTTTTAAGCATAATAAAGATCTCTTCCGACAGGATAATCTTTAATTATCTTCTTAAAAATGTGATTTATGACTTCCCCTGGATTGGCAAAAGATCATTCCTGAAAGAAATAAAGAAGATTGTCCCGAATGTAAAACTTAATGAGATAAAATTTGCTAAAAAGGTTGGAGGAACGAGACCCCAGATCATTAACAATGCAACAAAAAAACTTGAACTGGGAGAAGCGAAGATCCTGGGTGAAAACATAATCTTTAATATTACACCTTCTCCGGGTGCATCAACCTGCCTGGGCAATGCCTTTGAAGACACTTCGAAACTGATGGAATTTCTTTCAGGCAGGTTTACTTTCGAAACGGCCCGGTTTGAAAAGGATCTTGTTGAAAAGGAGACTGTTATTCAGGTTAACAAATGAAAGACTTATTTGAATGATTCTAAATATTGAATTTATAAGGTCATACTACTACAGGCTTCCGCACCTCATGGAAGAGATGAGGAAGAATATTGGAAAACCACTCACCTACAGCGAGAAAGTACTCTATGCGCATTTATTCGACAAAACAGGTTTCAGGCCCTCTGAACGTGGTGTCGATTACGTGGATTTTGCACCTGACAGGGTGGCGATGCAGGATGCTACTGCCCAGATGGCTCTGCTTCAGTTTATTATGGCCGGCAAGGATGCCTCAGCTGTGCCTGCTTCGGTGCACTGTGATCATCTCATTACGGCTAAATCAGGATCGGCAGATGATCTGAGGTTTTCGAATGTAACCAACAAAGAGGTCTATGACTTCCTGAGGTCAGTCTGCGATAAATATGAAATTGATTTCTGGAAACCAGGTGCAGGAATTATACATCAGATAATACTTGAAAACTATGCCTTTCCCGGTGGCATGATGATCGGCACTGATTCGCATACAGTCAATGCCGGGGGTCTGGGGATGATCGCGATAGGCGTTGGCGGAGCCGATGCTGTCGATGTCATGTCCGGAATGGGATGGGAACTGAAATTCCCGAAAATAATAGGCGTCAGGCTTACAGGGAAACTTGACGGATGGACTTCGGCAAAAGATATTATCCTGAAAGTTTCGGGCATGCTTACGGTAAAGGGCGGAACAGGTTGCATTATCGAATATTTCGGTGAGGGAGCAGAGTCGCTGTCATGCACAGGGAAGGCAACAATCTGCAACATGGGCGCTGAGGTTGGTGCTACCTGTTCGGTATTCGGATATGATGAGGCTATGGCGCGGTATCTTGATTCGACAGGCCGTGCTGAAATATCAAAGCTGGCACAGGGAGTAGCTGAGCATCTTACTGGCGATCCAGAGGTTTATGCAGACCCAGGAAAATATTTCGACCAGCTTTTAGAGATAAATCTTTCAGAGCTTGAGCCTTATATAAACGGACCTTTCACCCCTGACCTTGCAACTCCTATTTCGGAAATGAAAAAGGTCGCAGTACAGAACGGCTGGCCCCTGAAAGTTGAAGTCGGACTGATCGGATCATGTACAAACTCATCTTACGAGGATCTTTCAAGAGCAGCATCAGTTGCAGCAGATGCATTGAAGAAAAATCTTGCGGCAAAATCGCTGTTCACAATTACTCCTGGCTCCGAGCAGATACGCGCAATAGCTGAGAGGGATGGATTTCTTGATACATTTGAGAAGATCGGCGGCACTGTCTTCGCAAATGCCTGCGGACCCTGCATCGGGCAATGGGACCGTGAGGGTGCCGGCAGAAAAGAGGTAAACACAGTCGTTCATTCGTTCAACAGGAACTTTGCAAAAAGGACTGATGGTAATCCTAATACACATGCTTTTGTTGCCTCGCCGGAAATTGTCACTGCACTTGCCATTGCGGGTGATCTTACGTTTAACCCTGTCACAGACTATCTTACAAACAGGAACGGAGAAAAAGTAAAACTGGCGGAGCCGTCAGGATTTGATTTTCCCCCGGACGGATTAACCGCTTTCGAGAGCGGATTGCAGGAACCCTCCCATGATAAAGCAAAAATATCGGTGATAATTAATCCTGATTCAGAAAGACTTCAGGCTTTGGATCCATTCCCTGCCTGGGATGGGAACGACTATGAGGGTCTGCCCTTACTTATTAAAGTCAAAGGCAAATGCACTACCGACCATATTTCAATGGCGGGATTCTGGCTCAGGTATCGCGGACACCTCGACAGGATATCTGATAATTATATGATAGGAGCCATCAACAGTTTCAATGATCAGGCAAATAATATTCTTAACCTGTTTACCCGCAATTATGAGACGGTTCCGCAGGTTGCCAGGTTTTATAAAGCATCGGGACTGGGTTCCATAGTTGTCGGGGAGGAGAATTTTGGAGAAGGCTCATCAAGGGAACATGCAGCGATGGAACCGCGCTTCCTGAATGTAAAAGCTGTGCTGTCCAAGTCATTTGCAAGAATTCATGAAACAAATCTTAAAAAACAGGGTGTTCTTGCCCTGACATTTGCAGACAAAGATGACTATTCAAGAATAAGGGAAACAGATAAATTTGACATTACAGGGCTCAGGGAGTTTTCCCCGGGAAAGAAAATAAAAATAATTCTTCACCATTCAAACGGTGAGCAAGAATCCATCTATGCAAATCATACCTACAATGAGGCCCAGATAGAATGGTTTAGGGCCGGCAGCGCATTGAACCTGATAAGAAGCAGAAACGACATAAAATGAATGGATAAATAAATGGGAAAAACTGATATGGCTGAGAAGATACGACTTGAAAATGGCAAACTGACTGTGCCTGATTTCCCGGTAATACCATTCATCGAAGGGGATGGAACAGGAAGGGATATCTGGAGGGCATCTGTAAGAGTTTTTGATGCTGCGGTGGAGAAAGCCTATAATGGAAACAGGAAGGTGGAATGGAAGGAGGTTCTTGCAGGTGAGAAAGCATTTAACCTCACCGGAAACTGGCTCCCCGATGAAACCCTTGATGCATTCAGGGAGTACCTTGTTGGCATAAAGGGCCCGCTTACAACTCCTGTTGGTGAAGGTATGCGATCACTCAATGTTGCCCTGCGCCAGTTACTTGACCTTTATACTTGTTACAGGCCGGTAAGATACTTCAGCGGCGTACCAAGTCCGGTTAAAAAACCCGGGGATGTCAACATGCATATATTCAGGGAAAACACGGAAGATATTTATGCCGGTATTGAATTCATGAACGGCACTCCGGAGGCTGACAGGATAAAAAAATTCCTTATCGCGGATATGGGAGTAAAATCAATAAGGTTTCCTGATACTTCATCAATTGGTATCAAGCCTGTTTCAAGGGAAGGTTCGGAAAGGCTTATAAAACAGGCTATCATGTTCGCCCTGAAAAGAAATCTGCCTTCGGTGACACTGGTTCACAAAGGAAATATTATGAAGTATACCGAAGGGGCATTTATGAAATGGGGATACGCGCTTGCTGAAAGGGAGTTTGGCGATCAGGTATTCACATGGAACCAGCATAAGAAGATCGCTGCCGAGAAGGGGGAAGCTGAAGCAAATGAAGCACAGAAGAGAGCAGAGCTTGAAGGGAAACTCCTTATTAAGGATGTAATTGCTGACGCATTTCTCCAGCAGATTCTTACCAGGCCTTCAGAGTACTCTGTCATTGCCACACTGAATCTTAACGGTGACTATATTTCTGATTCTCTGGCTGCAATAGTTGGCGGAATTGGAATCGCTCCGGGGGCAAACATCAACTATGAAACAGGACATGCAATATTTGAAGCCACCCATGGTACGGCCCCGAAATATGCTGATCAGGATAAGGTTAATCCAGGCTCGGTAATACTTTCAGGCGGACTGATGTTTGAATATATGGGATGGGATGAGGCTGCAAATAAAATATACGACGGGCTTGACAAGACTTTGCAGAGCAAAATGATGACCTATGATTTTCACAGACTGACCGAAAATGCAAAGCTGCTCAGGACTTCTGAGTTTGCTGATGCGATAATCTCAAACATTTAAAAACAATCATTAATAACAGGACTCATATGGAAGGCAGTAATTTATTTTCACAGATTGAGGCATCTGTACGGGAGGCATGCCAGATTGACAGTGAATTATTTGAGAAATATGATGTAAAACGCGGGCTGCGCAATGCCGATGGATCTGGTGTCCTTGTCGGGCTGACAAAAGTCGGAGAAGTGGTTGGCTATAAGAAGGAAGGCGACAAGTTTATTGCTGTTCCGGGAAGGCTATTGTACAGGGGAATTGATATTGAAGATATTGTAGAGGGATTTCAGAAAGATCAGAGGCACGGTTTTGATGAAACGGTTTTCCTGCTTTTGACAGGGCATCTGCCGAAAAAAGCAGAGCTGAAAGAGTTCTCGGAGAACCTGGCTTCTCTTCGACCTCTGCCTGATCATTTCACAAAAGATATGATACTGTCAATGAAAGGCAAGGATGTACTTAATATTCTTGCAAGATCTGTGCTGGGTTTATATACTCTTGATGAGAAACCTGATAGTATCGCTCTCGATAACATGATAAAACAATCGTTGAATATTATCGCAAAATTTCCGACAATAGTTGCTTATTCATATCAGGCATTAAGGCATCTCTACAAGGGAAAGACTCTTTCGATCCGTCATCCCCAGCCGAATATGACCACCGCTGAAAACTTCCTCTATTTAATAAAAGGTGATTGCAACGGTTTTTCAAAACTGGAGGCTGATTTGCTTGACCTGCTTCTGGTTCTCCATGCTGAACACGGGGGTGGTAATAATTCAACCTTCACAATGAGGGTGACCAGTTCTTCCGAAACCGATATTTACTCAGCAGTGACTTCTGCAATAGGATCATTGAAAGGGCCATTGCATGGCGGGGCAAATGTCAGGGTTCTTGAGATGATGGAAGACATGAAGATTAATGTAAAGAACTGGAAGGATGAAGAGGAGGTGAAGGCATATCTTCTGAAAATCCTCAATAAGAAGGCAAATGATTTTTCCGGGAAGATTTATGGAATAGGGCATGCTGTATATACTATCTCTGATCCCCGTGCTGCAATTCTGAAATCCAAGGCAAAAGAACTGGCAATAGAAAAGGGCCGGATTGATGAATTTGAACTCTATTCCCTTGTGGAAAGACTCACACCGGAAGTCTTCAGAGTGTTTAAGGGAGAAAAGTCAACCAAGGTAGTTTGTATCAATGTCGATTTTTATTCCGGGTTTGTGTATTCATGTCTTGATATTTCAAAAGAACTATACACCCCTTTGTTTGCTATCGGCAGGGTTTCGGGCTGGTGTACCCACCGTATTGAAGAGCTTACATTTTCTGCAAAAAGGATTATCAGACCTGCTTTTAAGAATGTAATCGGAAAACAAGAGTACATCCCGATTTCAGATCGTAATTAGTTTATAAAATTTAAAAAGTTATACAATGGCTGAACTGGTTCACAAATGCATAGATGATGCCTTCATGAAACTTCTCGAAGGGGATGTGAAAGAGGCTGCAGCATATTTCGAATGTGCTGATAAGGAAAATCCCGGAAATTTGCATATACTGCTTGAGCTTTCCAATGTGTACTATATACTTGGAGAAATGTCAAAGTCAATCAGTTACTATGAAAAGGTACTGAAAATAAAACCCGACAGTCCGTATGTTATGTACAAGCTGGGAGTTGCCCTGTACAGATCCACTAATTTTTCGGAGGCTGTTAAGGTCTTCAACAGGATAATTGATTCGGGCAAGCATTTGCCCATGACCTACCTCTGGCTGGGGCTGGCTTATTATCATCTGGGCAAGGAAGATAAGAGCATCGCCTCATACAGGAAGCTTATTGAGTACTGCCCTGAGACTCTTATGGCGAACTACTACATGGGTATCGCACTGAAGGCATCGGGGAAATATGATGAGGCCATTTCCTTTTTTGAAAAGCTCCTGGACAAGAGCGATAACCATGTTTCTGCGCTCTATCATCTGGGAAGGACGCATATGAGAAACTTCAACTACGAGAAAGCGAAAATATATTTTAAGAAGGCTCTGGAACTTGATCCGGAGAATAAAAATGCTTCAGAGATGCTCGATTACGTGTCAGGCGACTGAAAAGGAATAGCCTTTCATCTGAAATGCCGTCAGGAAAGGACATAATGGCTTTTACTGAAAAAGTAAAAATGCTGAAGTATCATTTGTGGTCACAAAATACGGAGAGTATCAGCAATGTATAGCACACTGTCTTCGGTGCCGGAGGTATCGTCAACTATGCTCATAACGCTTTATGCCAGGGCGTATGAGTCCGCAAGCCGGAATCCAATCATTACAGATTCAAAAGCGGTTGAAATGATTGAGGTAATCAGGAAGGAAATAGCTGGTTCGGAAAATCCGATTCACAAAAAAATCCTGAAAAATAAGTATAACCAGAAACTTGCTGTAACTATGGCTTTGCGCAGCCGGCGTTTTGACCGGTACGTTGCGGATTTTCTGTTAAAATACCCTGAGGGTACTGTAATAAATCTTGGTTGTGGGTTAGATACACGTTTCTATCGCACGGATAATGGAAAGGTAATCTGGTACGACATCGATTTTCCTGAAGTCATTGTAATAAGGAAGCGATTTCTGGAGGAGAATTCACGTCATTTCTTTATCGGGAGCTCAATTTTAGATCAGGAATGGTTAACTAAAGTCAAAACTGGCGGACCTTACCTTATCCTGGCTGAAGGTGTGTTTATGTATCTGACAGAAGCAGATGTCAAAGGACTTTTCGAAATGATCCAAAAAGAGCTTGGGTCTGCAGAAATCGTTTGTGAAGTAACCAACCGTTACTGGGTGGATAGGATGAAAAGCCAATATATGCAGTGGAAATTCAAGCGCCAGTTAGGTATGACCGGAGGTGCGGTTTTTACCTTCGGAGTACCCTACAGCCGGTATTTCGAGGGATGGAGCCAGAGTTATCACTTTCTGGATGAATGGACATATTTTGACGACCACGAGAAAAAGTTGGGCTGGTATAACCTGATATCCAATTTTGAAGTGATCCGCAAAGTTCAGTGGACGATGCATTATCAGATTGGTAATTGAAACTGTACATGATTTGTTTTCAAAAAGACCGGCATAACCGATTTTGTTCAACAAAATTCAACAACACAAAGAGGA
>Ga0209373_10005034_pt1 | contig 11036 bp, 10 predicted proteins | sample Higcelweek5metaG_FD_187173 | JGI IMG/M metagenome (GOLD analysis project Ga0209373, IMG submission 187173) | Freshwater pond sediment microbial communities from the University of Edinburgh, under environmental carbon perturbations - High... | ecosystem: Environmental > Aquatic > Freshwater >... | reverse complement strand
ATTTCGCCCCCTATGGCGACCGCACCCCGGAAGAGATTTATCAACTGACGCTGGACAGCGTGTCCCGCCTGTTCGACCAGGGGGCACGGCTGGTGGTGCTGGCCTGCAATACCGCCTCGGCCGTGGCCCTGCGCCGCCTGCAACAGACCTGGCTGGACGGGGCTTATCCCGGCCGGCGGGTGCTGGGCGTGCTGGTGCCGATGGTGGAGGCCATTACCGGCGTGCCCTGGATGGCCGATCTGGCCGCCGATCGCCCCGCCGGGCCCCCGCGCACCATCGGCATTTTCGCCACCAGCCGCACGGTGGATAGCGGTGCCTATCCACGCGAAATCAGCCACCGCGCGCCAGAGGTGCGGGTGGTGCAGCAAGCCTGCCCGGAACTGGTGCGGCTGATTGAGGGCGATGCCTCCCACGCCCAGGTGCACGCTGCCATCCATCGCTATACCGACGGGCTGCTGGGCCAGTTGGGCGGCAGCGCCCCCCAGGCGGTGATGCTGGGCTGCACCCATTACCCGCTGGTGGCTGATGCCTTCATCAATGCCCTGCCGCCGGGGGTGGAGGTGCTGTCGCAACCAGTCCTGACAGCGCGCAGTCTGGCCGCCTATCTACAACGCCACCCGGAATTTGACCGACCCGGCAGCGGGCAGGTGCAGTTCCTGACCACAGGCGATGCCGGGCGTATCACCCCGCTGGCCACCCGTTTCTTCGGCAAGCCGGCGCGGTTTGAACGGGTGTAGGGGAACACACCAAGGGTCATGTCCCATGACCCTTGGTGGCCAGCGACCGCTGGCCCGCGGGCACGTGCCCGCGTAAGCCAAGCTGCCGGAGGCAGCGCCCGGCACTTGAGGGAACGGATTAAATCCCCGGCCGGCGCAGCGTGTGAAGCGACCAGACCAGCAGGCCGATCACCACCATCGCGCCACCCTGGTGGGCGGACCCCAGCGCCACCGGTACGGCCAGCAGTAGCGTGGTGATGCCCAGCCCCACCTGGGCCAGCACGCCAGCCGCCAACCCCAGCGCCACCGGCTTGGCGCGGGCGGCCACATCACTGCGCTGGCCGATGCGCCAGACATAGGCCAACACCACCAGCGCCGTCGCAATGGCCAGCCAGCGGTGGGTGAACTGCACGGCGGCAGTGTTTTCCAGGAAATTCAGCCAGGCCGGCGACAGGTTCCAGACCTCTGGCGGCATGAAATCGCCATTCATCGTCGGCCAGGTATTATAGGCAAAGCCGGCATCCAGCCCGGCCACGAAGGCCCCCCAGATCACGGTGATCCCCACCAGCGCCAGCGCCCCCCGCCCATGCCAGACCAGTGGGGCCAGTTCGGCACGCGGCCTCGACCCCGGATGGCGCAGGTCCAATGCGGTGCGGATCAGCAGGGCATAAAGGATCAGCGCCATGGAAAGATGCAGGGCCAGCCGGTAATGCGACACGTCGGTGCGTTCCGACAGGCCGGATTGCACCATGAACCAGCCGATAAAGCCCTGCAGCCCGCCCAGCAGGAACAGCCCCACCAACCGGGGCAGCATGGGCCGGGAAATCATGCCCTTAACCGCGAACCAGATCAGCGGGACGGCGAAAACCACGCCGATCAACCGTCCCCACAGCCGGTGGAACCATTCCCAGAAGAAAATATGCTTGAATTCCTCCAGGCTCATCCCCCGGTTCATCACCTGATATTCCGGGATTTGCTTGTATTTCTCGAATTCCGCCAGCCATTGCGCCTCTGACAGAGGCGGGATGGCACCGCTGATCGGCTTCCATTCGGTGATGGAAAGCCCGCTTTCGGTCAACCTTGTGATGGCACCGATAATGGCCATGGCAAACACCATGGCGGCACAGAGCAACAGCCAGTTCGCCACCCGGCGGGCGGCGTCGGGGGAGGCGGCGGCGGGAAAGCGGCTGGTCGTCAAGATCGGGCCTGTCGCTGGGGAAACGGCTTTGTAGCAAGCCGATATGGACCCATCGCGCGCGATCGTCAAACCCTATGCCAGCGGCATTTTATCGTCGCTACCCAGCCAGATGGCAGCCAACCCCGCCATCTGCGTCGGTTGGCGCATCGGCCCGCCCATCAGGGCGGCCCCGGCGGCACCGGCTTTCCGGCAAGCGGCCAGATTATCCGGCCCCACCCCACCCAGGGCCAGCACCGGCAAGGGCGCGTCCGCCAGCGCCGCCGGCCCCAGGGCGGGGCCGTAACCGGGTTTCGATGCGCTGGGGAAAATCGGGCTGAGCGTGGCGTAATCCGCCCCCGCTGCTGCTGCCGCTTTCAGTTCGCCCGGATGGTGGCAGGAAATCCCGATCAATGCCTGCGGCCCCACGGCAGCGCGGGCGGCCACCACATCGCCCCCTGCCGGCAGGTGCAGGCCCCGGCATTGCCGGGCGAGGTCCAGTGCGCCATGCACCATCATCACCCCGCCCACGCCACAGAGCAGCGGGCGCAACTGGTCCAGCAACGCCTGCTGGTCGGCCAGGGGCAAATCCTTTTCCCGCAGGGAGACCCAGCGGCAGCCGGCGGCCACCGCCGCCCGCACCGTCGCCACCAGATCGTCCGTCTGGTGGCGGTCGGTGATCAGCAGCAGGGGCAGGCAGGGCAGGGGCCGGCGTTGGCTCACCCGCCGATCAAGCCCAGTTCGGGGCTGGAGGCTTCCGCCCGATGGCGCTTGGGGATGCGACCGGCCAGCCGGGCCAGCCGCCCGCCCTCCACGCCCGCCCGCATGGCGGCGGCCATGCGCACCGGATCAGTGCTTTTCGACACGGCGGTGTTCAACAGCACGGCATCGCAGCCCAGTTCCATGGCCAGGGCGGCGTCGCTGGCCGTGCCGATGCCGGCATCCAGCACCACCGGCACCGAACTGGTGCGGCAGATATGCTCGATATTATAGGGGTTCAGAATGCCCAGCCCCGTACCGATGGGGGCGCCCAGCGGCATCACTGCCGCACAGCCCAGATCGGCCAGCCGCTGGCAGACCACCGGATCGTCGGTGCAATAGGGCAGCACGGTGAAACCGTCGCGCACCAACTCATCGGCGGCGCGCAGCAACTGTTCCACATCCGGGTACAGGGTTTCGCGATCGCCGATCAGTTCCAGCTTGATCCAGTTGGTCTCCATGGCTTCGCGCGCCAATTGCGCGGTCAGCACGGCATCCTTCACTGTGGCACAGCCGGCAGTGTTGGGCAGCAGCCAGACCTTGCCGGCCACCAGATCCAGCAGCCCCTCGCCATAGCCGGTCAGATCGGCCCGGCGCACGGAAACGGTGAGGATTTCTGCCCCCGATGCGGCCAGGCTGTCCAGGAAAACCTGCTGGTTGGGATAGCCGGCACTGCCCAGGAACAGGCGGGAATGAAAGCTCTTTCCGCCGATCTTCAGCAGATCGGCGGAAAGAAGGGGATGATGATTCATGTCAGCCGCCCTGCAGAACCTTGACGATTTCAACCTTGTCGCCGGGTGACAGCACCGTGTCGACCCAGCGTGCGCGCGGCAATACCATACCGTTCAACGCCACGGCGATGCCGCGCGCCTGCGGGTCGATCCCGTCCGCTGCCATGATGGATGCCAGCGCGTAATCCTCCGGCTGGCGATCCTTGCCATTCACATTGATCATCATCTCTCCCCCGATCAGGCGGCGGCGCTGCGGGCAAAGCGCGCGGCACCGAACCCGGCGATCTTTTCGTCCACCCGACCGGTCAATACCAGATCGGCGATGGTATGGGCGGTCACCGGGGCCAGCAGAATGCCGTTGCGGTGGTGGCCGGTGGCCAGCGCGACCCCCTCCACCCCCTCGGCCCAGCCCAGGATGGGCGCATCATCGCGGCAGCCGGGGCGCAGGCCATTCCACATCTCCCGGATCGGCAGTTCCTCGATTCCCGGCAGGGTGCGCCAGGCCGCTTCCAGCAGGGCCAGCACGCCGCCCGCCGTCATCCGGTCGTCAAAGCCCTTTTCCTCCGTCGTGGCACCGACGATCAGCGTGCCATCGGCGCGCGGCACCAGATAGCATTTGGGGCCCCAGACGACATGGTTCAACAGCGGGGCCGCCGGGTCCATGGCGATGGACAGCATCTGCCCCTTCACCGGGCGCACCGGTGGCGGGACAGGCAGGCCGGGCAGCAGGCGTGACCAGGCCCCCGCCGCCAGCACCACCTTGTCCGCCGCCTGCACCCGGTCGCCCAGCCGCACACCGGTGACGCGGCCAGCGCTGATTTCCAGCCCCGTGATTTCAGCACCTTCGTGCAGGCGTCCGCCGGCCTTGGCCAGCGCCACGCGCAGGGCCGCCGTGGTCAGCCGGTTATCCACCTGCCCGTCGCGGGGGGAATACACGGCGGCAGCCGTGCGCGGGTTCAGGAACGGTTCGCGTTCCTTGGCCTGGGCACCGATCAGCCAGTGTATCTCCAACCCCAGCCCGCGCTGGAATTCGTAATTGCTGCGCAGCGTTTCCACATCATCGCGGGTCAGCGCCACCACCATGGTGCCCTCGCGGCGCAGACCGACGGGCAGCCCGCTGGCCGCTTCCAGTTCGGCGGCGAAGTCTGGCCACATTTCCCGGCTGGCGAGGCACAATGGCAGCAGGGGCTGTTCGCCTGGCTCGGCCTCCACGGCGGCGGCCAGCATGCCGGCGGCGGCACGGCTGGCCCGCTGGCCGGCGGCGGCGTCGCGTTCGAATATATCCACTGATGCGCCAGCAAGCGCCAGCCGCCAGCCGATGGCAAGGCCGATGATGCCGCCGCCGATGATGGCGATACGCGGTTGCGATGAAGACATGGCTATGGACATGGGTAAGGCATCCTCCCTTCGCCGGCATGACCCGGATCAGGTTCGATGGGTATGATCTCAGCCGCGCCGACGCATCCGCCGGCAACGGCACCCCAGATTGACGATGACAAGAGTCATGGGCCTGTCACAGGGCGAAAGCAAGGGCCGGGCATGGCCGTCACCCATGCTTGGCGCAAATGGAAAACCCCGCCCGGTTGCCCGGGCGGGGTTGGATCTGACTGAATTAAAGGGCGCGCGCGAGGGAGGTTAAACCTGCGGTCCCCGGCGGCGTTACGCCGCGATCAGCGTTTTGACGAACTTTTCCACTTCCACATTCAGCACCTCGGACTGGCGCGTCACATCGGATGCCGTGCCATGCACCGAACTGGCGGCCCCACCGGTATTGGCGGCGGCTTCGCTGACCCCCTGCACGGCGTTGCAGACGGCCTGGGTACCATTGGCCACATCCTGCACCCGGCGGGCGATCTCGTTGGTGCTGGCCTGCTGTTCCTCAATGGCGGCGGCCAGGGCCGTGGTGATCTCCCCGATCTTGTCGATCGTGTAGGCGATGCGGTTGATGGCGCCGACAGCGGCCCCGGTTTCCCGCTGGATGCTGGCGACCTGGGCGGCGATATCCTCCGTTGCCTTGCCGGTCTGGGTCGCCAGGGTCTTCACTTCGCTGGCCACCACGGCGAAGCCCTTGCCGGCTTCCCCGGCGCGTGCCGCCTCGATCGTCGCGTTCAGCGCCAGCAGGTTGGTCTGGGCGGCGATGCCCTGGATCAGCGTCACCACTTCTTCAATCCGGGTGGCGGCACCCTGCAGGCCATCCATGGTGCGGGTGGTCTCGGTGGCATCCTCCACGGCGGCGCGGGTGACATTGTTCACCTCCACCACCTGGCGGGCGATCTCCGCGATGGACGCATTGATCTGTTCGGTGGCGGCGGCGACGCCCTGCACGCTGCCGGCTGATTCGTTGGAAGCCTGGGCCACTTCCGACGCCTGGCCGGCGGCAGCCTGGGCTGCGGAAGTAAGCCCCTGGGCACTGTTGCGCATATCCTGGGCGGAACTGGCCAATGCTGCGGAAACCTGCCCCAGCTTGCCGGCAAAATCGCTGGTCATGCGTTCCAGTTGCTGGCGCCGCTTCTCCTTGGCGACCTGTTCGGCCTGTTGTTCGGCTGCCATGCGGCGGCCATCCAGCAGCCCGGCCTTGAACACATCCAGCGCGTTGGCGATGCGACCGATCTCATCCCCACGACCGGTTTCCGGCACCATGGCCTCATAATTGCCTTCCGCCAGCGTCTGCACCGTATCGGTGACGCGGGTCAGCGGCTTGGTAACCTGACGGGAAACCATCCAGGAGGCGAAGCTGACGGAGGTGAAGATACCGATGGCCGCGATGATCAGCATCAGATTGCGTTCAGTGGTGGCAAAGGCATCCAACTCGTCGATGGTTTTTTCAACATTGGAAACCTGCTGCTGCGACAGCTTGATCATCACATCGTTGAAGGCCTTGCGATTGGCGCGGTTGACGTCGTTGTCACCCATGATACGGGCGGCGGCGGCACCTTCCCGGCGTCCGGCTTCCATCGTATCAATACGATAGCGAATAAATTCGCGGCCCCGGGTGATGGCGTCGCGCATATCCTTTTCCACCGCCGGATCAATCACCGTCTCATAGGCGGTCAGGCGTTTGTCCAGTGTTTCCAGACTGGTGGTCATGGTCTTGGCGAATTTTTCCACCTCGGCGGCATCGCGGGCCATATAGATGCCCCGGCTGTCCATCACCACGGCATTGATCAGGCCATTGATCTGTTCGGAGATAACTGCGCGCTTGCTGGCGGCGCCCATCCGTTCCACCTCCTTCTGGTAAACGGAAAGGCCCTGTAAACCCAGCACGACCATGATCACCGCGACAAGGGCCAAAAACGCCACGGCCAAGTTGACCTTGAGCGCAATTCCCATATCGCGAAAATTCAACATGGCTTTTTCCTCCTGATAACTTATCGGATACGCCAAGACGCTGCATTCGCGTCTGCGCCGAACTGTCCCCAGGATGCCAAAAGTCCTATTTTTTAAACAGATATGCAGAGGGTTATGGTTTCAACGGCATTAACCCGCACAGAATACGTTGATCTGGCCGTTCACTTATTTATGCGCAGTGGGTGGTAACCGATGTCATGCCCTGTGGCGGCGGCGGAAACGCAGGAAAACCGGGCGGCAGCCCGTCAGCATTTTCTGCTCATAGCGGGTGGCCGGCCAATCCTCGGGTCGCGTGCGCCAGTCGGTCGGGCCTTCGGCCATCCATTCGAAATCCGCATGGCGCCAGGTATGTTCCAGCATCCAGCGGGCCAGTTGCATGTCGTCGGACGCCATGCGCAACTCCGCCCCGTCCTTCAGCACACGGGCAAGGCGAGGCAGGTTGTCCGGGCCGATGAAACGGCGGAAGGCATGACGCGCCTTGGGCCAGGGGTCGGGAAACAGCACGAAGGCACGGCCCACCGACGCATCGGGCAGCGCATCCAGGATGGGGCGGGCATCATCCGGCACCACGCGGATATTCCGCTGTCCGCCCTGTTCGATATGTTTGAGCAGGGAGGAGACGCCATTGATGAACGGCTCGCACCCAATGAAACCGATATCCGGGTTGCGTTCGGCATGCCAGGCCAGATGTTCACCGCCGCCAAACCCGACCTCGAACCACAGGTCGCGCATTGGCTGGTCGAACAGCCCCGCCACATCCAGTTTCGCATCATCCTTGGGTGCTTCCAGCTTGCACGCGGGCAGCAGATTGTCCAGCACCTCCAGACGGCCCTTGCGCAGGGGCCGGCCATGGCGGCGACCATAAAGCACCTTGCGGTGGGGGATATCGTCGGGGTTCGGGCTGGACATGGCGCTGGATCAACCGGTTTTGGATCAAGTTGTCGAAAAAGGCAAACGGCCCGCCGGTAAGGGCGGGCCGGTCGCGGGTACTATGGCGGGGCCTGGATCAGACGCCGAAAGCGGACTTCAGATCGGCGACCAGATCGGTCCTCTCCCAGCTGAAACCACCATCGGCCTCCGGATCGCGACCGAAATGGCCGTAAGCGGCGGTACGGGCATAGATGGCGCGGTTCAGCTTCAGATGCTCCCGGATGCCGCGGGGCGAGAGGTTCATCAACTGGCGCAGAACCTCTGACAGCTTGTCTTCATCCACCCGACCGGTACCGGCGGTGTCGATATAGACCGACAGCGGGTGCGACACGCCGATGGCGTAGCTTAGCTGGATGGTGCATTTGTCGGCCAGACCGGCGGCAACCACGTTCTTGGCCAGATAGCGCGCGGCATAGGCCGCAGAACGGTCCACCTTGGTGGGATCCTTGCCGGAGAAGGCGCCGCCGCCATGCGGTGCGGCCCCGCCATAGGTGTCCACGATGATCTTGCGACCGGTCAGGCCAGCATCACCATCCGGGCCACCGATGACGAAACGACCGGTCGGGTTGACGTAGAAGGCCTCTTCCGGGCACATCCAGCCTTCCGGCAGCATCTCCAGCACATGACGGCGTGCCGTTTCCCGGATCTCCTCCTGGGTGACATTCTCGGAATGCTGGGTGGACAGCACCACGGAGGTGGCACCCACCGGCTTGCCATCGCGGTATTGCAAGGAGAATTGGCTCTTGGCGTCCGGCCCCAGCCAGGGTGTGACACCGGAATGCCGCACGTCCGCCAAGCTTTTCAGCAGCTTGTGGCTGTAATAGATCGGGGCCGGCATCAGGGCCGGGGTCTCGGTGCAGGCATATCCGAACATGATGCCCTGATCGCCGGCACCTTCATCCTTGTTGCCGGCGGCATCGACGCCCACGGCAATGTCGGCGGACTGGGCATGCAGATGGACGGACACGTCGGCAGTCGCCCAGTGGAAGCCCTTCTGTTCATAGCCGATATCACGGACGGCGGCGCGGGCCACATCCTCCACCTGCTTCAGCAACTCACCGGGGCCGCGCACTTCACCGGCGATGACGATCCGGTTGGTCGTCGCCAGCGTCTCGCAGGCCACACGGGCATAGGGATCCTGAGCCAGGTAAAGGTCGACCACCGCATCGGAGATGCGGTCGCATACCTTGTCGGGATGGCCTTCGGAGACGGATTCGCTGGTGAAAATATAATTCGTCTTTGCCACTTGCGATCGCCTCGGTCAGTGAAAGCGCGGGATTGAAAACAAAACACGCCGCACCCGGCTTCCAGGTGCAGCGTGTTTGTCGCAAGCTTTAAGCACACGGTCAAGAGAGGGTGAAAGGCTGGCATGCCTTCACCCTCCGCTTGTCGCTTACGCTGCGTCGGAAGCGGATGCCACAGCCTTCGTCAGCTCGAAGATGCGCTTGCGCACGCCGGGATCGGTGATGCGATAATAGGCACGCACCAGTTCCAGCGTTTCGCGCTTGGCCATGGGATCGGGCTCACCGGCCTCCGGCATGGCGGAAGGTGCGCTGTTGCTCTCCCCGCTGTCCGGGTCGGTAATGTCGTCGAAGAAGAAAGAAACCGGTACGTCCAGCACACGGGACAGGTCGAACATGCGGGAAGCGCCGATGCGGTTGGCGCCACGCTCGTATTTTTGAACCTGCTGGAATGTCAGGCCGATGGCCTCTCCCAGCTTCTCCTGGCTCATGCCCAGCAGGGTGCGGCGCAGGCGGACACGCGCACCGACATGGACATCAATCGGATTCGGTTTACCGAGTTTGGGACGACCGCCACCACGACGGCCACGGGTTGCGGTTTGCATTTGAACAACCTCCAGATTGGCGGATGGCTTGATCCTGCGACATACGTTTGCATGCCGTCAAGCTCTTTGCCCTATGCTTCGGATGTAAGTGCCATCGCTTCTGCGCCTTTTGCGATGGCCTTCCTAAAGCTGTATGACTAGTACAGTATCAATTACAGAAGCGACGCCCTGTAAAAATGAACACGCCCTCTGGCTGTGCCAATAGTTCTTTTGGTCACATACCCGAATGATTTCACGGTTCTACGGCTGAAAACCGTCGCTTGCTGACGATTGGTTAATGTTTTCGATTGTGTGCCCAATCAGTTAGCCAGTCGCACTTTGCATGGCAGCCAGTACAGTGGCTTCCAGGCTGCCGATCTCGTCGTCCGTCAGCTCCGGGAATTGACTCTGACGTTTTGCCGCACCGATCCTATCATTCTGAAGCAGCAGATTGACGAAAAGTTGGGCCTTGCGATCTGGCATGGCGCTGACGCCCGGATTGCGATTACCGGACCGGCAGCTTCTAGAAGCTTTCTGGCCTCCTCGGCCAAGTTCAACTTCTGCAACTCGCGCCCCAAAAATTTGTATCAAAATTCCGAGTCGGATCACGAATTTGTGTCGGTAACCTGTAAATTCGTATCCAAATCGCGATCTGCCTAAAAATTCTCCTGATTACGTACTATTTTCAGCTGTCTGCATGTGATGCAAAACAGGATCTCCCTTGATCGTGACCGATCAAGGGAGGTTTCGTGTTCCCTCAAGCGCCGGGCGCTGCCTCCGGCAGCTTGGCTTACGCGCCCATGGGGGCGCGGGCTGGCGGTCGCCAGCCTCCAAACCGCCAAGGGGCAAACCCCCGGCGGTTTGGTTTAATACCAATCTCCCTTGATCGTGACCGATCAAGGGAGGTTTCGTGTTCCCTCAAGCGCCGGGCGCTGCCTCCGGCAGCTTGGCTTACGCGCCCATGGGGGCGCGGGCCGCCGTCCCCAGCCTCCAAACCACCCAAAGGTAAACCTTGTAGGCGGTTTGGTTTAACCCCGCCACATGCCCCGACGGTGCAGCACCTCGCGCAGCAGGCTGGGCCGGTCGCTGATCAACCCATCCACCCCCATATCCAGCAGCCGCTCCATCTCCGCCACCTCGTCCACCGTCCAGACATGCACGAACAGGCCCTGGCGGTGGGCCACGCGGATGAAGGCCGGCGTAATGATGGGCATTCCATGGTGGCGCACCGGCACCTGCAGACAATCCGTGGCTGGCCGGCCCAGCGGCAGGCCGCGCGCGGTAAGCCACACCCGCGCCACCTGGGCCGGGCCGGCACTGGAACAGAGATCGGGACCAAGGTCACGCCGCAGCCGGGCCAGCCGCGCCCCGGAAAATGAGCCGACACAGACCCGGCCCAACGCCCCATGCCGGCGCAGCATATCCGCCAGGGCCTGGGCCGCCCGGTCGCTTTTGGGATCGATGTTCAGGCGCAGGTCCGGCCAGCGTTCCAGCACCTCTTCCAGCAGGGGGATCGGTTCGCGCCCGGCGATGCGGGCTTGCGATATGGCGGC
>Ga0209373_10005033_pt1 | contig 11036 bp, 8 predicted proteins | sample Higcelweek5metaG_FD_187173 | JGI IMG/M metagenome (GOLD analysis project Ga0209373, IMG submission 187173) | Freshwater pond sediment microbial communities from the University of Edinburgh, under environmental carbon perturbations - High... | ecosystem: Environmental > Aquatic > Freshwater >... | reverse complement strand
ATGGTAGACGCAGAGATTGAGGTGGATGCTGTTGAATCTGAAGTTCTCAAATCGATTGAAGCGTTTATGAAAGTTGAAAAAACTGTCATACTTCGAAAAGTAGAACAAACCCCAAAGACCGACAATCACAAAGTGAAACAAATAAAATTTCCGGAACGAGCAGAGCATTCGCCGGTTCAGTCGGTTTTGAATTTCTGATTACTGCTGAAATATATTAAAGTTGATAAAACCTATCTTGTTCTTCTTGAGCAACGATGGGTTTTGTTGTTCAAGAATCTACTTAAATAAAATTTCAACGTACGAAATACCAAAACCTGATTTATGTAAGGCTTCAGAAGTTTTTTGATCCGTATTTTGGAAAGAAAATATCGAAGATGGAAACAATCAAAGAGATCTATAAATGTGGTCATGGCCCGTCGAGCAGTCATACTATGGGGCCACGGTTTGCCGCACAACTTTTCCTGAAGCAGGTGCCGTCTGCCCATTCTTATAAAATATATCTCTTCGGAAGCTTGGCTGCTACAGGAAAAGGGCACCTTACCGATACCGTTCTGAACGAAGTCTTTAGTAAGTTGAACCATTCAATTGAATGGAAACCAGAAATATTTTTGCCACGGCACCCTAATGCCATAAAATTTGAAGCTTACGATAATCGCGAAACAATTGTCGCTACACAAACCTACTATAGCGTTGGCGGAGGAACTGTTGTTGATGAAGATTCATCGCAGAATAAGAATAGTTTATACCCACTAACCAAACTTGATGACATTCTTAGGTGGTGCAACGAAAATGGCCGTCAGTTGTGGGAGTATGTTGTTCATTGTGAAGGCGATGAAATTATGGATTTCCTTGATAATGTGTGGACTGTTATGTCCAATTCTATCAAGAAAGGGCTTAGCGAGCATGGTTCGTTGCCTGGAGGGTTGAACCTTCCGCGAAAGGCAGGGCTGTTCCATTTGAAGGCGCTCAATTATAGTGGCCCGGTAAAGCACCGTTCGTTGTTGTTTGCGTATGCATTGGCCGTGTCGGAAGAGAATGCTTCGGGCGGGTTGATTGCCACAGCACCCACATGTGGTTCGTGCGGGGTAGTACCTGCGGTATTAATGCACTTCAAAAAAGTATATAAATCGGACAGAAAACAAATTGTACAAGCACTCGCAACTGCTGGGCTAATTGGGAATCTTGTGAAATACAATGCCTCAATTTCGGGTGCTGAAGTCGGTTGTCAGGGCGAAATTGGAACAGCTTGCGCAATGGCCTCGGCTGCTGCCAACCAGCTGTTGGGCGGTTCTGTTTATCAAATTGAATATGCTGCCGAAATGGGGATTGAACACCACCTTGGGCTAACTTGCGACCCTGTGGCCGGACTGGTGCAAATTCCGTGTATTGAGCGAAATGCTTTTGCTGCCGAACGTGCTTTGGCTCATAGCGATTATGCTTTAATGTCGGATGGCCGTCACCGTATTAGCTTCGATGCGGTGGTCGAAACAATGTACCAAACCGGGAAAGATCTTTCGAACAACTACAAGGAGACAAGTAAATCGGGGCTGGCAATGTTTAGGGCAATGCCTTAGTTGTTATATTGCATCTTCAATTTCAGTGTAATTAGGCAACAGTATTTAGTCGCTTTTATTAAATTGCAAGGAAAATAGATATATACGAATGAACCGAGCATGGCTGTCAGCAACAAAAGAGAATGAGTATAGTTTTGCGAGCTCCATGGGTGGAGGCATAGATGTTCGAATAATATAATTTAGATCCAACACATAAACAGCAAGGAAAAATAGATGTATACGTATGAAACGAACATGCTGCTAATTTAATTCTAGAGGAGGCAGCACAAAAGGACATGAAAATGAAGTTCAAAGTGGAAATCGTGTTGCATGTGAGTTCCATGAGAACGCTCTAATATTTAATAATTTAACACCGTTATTTTCTCATGAAAACACGTTGGGGAATACTGAGTACTGCAAATATCGGGGTAACTAAAGTTATACCTGCATTATTAAAAGCATCAAATTGTGAGGTTGTTGCAATAGCTTCGCGATCAATTGAGAAAGCTGCACATGTGGCAAACACTTTTGGCATACCTAAGGCTTATGGCAGTTATGAAGAGATGATATGCGATGAAGATATAGATGTTATTTACAATCCATTGCCAAACCATCTTCATACTCATTATACTGCTAGTGCTTGCATTTCTGGAAAACATGTTTTGTGCGAAAAACCCATTGCAATGACCTCTAAAGATCTTTATAGTTTGAAGAGAAAGCTCTTTTATATGTCTAAACGCTATATAATGGAAGCGTTTATGTATAAGTTCCACCCTCAATGGATAAAAGCAAAACAGTTGGTTGATGACGGAGCTATTGGCGAAGTGAAATTAGTGAATTCGTTCTTTTCGTATTTCAATTTAGATGCCCATGATATTCGAAATAAAGTGAATATGGGTGGAGGGGCTTTACTCGATATAGGTTGTTATTGCGTATCCTTTGCTCGTTTCATATACGATAAAGAGCCAATACGGGTATTTTCTTATATCGATAGAGATAAAGGAATGAAGATTGACAAGCTTACATCGGGAATTCTTGACTTTGGCGATGGGAAATCGTCAACATTTACTTGTTCAACACAATTATCACCTTTTCAAAATGTTCAAATAATTGGAACCAAAGGGCGGATAGAAATAGAGATTCCGGTTAATGCTCCTAGTGATAAAGAAACACGGATATTCCTTTATACCGATGAAAAAACTGAGGAGATTGTTTTCCCTATTTGCGATCAGTACACATTGCAGGCCGAACAGTTTTCGTCTGCAATTCTTAATAACCAGCCACTACCTTTTTCAATAAACGATTCTGCGTTAAACATGAACGTGATTGATGCATTGTTCAAAAGCAGTAACAGAGTCTCTTGGATTAAGTTATAATATTCAGGAATAGTTCTTGGTTGTATAGAATATATTAGGTCATCCTAAATTAATAGAGAATTTAGGATGACCTAATATATTTACAAGCCATTCATTGCCAGAAGAATAAACACAAATACCGACGTAACAGCTGTTAGTATCAACGAAAATACAAAAGCAATACGGATAACTTTATTTTCCTCGCCAATTTTATCAATTGAAGCAGCGGCATTTTGTAGTTTGGCAGGAGAGATAACACTTGCTAACCCACCACCAAAAGCTAAACCGGCTGCAATAATTAACATGCCATTGGTCGAAAGCCCAAGGTTTTTAGCAGTAGTAAGTGCATATTTCGAGAACATTGCAATCGCCGAAGCCTCGCTACCGGTAATAAATCCACCAAACAACCCTATGAATGCAACAATGCCACCATAGGCATTTTGGAAAAGCTGGGCAGAACTGTCGGCAAGTACTTTCACCATGCTGGCAGTTTCAAACTTGTTGGTTTCCATGCTGTACCCGGTCATATTCATAATTTCTCCGACAGCAAAGAAAATAGCTGCGGCAAACACAGGTCGTGGAGCTCGTTTCAACCAAACTTTAAGAGTATCTTTCATTTGCTGTTTGGTAGGTTTCATAAACGGAATGGCAACAATAACACTCACAAAAATCCATGTATAGGCTTGCCACAGCGCACGTGTATCGAGAGGACTGCCATTCGCTGTTAAACCGTTAATTGGTAATTTCAGAGTCCGATACAAGAAGTTGAAAATATCTTTAGGTAAGTTCAGAGCCAAAATCATTACAATTAACAAAATCCAAGGCATCAAGGCTTTCCATAGAGGATATTTTTTTTCGTATTCGAGTTCTTCGAGGGTCAGTTTAGAGCGGTCGATAACAGGTTTTCCGGTAATTTTAAGGAATCCGGCCATCACCAATATTACTGCAATTCCACAAGCAACACCGGTTAAAACAACTAGGTTGTCGTAGCGGTTTGTGAAATAAGAAACCACGCCAATGGTAGCACCTGTAAGCAAACATGGAAGCCATCCTTGTTTAATCGCGTCCCATTTTCCAACAATCCACAGCATACAAAAACCAATTAGGGTCGAAACCAGTGGAAGGAACATGAAGAATACCATACCCGCCTGATGAAGCGAAATTTCGTTGCCAGCGCCAAGAAAGTTGTTGGCCAAATCGACAAAAACCACGATTGGTGCTCCAAGCAATGCGTAAGTACAAAGAGAATCGTACCCAACAGCCGGTAGTGCAATAGCCACATAAGTAGAATAGCCCATTGCAATAAGAATTGGAGGGAGTAACGAAACAGGTGTTGCACCAACTGAAACCATTAGTGTGCCAAAACCAATGTTGATGAGCATGATCTGAACAGCTTTGTTTTCGCTGGCAATGGTTTTAACGAAGATGATAATGCGCTTCAGTGCACCGGTTTTCTCCATGAAAGCCATTTGCAGTAACGAAGTAGCAACAATCATCGACACCGACATCGACCGTATTAGCCCAGCTCCTGTAGAGCGGAGTATTACTTCGACAGAGGTGTTGAAAAAGAAGTATGCAACTATTGAAATAGCAGCCCAACCAATGATTCCACTTACGTCGGCAGCTTTTTTAAATACGATGAGCATTACCAAAATAATGGCAATTGGCAACAACGTCAAAATAATAGACCAGGTAGTCATAATGATTTTCGGTTTATGTTTTATTAGAAGTTCCGAAAATACAAAATGTTTAGAATGAAATTAGTAGTTAGGGTGTTTAATTTGCTGCATTTTCGCACAAAAAGGCAAGTTTTTGTGCGAATTTATAATGCGGGCAACTGTTTTCTCTCAATTTTATAAAAATACCAGAAAAGTGCGAAGACTAAAGTTGTGCTAATGATACCCGCAATTTGATATTCTGAGCCAGTCCCAATTTTGTCTGGGTCAACAGTAATCGTTCCACCATTATAGAGATAGTATGCAATAACAGCAACCGAGTTGTTTACAAAGTGGGCGATGATAGGAAACCAAAGACTTCCGCTCCAAACCAGCATGTACCCAAAAATAGCACCAAGAATTACCCGCGGAATGAACCCGAAGAATTGCATGTGTAAAGCACTGAAAAGAATAGCCGAAATCCAGATTCCCCAATGGTAGTTCTTTGTCCAGTCGGTAAAAATGCGTTGTATTATTCCCCTGAAAAGAAACTCTTCGCCCAAAGCCGGAATAATACCGATCATGAAAATATTGAACAGCAGTCCCCATACGCTATCAACTTTAAGGAAAAGTTGGGTAATTTCATTGGCCGAATCTTCGCTTGTGCGCATCCACTTCTCGATGCCCGAGAGGAATTCGGGAAGTGCAAGTTTTGAGTTCAATTCAGCTAACATATTTATCATTGGGCTCGAAACCAGTATTATAGCAATAGCAACCGACACGCTTGTAGATCGAGGCACTCTGTTAATTTTCAAATACTGCACAATGTTGCCACCAAACAAAATAGCAAGCAGTAACGAAGGGAGAATGAACAACCCAATTGATTGAACAACCTGTATGTATTTCAGAAAGGGGATGTTGTCCTCATTGAGGCTCATTGTTGAATTGACGATACTTGAAAAACTATCCATGCCAAAAAAAGGAATCGCAACAACGGCTGCAACAACGAAAGTTACCAAAAAGCAAAGTAATATAATGAATGTGGCTATCCCAATTTTTGTAAATGGGTGAGCTTGACTATAACTGTTTTTCAAAACGATTTTGATTTTAAAATTTCGCAGCAAAAGTATTTTATATTCCTGAGAAAAACCATTTTATCGAGAGTTGACTAAGAAAAATATTCTAGATATCCTTTAAGGTGTAAACAAAATTAGATCAACCATTTCGTCCTTTTTGTTTTTTTTCTACTTTTGTTCTGAACTACAAAAAAAATATTGATTTCTATGAACGAAGAGGTGAGTATGCTTATAGAACTGACTCAGGATAGTATGCAGTCAGCAATTGAATATCTCGATAAACAATTAGTGCATATCAGGGCTGGAAAAGCCTCACCCCGTATGTTGGATAGTGTAATGGTTGATTACTATGGAACAATGACCCAGATTTCCAAAATTGCCAGTATTACTACACCCGATGCAAAGACTATTGCCATACAACCTTGGGAGAAACAAATGATTGCACCGATAGAAAAAGCTATTATGAATTCAAATTTAGGTTTCAACCCTGATAATAATGGAGAAATAATACGTATTTTTATCCCGCCGTTAACCGAAGAGAGGCGCAAAGCCCTTGCAAAAGACGTTAATAGAGAAGGCGAAGCGGCTAAGGTTAGTGTCAGAAGTGCACGAAAAGATGCTAACGATCAGCTAAAAAAGATGTTGAAAGATGGTCTGTCGGAAGATGAAGAAAAACAAACTGTTGAAAAGGTTCAAAAAATGACAGACGATTACAACAGAAAAGTAGATCAACTTGTTGAAAAGAAACATATAGAGATTATGACAATTTAAATTTATCTTACGATAAAGTTTGTGTTTTCATGGCTATTTAAAGAGAGCAATCCGAAAGGGTTGCTCTTATTTTTTGCGGGTAATTACGTAGTCGATGAGTTGAGAAAGAGCGCTGCGGGCTTCACTTTCGGGAAATTCGTTCAGTTTCTTTTGAGCCTCAGAAGCGTAGAAATTCATTTTTTCGGTAGCATAATCTATTCCTCCCTTCAAACGCACAAGCTCAATCAATTCGTTTACTTTTTCTTTCTGATTGCTTTTTCTGCGGATAACATTTAAGATTTTAGTCTTTTCGATGAAAGAAGCGTTCTTTAATACGTAAATAAGAGGTAGGGTTATTTTCTTCTCTTTTAGGTCGTTGCCTGTAGGCTTCCCAATAATTCCCTTGTCTTGATAGTCAAAAATATCATCGCGTATCTGAAAAGCCAACCCAACAAGGGTGCCGATCTCTCTCATTTTCTTAACAGAATCGGGGTCGCAGTTTACAGAGTAAGCACCAATCGACATGCTAATTCCAATAAGAGTCGCAGTTTTTTTCTTGATCAGTTCAATATAAGTTTCTTCGTCGATGTCGAGTTTCCGGCTTTTATTCAGCTGAATCAATTCGCCTTCAACCATCTCTTCTACTGCCAAAGATATAATTTCGAGCATTTCGTACTCCTTTTCCTGAGTAGCAATAAGCATACCTTTAGCCAGCATATAATCGCCGGTAAGAACAGCTATCTTGTTTTTCCACAGGGCATTGATAGAGAACATGCCCCTTCTCTCATACGATTCGTCAACAACGTCATCGTGAATTAGCGAAGCAGAGTGCAAAATCTCAATGGTTGAGGCAGCAAGATAAGTGCGGCGGTTAATTTCCCCGAACATTTTTGCTGAAAGAAATACAAATAAAGGCCTGACCTGTTTGCCTTTAGATCGGATTACATAATTGATAATCAGATTCAAAAACGTTGTTTCGGTTTGAATCGTTTCTTTAAAGAAGTGTTCAAACTTACTTACATCTTCGGCAACAGGTAATTTTATCTTATCTAAAGTTGACATCCTAAATTTTTGAATCGTCCAAAAGTAAAACAAATATCTTGCTCTTTGTTCAAAATGATCTTTCAATTTAAGTTGAATTTTTAGATCAATCTGGAACAGAAAAGGAGAAATTTTGCTGCAAATAATTTCTTGATGTAAAAATGTATGGCTAATTTTATGACCACTAAAGTCTTGATGAAATGTCTGAATCTAAATTTTCCGAGGAACAATTATTGAAAGCATCTGAAATGCTGAAGGCCATGGCACACCCTCTTCGAGTGTCGATTCTATATTATTTGAAAGATGGCGAGAAGAAAACAGTTAGTCAAATTCAGGAAAGTTTAGATGTTGAGCAGTCGATTACTTCTCATCACCTTGGAATTCTTAAAGATAAAGGTGTGCTGTGTTCAAGGCGCGAAGGGAAAAATATCTTTTATTTCAGTAAACATCCTATTTTAGGGCAGATGCTCGATTGCATGAAAAGTTGTTCATGTGCTGAATAATCTTCATTTACTTAGCCGGGAAAGATTAACATTTTAAACTATTCTTTGTTATTTTGTCGAAAGAGTAGAAATGTTAATACCTGAAAAATGGCTAAAGTAAGAGTTACTAAGTATTACGAATTTGAAATGGCTCATGCCCTATGGAATTACGATGGGCTTTGCCAGAATATTCATGGTCACACATATAAATTGTATGTAACCGTTGTTGGCGAACCAATTCAAAACCCCCACGATAAGAAAAACGGGATGGTAATTGATTTTGGCGATTTGAAACGCATTGTAAAAGATGAACTTGTTGATCGGTTCGACCATTCGCTTGTTGTTTACAAGGAAGCCCCACACGAAAAACTTCTTGGCCTTAAGGAGATGTATAATCGTCATCATGTTGTTGAATTTCAGCCTACATGCGAAAACCTGGTTATACACTTTGCTCAAAAGATATTGCCTTTACTGCCCGCCGGAATTAAACTTAAAAACGTTAAACTGTATGAAACCTCGACCTCCTATGCCGAATGGGATGCCGATGATAATTAATTAGTTATGGAATCTGATAATTCTGTGGAAAAGAAACTTTTCCTCCTCGATGCTTATGCATTAATCTACCGTTCGTATTTTGCATTTATCCGCAATCCAAGGGTTACTTCAAAAGGGCTTAATACCTCTGCCATTTTTGGTTTCGTAACCTCTCTCGAACAGGTTCTTACTTCCGAATCGCCAACTCACATTGCAGTAGCTTTTGATGTTCATGGAGATACGTTTAGGCACGAAATGTTCCCCGAGTACAAAGCCAACCGCGAATCGATGCCCGAAGATATCAGAAGTGCCATTCCATACATTCGTAGAATTATTGAAGCTTACAATATACCAATCATTGAAAAGCTTGGTTATGAAGCCGATGATGTTATTGGTACGTTAGCCGAAGAGGCCGACAAAGAGGGCTTTACAACCTATATGATGACCCCCGATAAAGATTACGCCCAATTAGTTGGTGGTAATAAGTTCATTTACAAACCAGCTAAGAATGGCGCGAAACCCGAAGTTTGGGGCGTTGAACAGGTAAACGAAAATTTTGAGACGCAAAACCCCGAGCAAGTTATTGATATACTTGGTTTGATGGGCGATGCCTCCGATAATGTGCCAGGTTGCCCAGGAATTGGACCAAAAACTGCCATGAAACTTATTTCCGATTATGGCAGTATCGATGGTGTTTATGCGAACATCGATAAGCTGAAAGGGAAGATGAAAGAAAACCTCGAAACATTTAAAGATCAGGTTCTTCTTTCTCGAAAGCTGATTGTTATCGATTGCAATGTGCCTATCGATATCGACTTTGAAAAAATGAGAATTCAAGGGGTTAACGAAAAAGCACTTTTCGACCTTTACAATGAATTAGAATTCAGAACTCTTGCCAACAAGATACAAGCTCCCAAAGCCGAAGTGAAACCAGCTCAGCAACCAACTCTTTTCGACATGTTTGAGGTCGAGACGGTTAAACTTGCTTCGAGCTTTGAGACTATTGAAACTGTTAAACATACCTATTACAAAATTGAAACTGCCGAGCAACGTGCTTCGTTGAGGGCCGAACTTTCAATCTCCGATGCTTTCTGCTTCGATACCGAAACTACTGGTTTAGATCCTCATTCAAGCGAACTGGTTTGCATGTCGTTTTCAATTCGCGACCATGAAGCTTACTGTGTTTTGCTTCCCTCTAAGAGATCTGAAATAGAGGATATTGTACTTGAGTTTAAAGATATTTTTGAAGATAAAAATATCATAAAGATTGGGCAGAATATTAAGTTCGATATGCTTATGCTGGCTCAATATGGAGTGAATGTTGATGGCCCGCTTTTCGACACATTGATTGCGCACTATCTTATTCAGCCCGAGCTGAGGCACAACCTCGATTACCTTTGCGAACTCTATCTGGGCTACAAAAAGGTTCCGACTGAAGATTTGATTGGTGCCAAAGGCGTTAACCAGCGGTCGATGCGAAGTGTTGAGGTTGGCAAACTTGTTGAATACTCGTGCGAAGATGCCGACCTTACTTTTCAGTTGAAAGCAAAACTCGAAAAGGAACTTCGTGAAAGTAGCCTGATAGACTTATTCAATAATGTTGAAATGCCATTGATTCAGGTTCTTGCTTCGATGGAGCTTGCCGGTGTTAAGGTCGATCCTGATGCGCTGAATGCTTATGCCGAACAATTAAGGGGACAGATTATTCAGATCGAAAAAGAGATTTATGAACTTGCCGGTGAAGAGTTTCTGATTTCATCGCCAAAACAACTTGGGGTTATCTTGTTCGAGAAATTGAACATCGATTCAAAAGCAAAAAAGACCAAGACCAAGCAATATTCAACAGGAGAAGAGATTCTTGAGAAGCTTTCGGGTAAGCATCCAATTATAGATAAGATACTCGATTTTAGGGGCTTAAAAAAGTTGCTAAACACCTATGTTGAAACTTTGCCGAAACTGATTAATAATCGGACGGGTCGAATTCATACATCTTTTAATCAGGCAGTTGCTTCAACCGGAAGATTGAGTTCTGTAAACCCTAACCTTCAGAACATTCCAATTCGCGATGAAAATGGGCGCGAAATCAGAAAAGCCTTTGTTCCTTCTCATCCTGGCATGAAGTATCTTTCGGCCGACTACTCGCAGATCGAATTGCGGATTATGGCCTCGTTAAGCCAGGATAAAAATATGCTCGATGCTTTTGCCCACAATGTAGATATTCATTCAGTAACAGCTGCTAAGATATATAATGTTCCGGTTGAGGAAGTTACCTCTGATTTTAGGCGAAAAGCCAAAACTGCCAACTTTGGGATCATATACGGCATTTCGTCGTTTGGACTTTCACAGCGATTAAATATTCCGGTTTCTGAAGCTAAGGAAATCATTGACGGATACTTTATTGCCTTCCCCGAAGTGCAGGAATACATGCAAAAAAGTATAGAAAATGCGAGGAATGAAGGTTATGTAAAAACTTTGTTAGGCCGAAAACGTTATTTAGGAGATATTAACTCAGCAAATTCAGTGGTACGGGGTGTTGCAGAGCGTAATGCAATAAATGCACCGATACAGGGAACTGCTGCCGATATTATCA
>Ga0209373_10005032_pt1 | contig 11038 bp, 8 predicted proteins | sample Higcelweek5metaG_FD_187173 | JGI IMG/M metagenome (GOLD analysis project Ga0209373, IMG submission 187173) | Freshwater pond sediment microbial communities from the University of Edinburgh, under environmental carbon perturbations - High... | ecosystem: Environmental > Aquatic > Freshwater >... | reverse complement strand
GCGGCGGCGCGTCCGAATGCGTTTCGAGCAAGGCCGCCAACGAACGACCAAGCGCGTCCGGTTTGGATGCATAGAAATAGGAGCGCCACATCTGGCTGGGGGTTGCAGAAAGATCGGAATGGCCGCAAACGGGGTGAGAATGGCAAAAAGCGCAATAAGGAAACGCGAATATTCGGACCAGGCTTCCATGTCGGTTCCGTCGGACGTGGGGCGGAACGCGGATCATAGCATGTCTGGTCACGGAAAAAGAAAGCCCGCTCTTTCAGCATGGGCCGGGGCATCCGCCCATTTCTTTTGCAAGGCTCCCGTGTCGCACCTGCCACGGCAATGATGGTGGTCGGCGACGAAAACCCAGTATTTTCGCCATTTTTCTCTTTGATTGTTTTGGGTCAGCGCCATGAAACTTTGATGATCCCCCCCTCTACCGCGTAGGAGTTGGTTGACCATCATCCCGCGCTTTGTGATATGGCAATGTGACAAGGCCGACTGGTCCACCCTGGATGATCGCTTCCCCCCTGGAACGGCGCCCGGACAGTCGGTTTCGCAAGCGGCACCGCGTGCCGGCGATCCAGACGATGTGAGAACATGGCTGACATCACCACCGATGCCCTGATTTCCGGCGAACTTCGAGCTGCTAATCTGGAGGTTCGCCTGGCGGAGAGTGCCGCCGAGGTCCACGCGGCCCAGATGCTGCGCTACCGCGTCTTCTATGAGGAGATGCTGGCCCGCCCGACGCCGGAAATGGCGGCGCAACGCCGCGATTACGACATGTTCGACCAACTGTGCGACCATCTGCTGGTGATCGATCACAATGTCGGTTCCGGTGCTGGCGGCGTGGTCGGCACCTACCGGCTGATCCGCCGGGCGGCGGCGGCACGGGTCGGTTCCTTCTATTCATCGGACGAATACGACATTTCCCGGATCGAGGAATATCCGGGCGAGGTGCTGGAACTTGGCCGGTCCTGCGTTGATCCCGCTTATCGCAGCCGCGGTACCATGCAGCTGTTGTGGCGCGGCATCGCCGCCTACGCCGCGCATTACGATATCAAGCTGATGTTCGGCTGTGCCAGCCTGCCGGGAACCGATCCCAAGGCCCTGGCCCTGCCGCTCTCCTATCTCTACTACCATCATCTGGCCCCACCGGCCCTGCGCCCTGTGGCCCTGCCGCATCGTTATGTCGAAATGGCAATGATGGATGAGCATGAGATTGATCCCCGCCGTGGCATCAACGAGGTGCCACCCCTGGTCAAGGGCTATCTGCGACTGGGCGGTTTCGTCGGTGAAGGGGCGGTTGTCGACCACCAGTTCAACACCACCGATGTCTCCATCGTGGTGAAAACCGATTTGATCACCGACAAATACCTGCGACATTATGAACGGCGTGGTTCATCCCTGCTGTGATGCAACGGTAAAAGGCGGCGGCGGATAGGATGGAGATCGGATCGACAGGCCGGGGTGTTTTGCGGCTGGGGCTTTATGCCATTGTCACCGTGCTGGGGATTCCGCTGCAGGTGCTGTTCCTGCGCTTTGGCGGGCCTTATGCCCGTCTTCCCGTCGCCTATCACCGGCTTTGCTGCCGCATCCTGGGGCTTCGGGTGGTGATGAAGGGGCGGCCCGTCAGAGACCGGGCGACCCTGTTCATCTCCAACCACTCCTCCTATCTTGATATACCGGTACTGGGATCGCTGCTCCCCACCAGCTTTGTCGCCAAGACGGAGGTGGGCGGCTGGCCGGTATTCGGCCTGCTGGCACGGCTGCAGCGCACTGTATTCGTGGATCGTACCGCCCGCCACCGTGCCGATGAACAGCGTGACAGCATCGCCGGGCGCCTGCAGGCGGGCGACAATCTGGTGCTGTTCCCAGAGGGTACCAGCAGCGACGGCAACCGCACCCTGCCCTTCAAGACAGCCCTGTTCGCCGTGGCCGCCACCCCGGTGGATGGCAAGCCGCTGACCCTGCAGCCGGTCAGCGTCACCGCCACGCATCTGGACGACTTGCCGCTGGGCCATGCCTGGCGGGCGCTTTACGCCTGGTATGGCGACATGGAACTGCCGCCACACCTTTGGCAGATGGTCCGGCTGGGCGGTCGCCTGCGGGTGCTGGTGGAATTCCACCAACCAGTATCCCTGGCAGATTTCAGCAGCCGCAAGGCGCTGGCCGAGCATTGCTGGCGCACCGTGGCGACCGGCGTGGAACGGGCAGTGAAAGGCCGGGACGAGCCAGCGGCGCAGAATGACGTGGCCACCCCGGCGGCATTGCCGGCGGCAGGATAAGGGCCCCCCCTTATCCTTCGCGCCGACGGCGCAGATAGACGTAATAGGCGCCGCCACCGCCATGCTGCGGCTGTGCCTGATGCACGGCCAGCACCAGATCGCGGATCGGGCTTTCGTGCAGCCAGCGCGGTACGGAACTGCGCAACACCCCCTCCCCTCGTGGCATACCCCCCTTGCCGGTGATCACCAGCAGCAGACGGCGGCCCTGGGCATAACTGCGGCGTACAAAGCCGATCAGGGCGTCATGCGCCTCGTTCTGCGTCAGCCCGTGCAGGTCGATCCGACCATCAATGGCTGCACGCCCGCGCCGTACCCTCTCATCGGTGCGCTTGTCGATGCCACCGCGCGACCCCAACGGGGTCGGGGCCAGTTGTACGGTGACCGCCGCCTTTTGCTTCACCGGCACACCGCGCAGCATGTCGGCCAGGCGTTCCGCCAGGGGCGGGGCCGGTGGTGGCTGGGGGGATGCGGCGCGGTGTGCCGGGGTCGGGGGCGCAACCGGGGCCGGCGTGGGCGGGGCCGGGGTGTCCCCGCGCGCCTTGGGCCGGCGCTTGGCCCCGCGCAGAGGCACGGCATCGCGTACCACCAAGTGCCACAGGTCCAGTTCCGCCTCGCTGGGCTTTTTCCCCCGCCGCTCAGCCATGGCACCCCCCGGCACCGCAAGAGCGCTTTGCAACAGTCGGCACAGGATGGGACAGGTGGGGCAAAATGCTTTCCGGGGACGGCGATGACAGGGATCGGTTGCCGCTGCTGGTATCATCGGCGCCCGGAGAGGGCAATGTTTCATGCCGCATTGCGCAAGATGGGTACCATCCGATGGATGGCAATGGGCGCGGGCAGCAGATCAGTCGCCACGCAGATGGCCGGGCAGTTGCCCTTGGCAAGTGCGGAGCCTCTGTTCGAACTGGCGGGCCAGATCGCCCAGTGTCACCTGCCCCAGCCGGGCCAGCAGGGCTGCGCGGGCCTGTTCCAGCGCATCCCCCAGACTGTCATTGACCGCCTGTTCAACCAGACAATCGGGGTTGTCGGCGGAAAGGCCGATGGCGAACAAATGCGGCTCCCCCAGGGCCCGGTAGATATCCAGCAATGTCACCCCATCCAGCGGTCGGGCCAATACCCAGCCGCCACCATGCCCCTTTTCCGACCGCACCAGCCCCTGGTCACGCAAGCCCGCCATGGTCCGCCGCACCACCACCGGGTTGGTGTTCAACATGCCAGCCAGCAGTTCAGACGTGGCAACCCCTGACATCCGATCCATGTGGATCAGCGCATGCAGCATTCGGGAAAGGCGGTTGTCGCTTCGCATACACCACCCATAGCCTGATCGGCATTTTGTAACAAGAGGAGTTGCAATATAAGAAGGGTAACCCTATCATGTAACTTATGAAGATTCATGAAGGGGCCGAACATGCTTCACGATGCAATTATCATTGGCGGCAGCTTTGCCGGGCTGTCCGCTGCCATGCAGCTTGCCCGCGCCCGCCAGCGGGTTCTGCTGGTGGACGGCGGGCAGCCCCGCAACCGTTTCGCCGCCGCCTCTCATGGGTTTCTGGGTCAGGACGGGGTGGCGCCGGGCCAGATCGTGGCGGGTGCGCGGGCGCAACTGGCAGCCTATCCAACCGTGGAAATGATCGATGGTCAGGTGGCGGCGGCAAATGGGGTGCTTGATGATTTCCACATCCGTCTGTCCGATGGCCGGCGGTTTGGCGGGCGGCGGCTGGTGTTGGCCATCGGGGTCCGTGATGAACTGCCCGATCTGCCGGGAATGGCGGCGCGCTGGGGCACAGGCGTGCTGCACTGCCCTTACTGTCACGGGTACGAAGTGGCGGGTCGCCCCCTGGGTGTACTGGCCGGACCGGCGGGGGTGGATCACCGCGCCCTGATGCTGCCGGATTGGGGGCCGACCACCCTGTTCCTTCAAAATGCGCCGGAGCCCGACGCCACAATGCGGGACCGGTTGGCCGCGCGGGGTGTGACGGTGGAAACCAGCGCCATCAGGGAACTGCTGGGACCGGCACCGGGGTTGGATGCAGTGCGGTTGGCCGATGGCCGGGTCTACCCCCTGGGCGCGCTGTTCGTCCCCGTCAGAACATCACCGGCCAGCCCGCTGGCATTGCAGTTGGGTTGCGAACTGGTAGAGGGCATGACCGGGCCCTATCTGCGGGTGGACGGCAAGCAACAGACCAGTGTGCCCGGCATCTATGCTGCCGGTGATGCGGCATCCCCCATGCATAATGGAACCCTGGCCGCCGCTGCCGGGGTGATGGCGGCCTTTGGCGTGCATCATTCGCTGCTGGGGCTTTAACCAAGGGTCATGGGACATGACCCTTGGCGGCCAGCGACGGCTGGCCCGCGCACCCACATGCGCGTGAAGCCAAGCCGCCGGATGGCAGCGCCCGGCGTGTGAGGGAACAGGCACATACCAAGAGTCATGATCCATGGTTCTTGGTATTAGTTGCGGGTGCCGCCCGCCTGCTTGTCAGTTGTCCCGCTGGGAATCTCCCGCTCCGGCTTTTCCGTCCGGGGCAGATGACAGCGCACGGTGCAGCCGGTCTGGCTGCTGCTGTCGATCTCAACCCGGCCGCCATGCAGTTCCACGAAGCTTTTCACCAGCGACAGGCCCAGGCCGGCGCCATTACCGCCACCACCGCCGCCGCCCTGGGCCACCCCGCGTTCGAAACGGTCGAACACCCGCTCCTTGTCGCCTTCCGCGATGCCGATGCCCGTGTCGGTGACCGACAGCACCAGTTCCGCCGGGCGTTTCTCCGCCGACAGCACGATGCGACCGCCGGCGGGGGTGAACTTGATGGAATTGCTGACAAGGTTGAACAGGGCCTGCTTCAACCGCTTTTCGTCACCTTCCATGCCGCCGATGCCCTCAGGCACCTCCACCTTCAGTTCCAACGCCTGTTTGCGTGCCCAGTCGCGCGTCAACCCTGCTACCGAATGGACAAGCTGGGCGATGTCGAACGGCTCGCGCTCCAGCGTCATGAAACCGGCCTCGATAGTGGCCAGATCCAGGATGTCATTCACCAGGGACAGCAGGCGCCGGCTCGCCTCCAGCACGCCTTTGGCATATTCCTGCTGTCGGTTGTTCAAGGGACCGAAATACTGATTATGCAGAATTTCGGCAAAGCCCATGATGGCGTTCAGCGGCGTGCGCAGTTGGTAGGAGACATTGGCGATGAATTCTGCCTTCAGCCGGTCGGCCGCCTCCAACGCCTCATTGCTGGCGCGCAAGGCGGTTTCCACCCGGTCGCTGTCCGTCACGTCCAGGCAGGAAAACAGCACCGCCCCATCGGGCAGCGGCACCAGGGAATAGCGCAGCACCGTATCGTCGGTGCGCCGCAGCAGGCCGGAATCCGCCTTGCGGTCCAGCAACCGTTCCACCAGATCGCGCCGCTGCTGGCCCCATTCGCTGCCATCATCCAACAGACCGCGCACCGCCTCTACCATCTGGCTGGCATGCGGTTCCCCCCGCAGCGTGCCAGGGGGCAGTTGCCACAGGCGACGGAAGGAGGGGTTGCACAGTTTCAGACGGCCATCGCCGCCGATCACCGCCACCCCTTCGGCCAGATTATCCAGCGTCTCCTGCTGCACGGCCATCAGGGTATTATAGCTGGATTCAAGGGCCAGCGTATGGGTGACATCCTCCGACACGAACATCAGCCCGCCGAACGGGTGCGGCACCACCAGCGATCGCAAGGTGCGCCCGTCGGGCAGATGCACCAGGCTTTCCTGCGGATCGATCAGGGAGGTGAACAGCGCCAGTTGCTGTTTCTTCCAGCGTGGAAAGTCTGCTTCCTCCGTCAGTTTCCGGCTGGCGCGAAGCTGTTCCAGCACCTCGCCATAGGCGGGCTCATCGGCCAGCCAGCCACTATCCAGTTCCCACAGCTTGGCATAGGCCTGATTGTGGAATTTCAGCCGCGTGTCGGGCCCGAAAATGGCAATGGCCGACCCGAGTTGATCCAGAACATCGCCATGGGCGGCGATATGGCGAGCCAGTTCGTCGCGCAACGCACGCTCTTCCGTGCGGTCGACCGCCATGCCCAGCAGGCTGCCTTCCTCCAGCTTCATTTCCATCAGGCTGAACAGGCGGCGGTCGCCCTCCACCACCAGGAACCGTTCGTCCCGCGCCGGTGCGCCGCTGTCGCGTGCCTGTCGCGCCAGGGCCAACGGGTCAGTGAAGGCGCCGCCCAGCAGTTCCAGCCCCTGGCGCACCACCTTGTCGGGCCGGCTTTCCAGCAGGCGGGCATAGGCATTGTTGCACCAGTTGACCGACAGATCGGAACCACGCCGCCACAGCGGCACCGGCAGGTTCTGCAACAGGGCCAGCAGGCTGCCATGATCCTGTTGAAGTGCGGCCAGTTGTTCAGTCCTGCGCGTCGCCTCCGCAGCGCTGGCGGAGATATCGCGCAGCCACAAAACGTGGATGGTGGCCCCTTCGACGATGGTGGCCCCACTGGCGGCCATATCGGTCGTCATTTCCTCCGTCGCCCCTACCCCGCGCCCGCCGCTGGCCTGGAAGATGCGCGACCCGTCAGCCAGCCGCACAGTGATCTGGAAGGGCTGGCCGCTGTCCGTCAGATGGCGGAAGGAACCGTGCAATGCGGCGGCGTCGCTGGGCGCCAGTGCCTGTTCGATATCATCCAGCCGGTTGATCTGCCGCGTCCCCAGCAGCCGGGGCAGCGAGGGCGAAACCGCAAGCCGTCCGGACAAACCCGGTCCCATGGGTACGGACAGGGCAAACCAGCCATCGGGGGCGGCATCCACCAAGGCGGCCAGCCGGGCCTGTTCGGCCCGCGCCTCCACCAGGGCAATCTGCTGCGCCCGGCCCCAGGCCAGGATGCGCAGCAGCACGGCCAGCAGAATGGCCATCAGGGCCAGCACCAGCAGGCCGACAACAGGGGTCACCGCCTCCCACAGAGGCAGCAGCAGAAGCCCGACGCCGGCGAGGCCCAGCAGGGCCGCCACGGCGATGGCGATGAAAGGGCCGATGGCATTTCTCACGGCAGCGGAGTTTGGCCATGCCAACGCCGGAGCGCAAGCGTTCAGAGAACGTCCTTCAACCCGGTCTTAATAAAAAGCCCCGCCGGATTGCACCGGCGGGGCTTTTTTATAAAACGGGGGCCCCCGAGCGGGCCCCCGGTCTTGATCAATAACGGTAATGATCCGGCTTGAACGGACCTTGAACCGGCACGGCGATGTAATCCGCCTGGCGTTGGGTCAGCGTGGTCAGCTTGGCGCCGATCTTGTCCAGATGCAGGCGGGCCACCTTCTCGTCCAGGTGCTTGGGCAGGACATAGACCTTGTTTTCATACTTGGCATGGTTCTGCCACAGCTCGATCTGGGCCAGCACCTGGTTGGTGAAGCTGGCGGACATCACGAAGCTGGGGTGACCGGTGGCGCAGCCCAGATTGACCAGACGGCCCTTGGCCAGCACGATCAAACGCTTGCCATCGGGGAACACCACCTCATCGACCTGCGGCTTCACCTCGTCCCAGACATAGTTCTGCAGGGCGGCGATTTGGATTTCGCTATCGAAATGGCCGATATTGCAGACGATGGCCCGGTCCTTCATGACGCGCATGTGATCCAGCGTGATCACATCCACATTGCCGGTGGCGGTGACGAAGATGTCGCCCTGCGGGGCGGCTTCTTCCATGGTCACCACCTGATAGCCTTCCATGGCGGCCTGGAGCGCGGTGATCGGATCGATCTCCGTCACCAGCACGCGGGCACCCTGGGTGCGCAAGGATGCGGCGGAACCCTTGCCCACATCGCCGTAACCGGCAACAACGGCAACCTTGCCGGCCACCATCACGTCGGTGGCGCGCTTGATGCCGTCCACCAGCGATTCGCGGCAGCCATACAGGTTGTCGAACTTGGACTTGGTGACGCTGTCATTCACGTTGATGGCCGGAACCTTCAGCGTGCCGGCCTTGACCATCTCATACAGGCGATGCACGCCGGTGGTGGTCTCTTCCGACAGGCCCTTAATGTCGGCCAGCATTTCCGGGTACTTGTCGTGCATGATCTGGGTGACGTCGCCGCCATCATCCAGGATCATGTTCGGGGTCCAGCCATCGGCGCTGCGCAGCGTCTGCTCGATGCACCACCAGAATTCCTCTTCCGTCTCCCCCTTCCAGGCGAAAACCGGAACGCCGGCGGCGGCGATGGCGGCAGCGGCCTGATCCTGGGTGGAGAAGATGTTGCAGGACGACCAGCGCACGGTGGCGCCCAGCGCCGTCAGCGTCTCGATCAGCACGGCGGTCTGGATGGTCATGTGCAGGCAGCCGACGATGCGGGCACCGGCCAGCGGCTTGGAGGCGCCATATTCCGCGCGCAGTGCCATCAGGCCGGGCATCTCGGTCTCGGCGATGGTGATCTCCTTGCGGCCCCAATTGGCCAGGGAGATGTCCTTGACCTTATAATCGGTGAAGGCGGACATGGCGGCTCCTCTGCGTATCAACGCTGCGGGTGATGTGACGAAAAGCGGGTGGCGGCAGGCAGGCAAAGGCACGCTATCCCACCGCACGTTGTCGGCAGGTGTAACAGCAGCCCGCCCGTCGGGCAAGCATAAAGATATCTTTATGTGTGCATCTATCCCGATGGGTAGAAGCACCCATCCCCACTCACATCCCGCGTGACCCCATCATCGCCGCATAGCCGGTCCGCCGGGGGGCGGGCGCGTCGGCCTGGGTGATGATGGGTTGCGGTGGCGGGGTATAGGCACCCAGGCGTTTGGCCCCCACTTCGTCGAACAGTTCCGCCAGCTTTTCCATCATGGTGCCGCCCAGTTGTTCGGCATCAATGATGGTGACGGCGCGGCGGTAATAACGGGTGACATCGTGGCCGATGCCGATAGCCAACAGTTCCACCGGGCTACGGGTTTCGATCCAGTCGATCACCTGGCGCAGATGCCGCTCCAGATAGGCACCGCTATTGACCGACAGGGTGCTGTCATCCACCGGGGCGCCGTCGCTGATCACCATCAGGATACGGCGCTGTTCCGGGCGGTTGACCAGCCGGTTATGGGCCCAGAGCAGGGCTTCCCCGTCGATATTTTCCTTCAGAATGCCTTCGCGCAGCATCAGGCCCAGATTCTTGCGCACCCGCCGCCACGGCGCATCGGCTGCCTTATAGACGATATGGCGCAGGTCGTTCAGGCGACCGGGGTTCAGTGGTTTGCCCGCCGCGATCCAGCGTTCACGCGACTGGCCACCCTTCCAGGCACGGGTGGTAAAGCCCAGAATCTCCACCTTCACGCCGCAGCGTTCCAGCGTGCGCGACAGGATATCCGCACTCATCGCCGCGATGGAGATCGGGCGCCCACGCATCGAACCGGAATTGTCGATCAGCAGGGTGACCACCGTATCGCGGAAATCCGTCTCATTTTCCCGCTTGAAGGAAAGCGAGGTGGTGGGGTTGATGATGACGCGGGCCAGTCGGGCGGCATCCAGCATCCCCTCTTCCAGATCAAATTCCCAGGACCGGGTCTGTTTGGCCAGCAGGCGGCGCTGCAGCCGGTTGGCCAGCTTGGAGATCATGCCCTGCAGGTGCAGCAACTGCTGATCCAGCATCAGGCGCAGGCGGCTCAATTCGTCCGGGTCGCACAGGTCGGCAGCGTCCACCACCTCGTCAAAGGCGGTGGTATAGGCGCGATAGGCGGCAGGGTCCGGCTCGTTCCGGCGGGACTGGGGCGGCGGGTTGCCGGGGTTGCCGGGATCTTCCGACCCGTCGCCATCGGCCAACTCGCCATCGCCTTCTTCGCCATCCTCGCTGCTGCCCGCCTCTTCCTGCGCGGCCTGCCGGCGCTGCTCGGTGGTTTGCTGCTGTTCCTCTTCGCCGGATGCCTGCTGGCCGCCCTGCTGTTCCAGGTCATCATCCTGGCCGCCGCCATCGGGCGCGCTGTCGGGGGCCTGATCCTCGGCCCCCTCCTCGTCCTGCGGGTCGGAACCGACATCCATATCCATGTCGGACAGCAGGCGCCGCACGGCGCGGGCATAGGCTTCCTGGTCCTCGATCAGCCCGGCCAGCTTATCCAGCGATCCGCCCAGCCTCTGCTGCACCGTCTCGCGCCACAGCTGCACCGCCCCCGCCGCGGAGGCTGGCGGGGTGGCGCCGGTAATCGCCTCACGCGCCAGCAGGCGCAGAACTTCGGACAGGGATGCCTGTTCGCGGTCGTTGATCTTGTCGAAACCCATCCGCCGGTAGCGTTCTTCCAGCGTGGCTTCCAGATTGGCGGCAACCCCGGCCATGGCGGTGGCACCGATCGCCTCCACCCGCGCCTGTTCCAGCGCCTCATAGGACTGGCGGGCCTGCTCGCTGTTGGGCATCAGCTTGGCATGGATGCCGGTATCATGGTGGCGCAGGCGCAGGGCAGCCGCATCGGCGGCCCCGCGCACATTGGCCAGATCCTTGGGGTTCAGGTCGCGCGGCGGCAGCGGCACGCGCACCCGGCTGCCATTCAGCCCAGGCGGTTCGGCGGAAAAGCCGACCGTCACATCCCTTTTATCGGCCAGGGCCCGCACGGTGGCGGTGGTGGCGCGCTTGAAAGTCTCAAGGGGGGATTCCTGGGTCATGATCCTTCACATCACATCTTACACCAATCTCGCTTGATCGTGAGCGATCAAGCGAGATTTCATGCGCCCTCATGCGCCGGGCGGGCGCGTCCGCGCCCTTGGCTTGCGCCGCATGGGCGGCGGGCTGGCGGTCGCCAGCCTCCAACCTGCCAAGGGTCAAACCCTCGGCAGGTTGGTATT
>Ga0209373_10005031_pt1 | contig 11047 bp, 6 predicted proteins | sample Higcelweek5metaG_FD_187173 | JGI IMG/M metagenome (GOLD analysis project Ga0209373, IMG submission 187173) | Freshwater pond sediment microbial communities from the University of Edinburgh, under environmental carbon perturbations - High... | ecosystem: Environmental > Aquatic > Freshwater >... | reverse complement strand
ATAAAAGTGCTGAACGAAGATGTATTTCCGCCAAATGCGAAAGATGCCGACCGCCATTTGAAATTTGAAGGGAAAAAACTCAATCAGATCAAGCTAAAAGAATCGGACAAGGCATTCAGCGTCGAGTTTTCGGCTTTGTGCTTCAACATGGCCGACAAAATAAAGTACGCTTACCGCCTGAAAGGGTTCGACAATAACTGGACTGAGGTAGGTTCCGATCGCAGGTTTGCCAATTTCACAAACATCAAGTACGGCGACTACGACCTGGAGATTAAATGTACGAATACCGATGGAATATGGTCCGACGAAACGACAACACTGCACATAAAAGTAATACCTCCATTCTACAAAACATGGTGGTTTATTCTGCTTTTCCTGAGTACAATCGTTTACAGCGTGTATCAATACTCCATGCATCGCATCAATTTATTAAAGAAACAAAAGATACAACTTAAGTTACTTGTCGACGAGCGTACCCGCGAAATTGAAGCCCAAAAGGAAATGCTCGAGGAGCAGGCCCATCAGTTGAAACTGAATATGGAAGAGCTTATGGAGCATCAGGAGGAAGTGTCGCGACAAAACCAGATGCTTGTTGCACAAAATCAAAAAATCACCCATCAAAAGGAACAGTTGATCACGCTTTCGAAGAAAGTGCAGGAAGCCAATATCGATAAAATATCGTTTTTTACAAATATCACCCACGAGTTCCGAACGCCCATCACGCTCATTCTCGGACCGGTGGAACGCGCGCTGAAATTAAGCACCAACCCCAAGGTACTGGAACAACTGAACATAGTAAAACGTAATTCGCGTTTGCTATTGGCGCTTATCAACCAACTTATGGACTTCCGCAAGGTTGATTTAGGCAAAATGGAACTTGCAAAGACCCAACAAAATTTTGTTGAATACCTTGATGATCTGATTTTGCCTTTCGAAGATTTGGTAAAGGAACGCGACATTACTTTCGTAAAACAATACCGCATACAACCGCCCGAATTTCTTTTCGATCGCGACAATATGCAAAAAGTAATAGGCAACCTACTCTCCAATGCCATCAAATTTACGCCCGACCGGGGTCAGATTACCGTCATTGCAAGTACTTATACCGATCGGACTGATCAAAAAGAACGACTTTATGTTGCCATAAAAGATACTGGCAATGGAATTCCCGAAGAAGACCTGGAGAAAATCTTCGACCGCTTCTATCAGTCCAAACAGAACCAAAGTTACTCCGGTTACGGTCAAAGCGGAACAGGCATCGGTCTCTATCTTTGCAAACGCATCATTCAATTGCACAAAGGGCAGATCGAAGCACGCAATCAGCCCACCGGTGGCTCCAGTTTCAGGTTTATTATTCCTATTGAGCGCCAGTCGGCATCCGACATTGCCACCGAAAGCAACACAAATGAGATGTACACAGCTGATCAAACAGCTTTTCAGGAAGAGCAGTTTGATGAAAATGCCAGGAACAAGCCTATTTTGCTGATTGTGGAGGACAACAGCGATATGCGACAATACATTCGCTCCATTTTGATTACGGAATTCAATATTCTGGAAGCTCCAAACGGCGTACTGGGACTCGAAATCACCAACCGGCATCAACCCGATTTGATAATAAGCGACATTATGATGCCCGAAATGGATGGACTTGAATTTTGTAAACGGGTAAAAACAAATTTTGCCACTTCGCACATTCCGGTGATACTACTCACGGCAAAATCGGCTACCGACACGCAGATCGAGAGCTTTAGTATCGGAGCTGATGCCTTTCTTGTAAAACCTTTTGACGAAGATCTGCTGAAAGCCATTATTCAGAACCTGAGCGAGAAGCAAAGCCGCAAGCAACTGGACTTCACCGAGAGTATGAATACAGATGCATTGAACTTCAAGAGCGAATCGCCCGACAAGAAATTCATCGACAAAGCATTGAAAGTGATCAAGGAAAATTATACAAATCCCGACTTTGATGTGACCGAGTTTATCGACATGATGGGCATCAGCCGAAGTTTACTTCATAAAAAACTGAAGAATTTGGCCGGACAATCTGCCAGTAGGTTCATTCGCGTTTACAGGTTGAACATTGCCCGTGAGCTCATCATTAAAAACAGGGTAAATCATTCACTGAATATTTCGGAAATAGCCTACGAAGTCGGCTTCAACGATCCAAAGTATTTCACACGCTGCTTTACGAAGTATTTCGGAACACAGCCAAGTACTTTTTTGGAAGAAGGTGATCCAAAATAAACACAAAGTAAGGGTATAGGGCAAAGTATGAGTCAATTCATGGATTTTTGTCTGTTTATACTCCTAAAAGTAATTTTTGTCCACCTATCATTCATTTGTTTTCAATTTCTTTGCAATAGTAAAAAACAACAAATTCATTACTTATGAAAAAAACTAGATCGATAGCTGTAGTTGCCCTTTCGTTGCTAATGGGAACTCAACTGATTTCTGCCCAAACACACAACATTGCTGTGGATGTAAAAAAACCGGGGGCACCTATCCAGAAGACTATGTACGGCATTTTCTTCGAAGATATCAACTATGGTGCTGATGGTGGTTTATACGCCGAAATGGTAAAAAACCGCTCGTTCGAATTCCCTCAAAACCTCCTGGGATGGACTACTTTTGGAAAAGTAGAAGTGAAAAACGACGGACTTTTCAGCAACAATCCTCATTATGTACGTCTTTCCTACCCGGGTCACGATGAAAAACGCACAGGTATGGACAACGAAGGATTCTTTGGTTTCGGTTTGAAAAAGGATGCCGACTATCGTTTCTCGGTGTGGGCCCGTACCGCCGCCGAAAATGCTACCGAAAGCATTCGCATAGAGTTTATAGATCCGTCGAGCGCTATTCTTTCGTCACAAAATATCACTATCGATTCAAAAGAATGGAAAAAATACCAGGTAATTATAAAATCAACAACAGCCGAACCCAAAGGCCGCCTGCGCATTTTCATGAGTTCGAAAGGAAGTCTTGATCTGGAACATGTTTCTGTTTTTCCTGTCGATACATGGAAAGGACACGAGAATGGATTGCGCAAAGACCTTGCACAAACGCTCTACGACCTGAAGCCCGGAGTATTTCGCTTTCCGGGTGGATGCATTGTGGAAGGAACCGATTTAGAAACCCGCTACCAGTGGAAAAACTCTGTTGGTCCGGTCGAAAACCGTAAGCTAAACGAAAACCGCTGGGAATATACTTTCCCTCACCGCTTTTTCCCCGACTATTTCCAATCCTATGGCATGGGTTTTTATGAGTTTTTCCTCCTTTCCGAAGAGATAGGGGCCGAACCGCTCCCTGTGATCAGTTGCGGACTGGCTTGTCAGTTCCAAAACAAAGACCATAAGGCGCATGTTGAAGTGTGCGATTTGGAAACTTATGTGCAGGACGCCCTTGATTTGATTGAATTTGCCAATGGCGATGTGACGACCAAATGGGGAAAGCTCCGTGCCGACATGGGTCATCCCGCTTCGTTCCATTTAAAGCTCATTGCCGTGGGAAACGAGCAGTGGGGCAGCCTGTATCCCGAACGTTTGGAGCCTTTCCTGAAAGCTATTCGTGCTAAACATCCCGAAATTAAAGTAATCGGCTCATCGGGTCCAAGTCCCGATGGCAAAGACTTCGAATATGGTTGGACTGAAATGAAACGCCTCAAAGCCGACCTCGTCGACGAACATTATTACAAAGATCCTGCATGGTTCCTTGCCAATGCCAAACGGTACGACAACTACGACCGCAAAGGGCCGAAGGTATTTGCCGGAGAGTACGCCTGTCATCCCGTTAACCGTAAAAACAATTTCGAATCGGCCCTGAGCGAAGCCGCTTTCATGACAGGTTTCGAGCGCAATGCCGATATCGTGCAGATGTGTACTTACGCGCCGCTGTTTGCACATGTGGATGGTTGGCAATGGAGACCCGACCTCATTTGGTTCGACAATATGAGGAGTGTTCGGTCCGCTAACTATTATGTTCAGCAACTTTACGGGCATAATGTAGGTACAAATGTGTTGACTACTGTCGAAAACAAAGCGCCTCTAGCCGGACAAGATGGACTTTATGCCTCCTCGGCGCTGGATAAAACCAAAAACGAAATTATTCTGAAAATTGCTAACACATCCGATGTTGCAAAGAAGGTAAATTATTCGTTCAAAGGACTGAAAGCAGCCGAACGCAAGGGCACCCATACAGTGCTCACAGCAGAAGATCAGGATTTGGAAAACACACTCGACCGTCCGGACGCTATCCTGCCCGTTACGCAGTCAATCAACGTAACAGGAAGCAGCCTGGAAGTGGAACTTGCTCCAAAATCATTCAATCTTTACGTAATTAAGTTATAATACCGACAATAAGTAGCTGATATTATTTATTGATATGTTTCTTCATCTCGACCTCTCCCTAAATCCCTCTCCCGAGGAGAGGGACTTAACGAGTGAGAGAAAATGAAACGAATCTCATAGAATCAACTGCTCTGTCCCCTTTCTCCTTGGGAGAAAGGGTTAGGGATAGAGGTCTATTTTGTTGAAAATAAACTATTGAAATCAGTATAACAAACATATCAGCAATTATTACAATATACTTAAATACCCGGACCATCACCAAACTATTCATTTTTTAAAATAAATGAACAGTAACATTGCCGGAAAGGGTATGTATTAAAACAGTTGACATTGAAATACTGACGAATCAGAATGCGGCTTCCACCGCCTCATTCCTGATCTGTCGTTTTTGCAAATAACAATTCTCAAAAAGCAACAAAGTGTTGAATACAACGAACAATACAACCCATCAACCGATAGCATCCGGCGGGGGAGCAAAATGGAGATGCCTGTACGGCCTGCTGTTTTGCCTGTTATTCCCCCAACTGCTTTGGGCACAACAAATGCCTTCGGTGCACGACCCGGTGATGATACAACAAAACAACACCTACTACCTGTTTTGCACAGGTAACGGTATCAGCGTGTTGTCTTCCACCGATATGAAGACATGGAAGCGGGAAGCACCCGTTTTTGCTAAGCCTCCACAATGGGCTGTGGATATTATTCCCGGTTTCAGGGGACATATATGGGCACCCGACATTGCACGATACAATGGCGCCTATTATTTGTACTATTCCGTTTCGGCTTTTGGCAAAAATACTTCGGCCATAGGGCTCGCCATCAACAAAACCCTCGATCCCAACGATCCTGCGTTCGAATGGGTCGATCAGGGACTTGTGATACAGTCGGTACCGGGTGTAACCAATTGGAATGCGATTGATCCCAACCTGATAGTGGACGAAAAAGGGACACCTTATCTCGCTTTTGGCTCGTTTTGGGATGGTCTGAAGCTGGTGCAACTGTCGCCCGACGCAAAGAGCACAGACCAGGATATCCGGCTTATGCCCACCATTGCTTCGCGCAAAACCGACCCGAACATGGCCAATCCACCCGCTATCGAAGGCAATCCCGTGGAGGCAGGAGGCAATTCTATCGAAGCGCCGTTTATTTTTAAACGACAAAAATACTATTATCTCTTTGCCTCTATCGATTATTGTTGCAAAGGGGTGAATAGCACTTATAAAATGATCGTTGGCCGATCGAAAACACTTACCGGCCCCTATGTCGATCAGGTCGGAGTACCAATGTACAAAGGAGGCGGCACTATTTTGCTCGAAGGCGACAAGGATTGGCATGGAGTTGGCCACAATGCAGTGGTTCGCCTCAAAGGACAGGATTATTTAGTTTTTCATGGATATGATGCACACGACGACGGTAAACCAAAACTGAGAATCAACAAACTCAGGTGGACAAAGACCGGTTGGCCTGTTGTTATCAGATAATAAGTTAAATATAATAGATTATTGTTGAAGTGAAAGCGGGATGTGAATCCGGCTTTCATTGTTTATAGGCATTTAAATAGTCCATATCGCCCTGCCCGCAGGACTAAAAAGAAAAGTCAGTACCAAAATCCGACCGATAACGATCGTTTTTCGCGAAAAGGAATCGTTTCTTGTCAGGTTTGGACTGTTTCTCGCGAAAATGGATCCAAACCTGACTGATTCGGACTGTTTCTCGCCAAAATGAACCCAAACCTGACCGATTTGGACTGTTTCTCGCGGAAATGAACCCAAACCTGACCGATTCGGACTGTTTCTCGCGAAAATGAACCCAAACCTGACTGATTTGGACTGTTTTTCGCGGAAATGAACCCAAACCCGACCGATATGGCTCGTTATCGGTCAAATTTTGCGCCGAACACGCGTAAAAATTGTAGCAGCACGAAGTACAAAACGCCAAAACAGCCGCATTGAATTCAAATCAATGCGGCTGTTTCGGATATTTATAAGGATGGGTGCGCTTTGCTTATTTGTACAGGCGCTCGCGTACGGCTTTCACTTCGTCTGAAGTTACATAGTCGTCGTAATCCATTTGTTTGTCTATAATTCCATTCGGAGTGAGTTCAACGATGCGGTTACACACGGTCTGTATAAACTCACGGTCGTGCGACGACATTAAAACGTTCCCTTTGAAGTTCACAAGCGTGTTGTTGAACGCCTGAATGGATTCAAGATCGAGGTGATTGGCCGGAGAATCGAGTATCATCACATTGGCATTCTTAAGCATCATGCGCGAAATCATACAACGCATCTTCTCTCCTCCCGAAAGCACGCTTGCCTTTTTGTAAATCTCTTCTCCTGCAAACAACATCTTGCCCAAATAGCCACGAATGAACGATTCGAGCGTGTCATCAGAGTATTGTCCCAGCCAGTCCACAAGGTTCAGGTCGGTATTGAAGAACTCCGAATTGTCCAGCGGCAGATAAGCGTAGGTAATGGTGATACCCCAGTTGTAAGTACCTTCATGATCCTTATCGTGACCATTGATAATTTCAAAAAAGGCAGTCATAGCACGTGGATCGCGCGAAAGGAAAATGATTTTATCATTTTTCTCCACGTTAAAGTTCACATCTTTGAACAATACAGTACCATCTTCGAGGGTTTTACCCAATCCTGCCACTTCGAGCACCATATTTCCCGGTTCACGTTCGGGAGTAAATATAATACCGGGATATTTACGCGTCGAAGGTTGAATTTCTTCCACATTCAGTTTCTCCAGCATCTTTTTACGACTGGTTGCCTGTTTCGATTTAGCCACATTGGCGCTAAAACGGCGAATAAATTCTTCCAACTCCTTGCGTTTTTCGTCGGCTTTCTTGTTCTGATTCTGTTGCTGACGCAATGCTAACTGACTCGATTCGTACCAGAACGAATAGTTACCGGCAAAGAGCTGCACTTTTCCGAAGTCGATATCCACAGTGTGCGTACTTACTGCATCGAGGAAGTGACGGTCGTGCGACACAACGAGTACAGTGTTTTCGTAATTGGCAAGGTAGTTTTCGAGCCACATCACAGTGTCCACGTCTAAGTCGTTGGTAGGCTCATCCAGCAACAGGTTGTCCGGCTTCCCGAAAAGCGCACGGGCCAACAGCACACGCACTTTTTCCATACCGCTCAGTTCTTTCATCAACTGGTAATGCAGATCTTCTTTTATACCCAGGCCGCTAAGCAGCGATGCCGCGTCGCTTTCGGCATTCCAGCCATTGAGTTGTGCAAATTTATCTTCTAATTCGGAAGCGCGCAAGCCGTCTGCATCCGAAAAATCTTCTTTCAGATAGATATTATCCTTTTCTTCTTTTATTTCCCAAAGCACAGTATGACCCATCATTACTGTATCAAGCACTGTATATTCGTCGAATTCAAAGTGATCCTGTTTTAATACCGAAAGGCGCTCGCCAGGACCAAATTGAATTGTGCCGCGGGTAGGATCCAGATCGCCACTGAGCATACGGATTAATGTTGACTTACCGGCTCCGTTGGCACCAATCACACCGTAACAATTGCCCGAAGTAAATTTGAGATTTACGTCCGAAAATAATACGCGTTTGCCAAACTGAATAGCAAGATTTGATACTGTAATCATTTTTTATGTTGTAGTTTGTTTAATGAAAAGTTCGGGGTTTAGAGTAGCTCTGTTGCAGGCAACAGCGTTTAAAATATTTCAGAAACCGATTTGAATGCATCGATGCATTGATCAGTCATATCATCAATATACAAACAAAGAATAGAACCAATCTGTTTTCAAGATTTGTTCTATTCCGTTTATTTATTCTGATGTTGGTACTATGGAATTATTTCCAACATACGTGCAGCCTTCGAAATCTTTTCGATAGACTCATCGATTTGATCAAAAGTATGTGTAGCCATCAACGAGTAGCGAATAAGCGAATCTTCCGATCGTACTGCCGGCGAAACTACCGGATTTACAAAAACGCCGTCGTCCATCAGCATACGGGTAAGCTTGAATGTTTTAGTGTTATCGCGTACGTACAATGGGATAATAGGAGTTTCTGTAGGCCCTATTTCAAATCCGGCCTGAAGAAAACCTGCTTTCGCCCTATGTGTATTGGCCCAAAGTGCATCTTTACGCCATGTTTCCTCTTCCATTACATCCAACGCAGCCAACACACAACCCGTAGAGGCCGGAGTGATAGAAGCACTGAAGATCAACGTACGCGAATTGTGTTTCAGGTAATTGATAATTTTTTCGTCCGATGCCACAAATCCACCTATCGTACCCAGCGATTTGCTGAATGTACCCATGATCAGATCCACATCGTTCGATGCTCCGAAATGTTCGCAAACTCCTGCGCCGGTCTTCCCGAATACGCCAAGCGAGTGTGCTTCGTCCACCATAATGGAAGCATTGTATTTTTTCGACAGCTCCACCATTCTTGGCAGTTTGGCTACATCGCCTTCCATGCTGAAAACACCGTCTGTAACGATTACTTTCAGCTTGTCGGGATCGCATTTCTTCAGAAGTTTTTCCAATGCGTCCATATCATTGTGCCTGTACTTCAAAGTTTTCGAAAAAGAAAGTCTTTTTCCTTCAACAATGGAGGCATGATCGAATTCATCAAATATCAAATAGTCTTCGCGACCGGTAATACATGGAACAACGCCGGAATTAACTGTAAAACCAGTGGCATACACCAATGCTGCTTCTTTATGTACAAGTTTGGCAAGCCTTTCTTCCAGTTCAATGTGAATATCCAAAGTCCCGTTTAAAAAACGAGAGCCGGCACAACCGGTTCCGTATTTTTCGATGGCTTTAATAGCACCTTCTTTTAATTTTGGATGGTTTGTCAATCCTAAATAACTATTCGATCCAAACATTAATACAGGCTTTCCATCGATTTGTACAACCGTATCCTGGTCTGATTCGATAGGGCGAAAATATGGATAAACGCCCATGTCCTTTGCTTTTTGGGGCGCATCATATTGTCCCAGTACATTACTTAATAGACTCATTTTTTTATTAAATTAATAAGTAAAACGGGTGCAAAGATAAGTTTTTTTTACGGAAGTCGAAACTGTTTTGACATTAAACTCATTTTAGCTACTTTTGCGGTTCGGTAAAATAAACTGTTTGAAGCATGTATAACAAATTTGATTTCTCCCTTTTGGCCTACTCCGCCCGTAAAAACGAACCTGAGTGGATAAAATTCTTCAATAAGAACAAAAAGAAAATTGAAAGTCTTGATTTAAAAATACATGACTTACACGATAAAATCTCAGCCAAAACAAATTGTCTGGAATGTGGCAATTGTTGTCGTACACTTGGGCCACGCATTACCGACAAAGATGTGGAACGCATGGCCAAAGCGTTGCGCATGAAAGCCGCAGATGTGATGGCACGCTACCTGCGCACCGACGAAGATGGAGATATTGTTTTTCAGTCGATGCCCTGTCCGTTTTTGGGCAACGACAACTATTGCTCTATCTACGAATCGCGCCCCAAAGCCTGTCGCGAATATCCACACACCGACCGTAAGAAGTTTTATCAGATTTATAAACTATCGGTAAAAAATGCCTACACCTGCCCTATCGTGTTCGAAGTACTCGAAGGCATCAATAAACTTGAGCTGAAGTAACCGACCGGATAAAATTATAAAATCACAAGGTATCATTCGGCATAAATCAGGTATTTCTTTCTGATCGTTTTGTATTTATTCTGGTCGTTCTGCCAGCTTTGTCTGATTTGTTTCTCGTCGAGTCCGGCTATAATTTGCTTCCGCAACACATCTGTTCCTGCCAGCTTATCAAAGAAAGCAGGTCGGGAAATAAAAGCTGAGTCTGCTTTTGATTTTTTATAAAAATCAAGAAAATAAGCAAGGGAAAAACCTTTAGGATCTTTCGCTTTTCGCAAGTCAATTCCATAACAAAGCTGATCCTTCTGAAGTGGTTTATTATCAAAACCCTTTATGGCCACAGGAGTAAATGTAAACGAGCCGAAATCGGGATTCGGAAAACCAATGACCTGAAAAGGCATATAAGTGCCACGCCCAACGCTCACTTCGGTGGCTTCGAAAAGGCAAAGCGATGCGTAAAGCGCAATGGCCTGGTCATTCGGCAAATTAGGCGATGGTTTGATAGGTAACGAATAAGGCTGGCGATGTTTCCAACCTTTGAGCGGGATAACTTTAAGATCGCATTTCACGCCTTTGCTCAACCAGCCTTCGCCGTTGATCATTTGCGCAAGTTCGCCCACCGTACAGCCATGCAGCAGCGGGATGGCATGCATACTTACGAAGGACATAAACTTAGCATCTGTCAACACCGGACCATCCACATAATCGCAGGGATTAGGACGATCAAGCACAATCATTTGTTTTCCATTTTCGGCAGCAGCCTCCATTCCATAATGCATCGTGCTGATATATGTGTAGAATCGCGCGCCAACATCCTGTATATCGAACAAAACAATATCAACATCCGCCATTTGTTCGGCAGTGGGTTTCCTGTTGCTGCCATACAACGAAACAATAGGCAACCCCGTACGCTGATCGGTGGTACTGTTTACATGTTCGCCAGCCGCAGCTTCACCTCTGAATCCATGCTCGGGCGCAAATATCTTCACAATTTTCACTCCGCTCTTTTGAAGTGTATCTACCAAATGTGTAGAACCAACAACTGAGGTGTGATTCACAACCAAAGCCACACTTT
>Ga0209373_10005030_pt1 | contig 11049 bp, 6 predicted proteins | sample Higcelweek5metaG_FD_187173 | JGI IMG/M metagenome (GOLD analysis project Ga0209373, IMG submission 187173) | Freshwater pond sediment microbial communities from the University of Edinburgh, under environmental carbon perturbations - High... | ecosystem: Environmental > Aquatic > Freshwater >... | reverse complement strand
AGTAGCATCCATTTGCCATCACCTAAGACACCTTCTTTTTCGTCTGTCTCGAGCCAGATTTTGTATTTGAGTTTTATTTCCATAAAATTATTTTAAATCACAAATTACAAATCACAAATTACAAATTACAAATCACAAATAATAAGCTCCAATGGGTGCATAGTGTACTTGGAATTTGTTATTTGTTATTTGTTTTTTCTCTACCTAATTTCCATTTCATCAATCAAATGGCTTGCACCAGCATATTTATCAATAATAAATAATGCATAACGGATATCGAGGGTAATATTTCTGCACATGTCAGGATCGTACATTACGTCGCTCATTGTCCCTTCCCAATTGCGGTCGAAGTTTATTCCTATCAATTCACCGTTTGCATTAATTACTGGAGAGCCTGAGTTTCCGCCAGTTGTATGATTTGTACCGATAAAAGCAACATGAATTGTTCCATCCGAATCTGCATATCTTCCGTAATCTTTGTTCTTGTACAATTCTTTAAGTTTATCTGGCACATCGTAATCGTATATTTCTGGATTGTCTTTTTCGATTATGCCATCCAAAGTTGTAAAGTATTCGTATTCAACGCCATCAGCCGGAAAATAATTGTCAACTTTTCCATAAGTTATTCTTAATGTAAAATTAGCATCTGGGTAGAAAAGTTCGTTGGGCTGAAATTCCATTTGGGCTTTCATGTAAATTCTATCGAGGCTGTCAAGTTTTGTATAACAATCATCAAAAGGTCCTGAAATTTGATTCTGGTAAACACTTACAAAATCCTTCATAAGCATATAGACAGGATCTTTCATTAAAATTTTATAAGATTTTGGTGATAGTGTTGAAAGAAATTTGTTGAATTTTTCCTGATTTGTAAAAACAGATTTGCTGAAGCAATAATCTGCAAATGCAGCATATTTATCTGTTGCTTTTTTTGTGATTTTGTCAAAATTAGCAAAGTATGCAGGGTGGAATTCCTTTGGAACATTTTCATAATAAAGTTTAATCATCTGAGTGAAAATCTGTTTGTCGGTTGCTTCATTATAATCTTTAAAATGTCCGTCGGCTCTTGCTTGAGCATCTTTTTTAAGTGTTGCCAAATCAGTATCAGAAGCACTTACTATTCCTTCTAGCGTTCTCATTCTTAACGCCAGCATAATTGCATCGCTACCCAAACCAGCCTCGTTGATGTAAATCATTGCTTTGTTGTAAGGTGAGAGTTCTTTATAAATTTGTTCGTATTGACTGAGGATTTTTCCATATTTTGCCTCTATGCCACGATTGCTTTGTACCCATTTCTGAAAATCGGTTTCGAATTGTTTTTTCTTTTCGATTGCGTTTAGTCTTTTGAGTCCTCTGATTTCTCCAATCCATTTTTTCCATCCGTTAGCTATCGAAGCTGCCTTTGCCGAATACTGAATTCGGATAAGTGGATCGGAATTCATCGATGCATTGATAATATCGAGTTTGGTTCCGCGGATTAATATTCGAGCAGGGTCTGTTTCGTTCTGAATTTGTTCTACGGCAAATGATGGTAAGTACTCGGTGGTGGTTCCTGGATACCCAAATACCATGGTAAAGTCGCCTTCTTTAACACCTTTGGTAGATATAGGAAAATATTTTTTTGGCTTAAGCGGCACGTTTTCTTTTGAATATGCAGCAGGTTTGCCATCTTTATCGCAATAAACCCTGAACATAGAAAAATCACCTGTATGTCTTGGCCACATCCAATTGTCGGTGTCGCCACCAAATTTGCCAATTGCTGATGGTGGTGCTCCTACAAGTCGCACATCGGTAAAGACTTCGTTTACAAAAATAAAATATTGATTCCCGTTATAGAAACTCTCGACTCTAGCTTCGTAATGTGTGCCTTCAACAGCTCTCTTTTCGAGTTCAGTAATATTTCTTTCAATTATTGTATTACGCTCGGCTTCGGTCATGGTTTCGGTTACATCCTGCAAAACTCTAGTTGTAACATCAGCCATACTGATCAAAAATGTAACTTTTAAACCTGGATTTGACAATTCTTCTTCTCTGGTCATAGCCCAGAATCCATCAGTTAGATAGTCATGCTCCAAAGAACTATGTCTCTGAATGTTTCCATAACCGCAATGGTGATTTGTGATTAGCAAACCTTGGTTGGAAATCATTTCTCCAGTACATCCGCCACCGAAAATTACGATTGCATCTTTCATAGATGCATTATTGACACTATAAATATCTTCTGCAGTAAGTTTAAATCCTTTAGCCTGCATATCTCCGAAATTGTACTGTTGCATTAGAATCGGAATCCACATTCCTTCGTCTGCTAATAAGGAAGAAAAAATTGCCAGATTTGTAAATAAGAGAAAGATTAGTTTTTTCATAAAAATTTAGTTTTTAAAAGTCCGAAGTCCGAAGTTCGGCCCTTCGACAAGCTCAGGGACCTCTCAGTACGGATTTTGAAAATTGTTCTGAAGGTGGCTGAGCTTGTCGAAGCAACCGATTGATATGTAATTATTTTAATATTCATCCTTAAAGTTATTTCCTAGCACTTAAAACTTCAAAAGTTCCCTGTAAAGTTTTTGCACTGGCAAGCCGACCACATTATAGTATGAGCCTTCGATGTGTTCGACGCCGATTTTACCTATCCATTCCTGAATGCCATAAGCACCGGCCTTGTCGTATGGCTTGTCGTTATTAATATAAAATCTGATTTCGTCATCGCTTAGTTTTGCGAATCGAACCATTGTTTCGGCATGGAAAACCACAGTTTTGTTGGTTGATCGAAGGCACACGCCTGTAATAACAAAATGTTCCTTACCGCTTAAGAGCCTTAGCATTTGATAAGCATCTGAATAATCAATAGGTTTGCCTAAAACTTTGCCGTCAATCCAAACAATTGTGTCAGCAGTTATGAGTATTTCGTTGTCGTTTAGATTCGAAAAACAATCAGCTTTTTCTTTTGCAAGATGAATTGCAATATCCTCACGATACAATCCTACAGGAATTATTTCTTCTGTTGAGGCTGCTTTAACAATTTCGACATCGAAGCCTAGTCCTACGATTAGTTCTTTACGTCGTGGACTTGCAGATCCCAATAGGATTTTATAGCCAGGTTTTATGTTTTTAGATGCTTCCATGAACAGCAAAACTAAAAATTATAGAATAAAGAAGACCAGTTACCATTATAAATTTTGACAATCCGCTTAGCACTGAATATTTCTTTTTTGAGGTTCCCCAAATTGAACTTACGGCAATAATTACAGCTGGGAAAACAATCATAGAATAAATATAGAAAGCACTTATGATGTCATTTTTAAAAAACATCAGGTTTGAGAAATAGGCGTGCCAGACTATTAGTATTAATGCAATTACTGCAAAGCTAAATGCTGATATTATATAATTGGTTTTCTTCTTCCCAATTAAGACAGGAATAGATTTTACTCCAGTTGCCATATCTCCATCGTAATCTTCACAATCTTTTATTATTTCGCGGATTAGATTGAAAATAAATGCGAAAACTGAAAATCCAATTATAGTTTGTAAACTAATTTTTATTGCATGAATATTATTTATAGACCATTCAGGAATTGATCTTTCAAAAGCATAATATTCGGTAATTCCAACTATGAAAGGGATTAATCCTGTAAGCAATGCAACTGTGATATTTCCGACAAGAACTTTCTTTTTAAGCTCGGCCGAATATGTCCATAGGAGAACGATTATGAAAATGAAGAAAAATCCGAGTATAGGTTTGCCAGCCATCCATGATGCAATAAATCCACAAATCGCACCAAAAAGGTTAAGTATCAGATGCATTATCATTACCTTCCTTCTTTTGATTTGAAATCCGACAAGTACTTTTTGTGGGCGATTAATCATGTCGGTTTTGCGGTCGAAATAGTCATTAATAACATTTCCGGCCGCCATTATAAACATTGCAGCAGCCACAAGAAACATGAAACCGATTTTCGAAAAGCCAAAACTAAGTCCGTAGAATGAATATACTGGTGCAATGACTGCATATTTCATCGCAAACATTGTTAATGCGACAATCAGAACGTTTTTCCACCTTATAAGTTTTAAAAATGCTCCCATATATTAAATTTCAAATGCATCATTGTCCATCCATAATCCTTTTGCTCTTAAAACCTGTTCGGTAATGTCCCTTACACAGCCCTCTCCACCTTTTTTTGCTGAAATATAAATTGATATTTCTTTAATTTCATCTGCAGCATCGGCTGGGCAGCATGGAATTCCAGATTTTAACATTGCTGGATAGTCAGGAATGTCATCACCCATGTAAATTATGTTTTCAGCATTCAGATTATATTTTCTTGCAAGTCTTTCAAACTCTTTATTTTTGTCATTACATCCGATTATAACATCTTTAATACCCAGTCCTTTAAATCTGAGTTTAACAGATTCGTTTATTCCGCCAGAAATAATGCAAATAATCAGACCTTTTTTTAAAGCATATTTTAGTATGTATCCGTCTTTTACGCTGGTAGTCCTTAATAACTCGCCTTTTTCGCTAATATTAACCTGAGATGAAGACAGAACTCCGTCGATATCGAAAAATAATGCTTCCGCATTTTTCAACAATTCTTTGAAATTTAAAGTTCTGAGATTATGATTCATCCGGTCCGTTATAAGTTTTGTAAATGCTTTGACTTAATAATCTGTAAATATCATATAAATTTTTGTCATTTTCCAAAAATTCCAGATGTTTTTGCATGCTAATTTTGTCATTTCTTAATGCCGGTCCAGTCTGTGACTCAAAAGCACTAAAATTGCTGATTTTGTAAAAACTCTGATCCTGCAATGGTTTGATAATTTCAGTGTCGATATCTGCATTTTTTAGAATTTCATTTCCCAAATACACACAATGGTTCATGAAGTTGCTCACAAAAACCCCTGACAGATGCAAAATGCTGCGTTTGCTTTCATTAATTTCGTAATGCTTGCAATTTAGTGATGAACTTAATTCTTTCAGTACATTCAGGGTTTCCTCATTAGAGGCTTCGATACAGACAGGAACTGTAGAAAAATCAAGAGATATTTCTTTCGAAAATGTCTGAAACGGATAAAGAACTCCATAGTTTTTAGTTCTATTTTTGAAAATATTCATACTCAAACTTCCAGCTGTATGAACTAATATCCTGTCTTTATCGATAATGAGTTTTTGAGATATTTCTGTATTTGCTGCGTCATTCATTGCAAAAACGTATAAATCTGCCGAATTAATTACATCGCTGATAATATTGGTAAAGCTGCAATTTGCAATGCCTGACAATGCTTTTCCGCTAACTATGTTTTTGCTGAATATTTGTCTGACTTTTATATCGGTTTTTAAGAAAGCCCGAACCAGATGTTCAGCAACATTCCCGGATCCTAATATAATAACATCAGAAATCATAAATTCAAAATTATCTATCACAAAATTAGTGGTTTTAATTTACTGGCAAACCGAGAATATTATTTTTATCTTATTTTTAACAAATTATAATGATTTCGTTCAACCAAAACGCAATTTTGTGCGTCTGTGAATTGCCGTCATATAAAATTAGAAAACTTTTTGACATTGTTATTATATTTTATTTAAATTTAAAAGTTATTATCTAGAGATAAAGGATGAGAAAATCTATTTTGTTTTTTTTGTTGGTTAGTATAAGTATGCCGTTTTTTGGGCAGGCTCAAGAAGTTTTATGTCATGATTCGATATTGGAAAAAAGAGGCGAGCTGTATTTCAGTTTTGCGGCAGAACCACACGAACTTGCATTCTTTACTGAAATGATATCAATTGATGATTACGATGGCAGGACCATTAAAGCGTATGCAAACAGAAAACAGTTTGATAATTTTGTTTTAACTGGCAAAGATTTTCAACTGGTGGAAGATTATTACAATAAAAGTCGTGCTTTGAATATGGCAACAACTGTTGCTCAAATGGTTAACTGGGACCGATATCCTACTTACGAAGTTTATGTCGAGATGATGCAGATGTTCGCTTCTGATTATCCTGAAATTTGTTTGCTTGACACAATCGGATATTCTTCTGATGGGAGATTGATTCTAGTTGTAAAAATATCCGATAATGTAAATTTAAATGAAGCAGAACCTGAATTTCTATATACAGGTCAAATGCATGGTGATGAATTAATTGGAGGGATGTTATTTCTGCATTTGATTTCGGAACTTCTCGATAATTATGGAACTGATTCACAGATAACCAATTTAGTTGATGGAATTCAGATTTATATTAATCCTTTTGCAAATCCTGACGGGACATATTATGGTGGGAATAATACTGTAGCTGACTCTCGACGTAATAATGCTCAAGATATTGACTTGAATAGAAATTTCTGTGATTTTTCTGCAGGAGCACACCCCGATGCTAATGAGTATGCAGTCGAAACACAATTGTTTATGGATTATGCAACATCTAGAAATTTTGTGATGTCAGGAAACAGCCATGCGGGTGCAGAATTACTAAACTATCCTTACGATACAGAACCACTTTTGCCCGCAGATAATAATTGGTGGTTTTACGTTTGTACTGAGTATGCTGATACTGTTCACGAAATTTCTTCATCTTATTTAACCGATGAGGACAACGGAGTAACGAATGGTTATGCGTGGTATCAAGCTATTGGCACTCGACAGGATTACATGAATTATTATCATAATTGCAAAGAAGTAACTATGGAATTAAGTACTGATAAACTTCTTGATTCCGATTTATTACCCGATTATTGGAACTATAATAGGCAAGCATTAATAAACTATTTGCAACAAGTGACTTACGGATTGAGAGGAATTGTAACAGATTCGATTACACATGAACCCCTGGAGGCGATGGTTTATATAGATTTTTATGATTATTTAAATTCTCATGTATACTCATTTCCAGAACATGGTGATTACTACCGACTTTTGTATGACGGAAATTATGGCGTTAGATTTTCTTGTCCAGGTTATGGTACCAAATACTTTAGTGTCGACATTAGCAATTATGAACAAACTATCTTAGATGTCCAACTTGTTAATTTGAATGAATTACCTCCTTTGGTAAATTTTGAATCAGATGTTCAGGATGCTTATTGTAATCCAGAGATACATTTTATTAATACATCTGAGGCTTCTGCATCAACGACTTATTTTTGGGATTTCGGTGACGGTTCATACTCTACGGACATAAATCCTACCCATGTCTATAATTCCAATGGCACCTACACGGTAAAGTTACGAGGCGAAAATGAACATGGTGTTGATTCGTTGTGGTCGATGTTTTATATTGATATTTTGCTTAACGAAATTACAGATATTACTGATTATGTGATTTGTGAGGCATCTGGTTCTGTAACAATCGATGTGCCTGGAAGTGGAGATATTTACTGGTATCAAAATATTACTGATGAAACAGAGTTTCAAATTGGGAACTCTTATACAACACCAGTTTTAACAGAGAATACTTCGTATTACGTGCAGGAACTTACTACTGGGGCTGAATATTCGGTGGGAGAATCGAATAACTCTCAAGGTGGTGAATATGTGACTGGAGATAATTATTTAATTTTTGCCTGCTATCAGGATTGTATTTTGGAAAGTGTAAATGTTTATGCTGATGGTCCGGGCATCAGAACTATTTATTTAAAGAGTTCTTTAGGCGAGACGCTCTATTCTGAGGAGTTTGATTTGGTTGATGGATTACAAACAATTGATCTGAATTTTAATTTGCCGATTGACTATGGTCTTAAACTCGGGAGCTCAGCAGAAAATGGTTTATATAGAGGCTCCGTTGGGTTCTTTGAAACTTTTAATTTTCCTTATGAAATTAATGGAGTTGTGTCTATTAACGAAAGTAATGTCGTTTGGTGGAACGATGGAAATAGATACTACGCATACTTTTATGATTGGAAGATAAAAATGCCAGATTGCTACACCGAGAAGACTCCCGTAAATGTTTATGTCAATCAAAATCCAGATGCTGGATTTACTTTTGAAACAAATGGGAGCACAGTAGTATTTACAAATACCTCAGCAGCAGCCGACTCTTTTATCTGGGACTTTGGAGACGAAACATCTTCGACAGAGCAGAACCCCGAACATGCATTTTTAGAAGATGGAACTTATACTGTGACTCTAACTGCCAACAGTGATTGTGGCTCAGATGTCTTTACTTCAGAAATCGTAATTTCGACAGGAATTCCTAGTAGTTATGATTTTAAAACTAAAATTTATCCGAACCCCACATCTGGGTTGGTATTTATTAAGTCTGACAAAGAAATATCTTCTGTTTGCATATATGATGTAGCTGGAAGATTAAGCTTTAAAAATTACGAAGTCGTAAACAGCTCAGAATATACTTTTGATTTGTCGGGCTTGAAACAAGGGATATATTTATTAGAAATAGAATATTCAGATAATATAAAATCAGTTACCAAACTTACGAAGAATTAATACTTTACAGTTATGAGAAATTTTACTTTAGGATTGTTTTTTATTTTACTTTCAGGGTTGGCCTTTGGGCAATATATCAGTCCTGAAATGGAGTTCGCACAAGAAAAACTCACTCAGCGTGAAGAGTTTTATTTTACTTTCAATTGCGAAAATCGTGATTTAGTTAGAGAAATATCGCGACAATTATCAATTGATAAAGTGCAAGGAAGTACTGTTTTTGCATATGCAAATCCACAAGAATTTGCAGTTTTCTTGACATATAATCTTGCTTTTGAGCCTGTATATGAATACTATAATTCTTCAAAAGCGTTAACCATGGCGACCACTGTTGCTCAGATGGCAAGTTGGGATAAATATCCGACTCATGCTGTCTATTTGCAAATGTTGGACAATTTTGTCACAAACTACCCTGCATTATGCAAATTGGAAACTATTGGAACTTCAGTCGATGGATATGTTATGAAATGTTTGGTTATTTCTGATAATGTTGCCAACGACGAAGACGAACCAGAGTTTTGGTGGAGTGGGACAATGCATGGTGACGAAACCACCGGTTTTATAATGGAATTGAGATTTGCAGATTATTTGCTATCAAATTATGGAACAAATACTCAGGTAACCAATTTGGTAAACAATATGGAAATCTACATTAATCCTCTTGCGAATCCAGATGGGACTTATTATGGTTCTAGTGGAGGTACAACTGTATCAGGGGCAAGAAGAGCAAATTCAAACAATATTGACCTAAACAGAAATTTCCCAACAGCAAATGGTGACCCATACACTATGCAACCTGAAATCCAAGCGATGATGGATTATGCTTCATCACATGATTTTGTAATGTCAGCCAATACTCATGGTGGTATTGAATTGATGAATTATCCTTGGGATACTTGGCAGAGTTGGGAGAATATGAATGCAGATGATACTTGGTGGCAATATGTAGCCTATGTTTATCGTGATGAGGTTGCGCTTGATGCACCAGCAACATATTTTGAAGGTCCTGGAACTATGGATTACGGAGCTTATAATACAACTGGAGTAACTCATGGAGCTGACTGGTATTATGCTATTGGTTCTCGTCAAGATTATATGAATTATTATCAGCATATAAAAGAAATTACTATCGAACTTTCTGATACCAAACTATTGGGAACAGAAAATCTTAACACATATTGGGGGTATAATCGAGATGCTATGATGTTATACACTGAGCAGGCATTATATGGATTTAGAGGAATTGTGACTGATGCCTGTTCTGGTTCTGCTTTGTCGGATGTAAAGGTAGAAATCGTTGGCCACGACAAAGATGGTTCTGAAGTATATTCTTCTGCACCGATAGGTAATTATCATCGTCCAATAATTGCTGGAACTTGGAATGTTACATTCTCGAAAACTGGTTATGCAAGCAAAACATTACCTGTAACAGTAATAAATGATCAAAGCACTAGACTTGATGTGGAACTGATTCCAGATGGAGTTGCTACTCCGAACTTTACAGCAACTCCGACAAGTATTTTTGAAGGAGCAACTGTTGACTTTACAAATACAACAAGTGGCACTGTTACTTCTCAGTCTTGGGCTTTCGAAGAAGGATCTCCTGCAACAAGTACTGTATTAAGTCCGCAGGATATTGCTTATGCAAATTCTGGCACATATGATGTTACTTTGAGTGTTGTTAGTTTAGGTTGCACTGTATCAGAAACTAAAGCAAATTATATAACAGTTTCGGAACCAGTTCCTGTTGTTACTAATTTCAGTGGCACACCTACTACATTGGCAATGGGAGGAACCGTTAATTTTACTGACCTAAGTACTAATAATCCTACAAGTTGGTCATGGACATTCAGCGGAGGAACGCCTGCGACATCAACTGCACAAAACCCTTCAGTCGTATACAGCACACCTGGCACATATGACGTAATTCTTACTGCAACAAATGCTTTTGGAGGAAACACTGAAACTAAAGTCGGATATATAACTGTAACCGAATCAGATTTATTAATGTCAAATGGAACTTCTACACTTTGCGGAGGTTTGTTTAAAGACTCTGGTGGAGATTCAAATTATGGAGACAATCTGATTTATACACATACAATATATCCTGCTACCCCAGGTACATATGTTAGATTGAGCTTTAGTAGTCTAAACCTAGAACCAAATGGAGGATCATGTTACGATTATATTACCATTTATGATGGTGAAAATACTTCCGCTACTGAAATTGGCACATATTGTGGAACAAACTATACAGTAATAGGGACAAGTGGTGTTGTTACTGCAACCAACTCAGCTGGAGCGCTGACCATTTATTTTAGCTCTGATGCAAATACTAATGCTTTAGGTTGGGTAGCTGAAATAAGTTGCTATGTAAATACTAATCCACCTACTGCAAATTTTACTTCAGATGTAACCTCAACATGCTCTGGAGTTGTTCAATTTACAGATCAATCTTCTTTGGCAACTTCTTGGCTTTGGAATTTTGGTGATGGTAATACCTCAACTGAACAGAATCCTCTACATGCATATCTTACTGATGGAACTTTTACAGTTTCGTTAACAGCAACAAATGCTTATGGTTCAGATGTACATTCGGTTAATAACATGATT
>Ga0209373_10005029_pt1 | contig 11049 bp, 8 predicted proteins | sample Higcelweek5metaG_FD_187173 | JGI IMG/M metagenome (GOLD analysis project Ga0209373, IMG submission 187173) | Freshwater pond sediment microbial communities from the University of Edinburgh, under environmental carbon perturbations - High... | ecosystem: Environmental > Aquatic > Freshwater >... | reverse complement strand
TGCCATCGGCCGTAAGGCAAGTAGATTTGTATGTATCCGTCGTGCCCGATTCGTTGGTGTAGGTGGCACCTGCGCCCGAGCAGGTTACCTGGACGTTGCCTCCGGTCATAATCACGTCCTGGTCTGACGAGATTCCCTTGCCGCCGTTCCCCGTGCAGGTGATGGTGAGCTTGGAGCCGCTGATGTTGATGACGCTGTCTGATTTCAAGGCCGTGCAGTACGAGGGTTTGTAGCCGGAACCAGAGGCAACGAGGTTCGCGGAACCCGAGGTGTTGATCGTGATGCTTCCGCCCTCGATAGACAGCACCTGGTCGCACGTGATGCCTTTCGACTGGTTCCCGCTCACGGTGATGTTCACCGTGCCTCCCGAGATGACGATGGTGGTGTCAGACGTGATCCCGCTTGCATCTTCGGAAGAGTTGGTGATGGTGACGTTACCCCTCGTGATCGCCACGCCGCCGCCAACACCGTCGATGCCGTCGCCCGAGGTGGACGACACGTTCACCGTGCCGCCGGAGATGACAACGCCTTCTTTGCCGTGGATGCCGTCTTTCCCCGCGTTCGTTACCGTTATTGAACCGTTGTCTATCTCGATATACTCGTCGCTGCACAGGGCGTGCTTGTCCGTGGCGTTGCTGCGTATGCCCAGCGAACCCGTGCCGATGAAGATCATCTGCCCCTCGCTGAAGAATGCGGCCTTCTGGTCTTCCACTTCTCCTAGGGTTGTTGTGGCAGAATCAGCATACGAGCCCGCGTCGGAAAGCGAGTTCGAGGTGCCGTCCATCAGCGTGACGAAGACCTTGTTGTTCGATTGCAGGTTAATTGCAGGTCCTTCGGCATTCGTGATATTAGCCCCGTTGAGGATGAGGTTGTAGCGTTTGTCGCCGTACATTTTCAGCGACCCATCCGTGGTCGTCCCCGATATGTTGTAATTGATGTCGCGGGTTGTCGACGTGGAGGTCACCACGACGTCCGTCCCGTTCACGGCGACGGCAACACCCTCTTCTTCCAGCGGGTTGATCACCGTCACGGAAGCATCGTCGTTGTAAATAATGTACACCGTATTAGTCACGTATTCCCCGAACGTGATGCTGTCGATCTCGGTGACCCAGTATTTCAGTATGTTGCTGCCGATGGAGAAATAGACCTTGGCACCGTAATCGGTGAAATAAACGCTGTCCGTTTCTGACACGGTGGCCTCTACCGTTACCTTATCAGATTTGTGGATGAACATTTTCTTCTGGCCAAAGAGTGCTACACTGCAAGCCAAGAATGCGCTAACTAACAGTAAATTCCTCATATCTTGTTGAATTTAGTGGTTTTACCGTTGGCGTAGAGCAAGTACAAGCCCCTGGGTAGGTCGCTGATGTCAATGGTTGTGGATGATTCTGACACCGGGATTCTCTTGATCCGTGCGCCGTCTATGCGATAAATGTCTATAAAAGTAGTTGCCGTGGTGTTTTCCACGCGGATGTACGACGATGCCGGGTTGGGGTACACGGCTAGTTTGTCTTGTTTCACGAGGCACGATGCCGTTTGCGTCCATGTGGCTTCCTCGGCTGCTTCTGCCGCGAGAACCAGGGGCAAGAACACGTCAACATTCTTGAAATACAGCTTGTTGATGTTCGAGAGGTTGAACGATGTGGCGACCGCTGACGAATCTTTCAGGATAATGTTGCCGTCGGGGAGGGTGAAGCCGTGCAGCGTTGCCAGCGTCACGGACGATTCTGCGCCATCGGTCGTTTGAACCACGAGGCTCTGCGAATGAGCCTCCATTGCCCCCAGCCCCGTGGTCAGTAGGAATAGAGGGATTGCTTTCCATTTTTTCATGAGTATACTTTTCAAGTAGTGTAACATTAAAGAAAGGTAATCATCTGACCATAGGCATATCGTTGCTTGATAAAAACAGCAGAGATTTATCCCTCGTGCAGGTTCATCTGAAACCACCTCGTAAAATCATCTCTTTCGCTGCTAATCCTAGGACAAGTTTCAATGGCACTATACGTATCGATATCTTGATAGTTTTTCAGGAATAGACGCTCCCGGGGAACCATACAATACAAATAAGATGCGTTAATGGTTTAATTAACGTGGGTTAAAGAAGGAATTATTCCCGGGCAAGAAAGTAGAACAGTGGAGTATTCCGGGTGGAGATGGCGGACTTGGGGTGATGTCGCTAGTTTATCGCGATGATTCTCCTCGTTTTAAGCCCCAGCCTGCAGAAGTATATGCCAGGGGAGAGCTTGTTGACGGAGAATTCTGATATGCCTGGGGTAACGCTTTGGTATTGAACAACGCAACCGAGCGTGTTGACGATGCAGAGCGCTGTTTTCTCGTTCGTGCTGACCGTTAATAAACCGCCACGATATCCTATCGAGCTGCTGCCAGTATCGGGGCGGAATGCCCCGGTGGTTGCCATGTCGCCCATTTTCTCGAGCGTGGCTTGCCTGATGGCGGGCAGCTCGTCGTAGAGGTATTGTCCCGGGCACGTGGTGGTGCATCCGAGCCTGTGCCCGTCTATCACGCGGAGGGTGTCGTTCAGCACGTGCGGGTGTGTTCCCCCGGGATCGAGGTTGTTTTTCTTGCATTTCCACGCCAGCAGGTCGGTTAACGCGTCGAGCGACTCGGCGGTGGGCTCGGCGGTGTTGTAATTGCCGATCACGCAAATGCCCATCGTCCCCGCGTTGGCTTTGCAGAAGTGTGCTCCCTGAACTTCATCCTGGCCGAAATCCAGTCCCGGGTCGCGTCCCTTGAAGATCGTCCCGTCGGGAGCCACCAGGTAGTTGTAGCCGATGTCTGACCATCCGTTGCTTCGCGTGTGGTACACGTATATGTTGCGCACCACGGAGGCGTAGTCGGTGAGCGAGTTCCATGTCTCGGAGTGGTGGATGATGATGTTCTTGACGTCGCTGAATATGCAGGTGTAGCTGGGATCCGCGACGTTCGTCCTCCACACCGATTGATCGATGGCTTGCGGTTCACCATCTGTCGCCTTCTCGGTGATCGTGACGGGCAGCAGCAGCGGGGGAATGGAAACCATGATGACCTTGACAATACCGCCGACCTTGTTGAAGCGAAGGGTGAACGAGTCCGTGGGCGAGGGGAACACGAAGAGTGTTGTCCGGTGGATACCCGATTCTTCCGACAGTTCCTCGTCGGGTACGAGGGTGGTTGACATGTTTTCGGTAACGAGTGTTATGGCGGTGTACGAGAAAGCCGAGCGTGTCTCTACCACAAAGCTTGTGTACGATCGGCACGGTAGCGTGATCTGCCTGCCTGCGAGCGTGTCGACGGAGAAGAACAACGAGTCTACCGTTTGTGGAAATGCCGCGGAACAGATGCACGAGCAGAGTATGGTTACCGTGCGTTGGAGTATCGTGCTAACATATTGAGACTTCATCTAATGATATTTTTGCATCACGTTTCTCCGATCACGTCATTTGTGGAAACGAGAAACGGGAACAAATGTACTGGAATTACATTGTTCCCGCAAGTAGATTTCAAGAATTATGCCTCAATGTCGTTTAGCCTTTTTAAGCGCCTGCTTAACGATTTGATTCATATTGGATTCGTTGCTCCAATATATGTGAGTTATACCAATTCTAATTGTAATACCGACCAAAGCAACCTCTCCCTAAATCCCTCTCCGAAAGAGAGGGACTTGGCGTCCCAGTGTGATTTTTGCGGTGCAACATTGGGCAATTTTGATTGCAGAATTGGTATTAAATAATGCGAATCAATTGTTGTCGTGTTTAATCAAATTTATGAATATCCGATAACATACCTAAGATTGACATTTCTATTTTTTGGAAACGAGCAAAGATTCGGGCTTCCGCCGCCAAAGCGTGATTCGAGACGCGAGGTTTCACAAGGAACGTCCCAGCGTTTTGGCGGCTTGATCTTTTGCTTACTTTTCCATCCAAGGGAAAAGTAAAACGAGGGGAAACGCTATGCACGTACGTTCATCCTTTCAAAACCGATTTCAAAATACGACATTATTTCAGTTTCATTACTTATTTCGTCGAACTGGCGTTATTTTGCAATAAATAAGATACGGAAATAGCCGGCATCAGGAATGACACCGGCTATTTCCGTATCTTGGAAAAGAGTTCTACTAGAACCCTTTCTTGGGAGTCACCATTGATTCAACAAGCACCCCAACGCACCCCATTTGTGTGGGTTTTGGTTTGAGGCCGATAGATGTTGTTTTAGATGTTTTATCGTCGGCGGGAACGGTCACCACGATTTTCACTTGCCTCGAGATAAGCACGGAAAATTCGAATGCTTTCTCGAAGTTGAATTCCTTGTTATCGTAAAGAACGGAGTTATCCTCGTTGTCGATGATCCTGTATTGAACATTGTTGCCCAGTGCTTCCTGGTTACAGATGGTGATGCGGTAATCGCGACCTTGGTACAGATCTACCCTGAATTCCGATGTCTGACCTTTCATCAACAAACCGCTCCGCGATGCAGGGTCGTACGAGTATGAGCTAGTGCTTTCTGGTGGTTTGCAGTTAGTCTTGTGGAAATCAACACAATCTTGTGAGAATCCTAGGAAAGGGAACAAACCCATCAAGCAAGCCAAAAGTCCGAGGTAAAATCTGTTCTTCATCTATTGTAGAATTAAATTGGTTTAAAACTGGAATGTGCAAAAATATAAAAAACTGAAAATTACAATGTCACTTTGTTAAATTTTATTGGTCGCCGTGGAACAAAGAATCCTGCTGTGCTGGGGCGACATCTCGCTCGGAGAGAAGCCTGGTGGAAACCTCGAAGAACGATTTGCTGATGTTCTCCATCGGGAACGGCGTGTTGTCTATGAAATAGAAGGTTGCGCCCCACTTGTGCTCCACCTTGAGGTACACGGCAACCTTGTTGTCGCGGTTGATGATCACACGGGTGGTCGTCTTGTATTCCTCGGTGGTGCGCTCGATGGTGCGCTCGTCGGGGTACTTGTTCTTGAGCGAATCCTGGTAGGCCTCGTTGTCGAAATTGGGGATAGAATCCTTCGCCGGGGGCGGTTCTGGCAGCACAACGATAGGCCGCGGCTTCACGGCTACTGGGACCTCCGGGGCAAGCGACACTGGCTGGGCAGCGGCAACTGGCTCGGGCTTCTTCTTGTCGAGCACCTGGCTGACGAACGCCAGGCGCTGCTGCAATTCCCTGGGATCTCTCGTCTCCTTGACAATCTGCTTCTGCAAATCCTTCCTGAACATCGCCTCCAGTTCCTGCGGGGTCTTTCGCCTGTAGGTCAACACGGGCTTGGGTTCAGGCTTCGGCCGCATCACGGCTGCAACTATCGAATCATGGTCCGGGGGCAGGCTGTCAATCTTCTTGTTGAAGATCTCGAGCTCCGTCTTGATATCCTCCAACTTGTATGCCGGGTACTTCCTGCTCGGCTTCAACTCCAGTGCTTTCTCGAACATCTGGCGCGAGAGTGCGAATTGCTGGTTAACGTAATACGAGTTCCCACTATTAATGAGACTCAGGTACTTGCGCTCCATCTCGAGGGAATCGCGCATCCTGGAGCGCGAGGCCTCGTCCTTCACCCGCTGCTGCTTGTCTATCTCTGCCTGCACGATCATCTTCTGTATGTAATAGTCGATGTCGAGCGAGTAATTGTACGTCTTGAGCCTCGCCTCGTATTTTATCTTGACGATGGGTCTGCGGAAGAGCGTGTCGCTCTTGCCATCGGGTTTAAACAGGTGGAACGACATGTCGAACGGCGTGAAACAGCAGTGTTTAACCCCTTCCGGCATCTTGGTCGACACGGCAAACATCACCGTCTGGTAGCCCGGCCTGGAGAATTTCACCACGTAATCCCTGGCATAGGCCAGCCAGATGCGGAACTCGCCCGTGCTATCGGGCTTCACCACCCGCCCGTACTGCTTCCGCTCCGACTCCACCACGATGGTAACGCTATCTACCCTACCCTTGTAGATTTTCAAGGTGCCATGCAGCATGAACTCCGTCTGGCTTTTCGCGACAAACGAGAGGCAACCGAACAACACGATGAAGGAGAGTAACGCGAACCGTTTCAAGAGGATGATTAATTTTCAGAAAACCGCCCGCGAACTTACGAAAAGTTTCAACGCAGTTCACATGTTTATGCACATGTAAGCTCGCGGTGAAATCACGAGATTCGCCGTCGTGCGCACGTTGTTCCCCCCGCTCGGCGTGGTGTCCTCGCTATGTCGCACCATACTGGCTTCCATCCATGAATCTATGAAAACCATTTCCATGCAACAAAAACAGCTGTTATTCACTCGTTGAGTAGAGGTTGTAATCAGCGAAATACATGTTGCCGTCTGAAAAAACAGATTGCTGGAATGATTTTTTCCCTAAATTTATTCGCCTAATAAAAAACAGACGATTATGAGTGAAATCAAATTTTCCACGGGTATAATACTATGCCTACTCGTGCTTTTTTCATGTGCAGGGTCTCCTAAGAAAGACGATCAAAACAGCATCAAAGTTGGTATTACATCTGGTCCCGAGCAACAGGTCGCTGAAGAGGCCAAGAGGGTAGCTAAAGAGAAATTCAATCTGGATGTAACGCTCGTGGTTTTTAACGATTACGTGACTCCCAACGAGGCATTGAACCTTGGCGATATAGACGTGAATGTTTTCCAGCACGTTCCGTATCTGGATGAGCAAGTAAAACCCCGGGGGTACAAGCTAGCGGTTGTTGGGAACACGTTTGTATTCCCCATCGTGGCTTACTCCAGGAAGATAAAGACTATCTCGGAACTAAAAGAAGGCAACACGATCGTTATCCCGAACGATCCAAGCAATGGCGGCAGGGCATTATTGTTGTTGCAAAAACAAAACCTGATAAAGCTCAGGAAAGGAGTAGGGTTATTGCCGGGGATATCAGACATAGTTGAGAATCCGAAACGACTGAACATAGAGGAAATAGAAGCACCCCAGCTTCCAAAAGTGCTGGATGACCCAAAGGTAACTATCGCGGTAATCAACAACAATTTTGCCGTTCAAGCAGGATTAGACGCGGAGAAAGATGGTGTTTTCAAAGAAGACAAAGAATCCCCTTATGTAAATGTAATCGTGGCGAGAGAAGGCAACAAAAATTCGGAAAATGTAAGAAAATTCGTGCAAGCGTACCAATCGCAAGCTGTTGAAAAAGTTGCCGAAGAGGTATTCAAGGGAGGTATTGTGAAAGGATGGTAGAGCTTAACATCGCGTGATTATAACCTTCGACGAACAGGAGGCTTAACAACGACATTGGCGTATAACCCCAATACATTATAGAACGGAGAATAAATGCCTATTTCTTGTGCAATATCTCGTGCATGAAGAATCCTGTTGGTGTCATGCAATCCCAGCACTTGTTCTTGCAGCTGTTTTCTTTCAACACCGATGCAGCCTCTTTCTTGTCGCCAAAGCTGAAGTTGCACCAGCTCACGCTCACCGTGTCGCCGTTCACCACGTGCTGGTTCATGGTTGAAACGTACTTCTCGGACGATTCGAAGTTGATGTCCCCGTTGCCGCTACTCTCGCACACTCCCCACTCTGAAACGAACACGGGGATGCGGTGGATCTGTTGCTCGAACATCGGTAGCAGCCCGAGGTGAGTTGCCGCGTAGAAGTGGAACGCGTACATCACGTTCACCGTGTCGGTGAGTCTCGAGGGATCGACCTTGTCGAGAAGCTGGCACCATTGCGGTGTCCCCACGATGATGACCGAGAAGGGATCGTTCTTGCGAATGAGGGGGATGACGCGGTTCGAGTAGTCGGCAATGCTATCCCACGTGACCCCGTTACCATTTGGCTCGTTACATATCTCGTATAACACGTGGTTATCGTGGGCGTATTTAGCCGACATTTCCTTGAAGAAATCATCGGCACCCGCTTGCACGCGGTCGTTAGGATTACCATGGGTTAGAATATGCCAGTCGATGATGCAATAAATACCTAGCATTCTCGACCATCGCACGAGACTATCTACCATTGCCTTGTTCAGAGCAGGATTTTTATGGTAGCTGTTCTTGTTCCACCAGTCGTCGGTATATATCGCAGCTCTCACAACGTTTGCATGCCAGAAATCGCGGTTCGCTTTTATGGCATCATAGGTCACGCATTCGGGACAGAAGGTCGTGTTATGGGTGCTGAAACCCTTTAGTTGAACGGGTTTGCCATGCTCGTTGCACAGCTGGTGTCCGACGACCTTGAGCCTACCATTCTGCGAGACGAATGATTGAGAATAACCAGCAGACATGCTGATGATGGCAATAATCAAGAGAATTGTTTTCATGATGGTGATTTTTCAAATATGCTATTAAATAGATTACGAAGAGGCGGCTGTCATGATAAGATATCTTGATCTATGTTTCCAACGCCACCCCAGGCCTGGAGTATCAACAATGCGGATTGTGCCCCAGCGAGCATGGCTGATGGAATATTGCCCGTGAGATAAAACTCGAGGGCAAAGGCAGCTTGGTAGGCATCGCCACAGCCAGTGGTATCTATGACTCGTGGCACGGGCACGGCTGGTTGATGGTGAACCGTTCCCCGGTGGAACGCGTAACTGCCCCCTGCACCAAGGGTGACAACCACGAGTTTGTTCTTCTGCCGTGCAAGGATCTCAAAGGTGCCCAAATCGGCTACACGACCGGTAATGAAAGCGATATCTGCGAAATCAATAGTGTCATTCACGGGAATCCTGTTTTCAACATCGAGGTAATCGACGCAGAGCATCTGGTGTTTTTGTTTGCGTTTCAGCATTTGGTCGAAGTTGGGGTTGTTTGCTGGCATAGCAACAATATCTTGTTGTGCCACCCAGTTCCAGTCGTCTTCAGAGAGGCGAAAGGTCTCGTACAATCCACCCTTCCACGTGCCTTTTATGCCGGAACGTTCACCATGATCGTCAACCTTCAGCTGGTTGCACGCCGTGGAACCTTCATTCACGTATACCCGTGAACAATCGATACCAGCACGAGACAGAAAGTTTGAAATCATTTTACCCTTGGAGTCGTTACCCAGGCACGTGATCACCGAAACCTGTGCTCGCGGGCAACGTTTCTTCCACATCGAAGCAACATTCAGAGAATTACCTCCCATGTATGAGCGTTGCAGCTGCGGGTAGTAATCGACACAGCAAGTTGTTAATGCTAGTAGGTTCATACTTTTGAATAAGAGAACTCAAAAGTATGATATGACAAGAAAAAAAGTGGCAATATTCGTCGTGAAGAGCAATTATTATCATAAAAACTCGTATTTTCCCGTCAAATAACACATTCGATAGTTTTTGTTATGCGGTTTCCCTGGAAATATAAAGAAAGTTTCGTTGTTGCATTAGTCCTGCTCGTTGTCGGAATCTTGGTAGATGTCGTTTCTGGCGCAAAGGTCACGTTGCTCACGTTTCCTTATAATGTTATAGCAGCAGTAGATGTTCTTGTGTTTTCATGTATATTGAGTTATTATGGCCGTCACAAGGGAATTATCCAATGGATGGGCAGCGTGCCCGCGTCGGTAAGTGCCGTTGTTTTATTCTCCGTCCTCAGTCTTCTCATTGGTTTTGTTCCCCAGGTAGAAAGTACGCGGGAGCATGAATCGATGATGCTTTTCTCTCACATCACCTCCTCGTGGTATTACTTGTTCTCGCAGGCTTATCTCATGGTTACCCTCGCCATGGTCACCGCGCGGCGAGCAATTCCCTTCAAGATGCAGAACATCGGGTTCCTGTTCAATCACCTTGGATTGTTGGTACTCCTTGTAGGCATGTGTTTTGGTGCGGGCGACAAGGAAAAGCTCGTGATGAACTTGCCTCAAAATGATGCAGTATATAGAGGCTACAACGAGGATGGCCAGCTGCAAGAATTGCCTTTTGCCTTGCGGCTCGATGAATTCCGCATAGATGATTACAAGCCCTCGATCAGCCTTATCGATATCACTTCGGGAGAGATTCTGGGAGAGAAGGCACACGCCAAGCAATTCCTTGTTGACTCGGGGAAAACGGTGAAGAGGGAAGACTTGTCAATACATATCATGAAATATTATCCCGAAGCAATTTACATGAACGATTCGTTTATAGCAAACCATAAATGGGGTAGTGTGCCGGCAGCTTTCGTGAAAATAACTGATGCCGGGAACAGAGAAACGAGAGGATGGATCTCGTGTGGCAATTTCATGTCGCCGCGCATGGTGATGCAGCTCGATGATTCTCGTTCGCTTGTTCTGAATGTGCCCCAGCCGAAGAAATATAGCTCGCGGCTCACCATTTCCAGTAACGATGGGAAAGAGAGGAAAGTGTTACTTGAAGTAAACCGGCCTGTCGATATCGACGGTTGGAAAATATACCAGACGGGCTTCGACGAGAGGATGGGGAAGTGGTCGGACACAAGCATCGTGCAGGTGGTGAAAGATCCGTGGTTGCCGGTTGTTTACACGGGTTTCTACATGCTTGTTGCCGGAGCTGTTGTCATGTTCTGGAAAGGACGTGGTGCGAGAAAGGGGAATGAAACAGATGATTTAACACAAAAGATATGAACTGGCTACACTACCCGTATGTATACATGTTTACTGCTATCTCCTGGATGGCTGCTTTCGCGGTATTATTCTTTCCCCGCAAGTCGCGTGCCGAGGCATCGGGTTTCTGGCTAGGCATCGCGGGTGTTCTTGCGGTAGGTTTGTTTACCTTGTTTCTTTGGATAGAGCTCGAACGTCCGCCTCTCCGAACGTTGGGTGAAACACGTCTCTGGTATTCCCTCTTTCTGCCGATCATCGGCTTGGCCATGTACATCAAATGGAAGTACCGCTGGTTCCTCCAATATAGTTTGATCCTTGCGCTGGTATTCTTAACCATCAACATGATGAAGCCGGAGACTCATGAAACGACGCTCATGCCCGCCTTGCAAAGTGTGTGGTTCGTGCCGCACGTTATTGTCTATATGTTTGCTTACGCCCTGCTGGCGGCATCGTCGGTAATTGCAGCAAAGGGCTTGTGCCAGCAATACAAGGGAACGTTCCAGAACTCGACCATGGCGCTTGCCGATAACTTCGTGTACATCGGTTTCGCGTTCCTGACGCTGG
>Ga0209373_10005028_pt1 | contig 11052 bp, 8 predicted proteins | sample Higcelweek5metaG_FD_187173 | JGI IMG/M metagenome (GOLD analysis project Ga0209373, IMG submission 187173) | Freshwater pond sediment microbial communities from the University of Edinburgh, under environmental carbon perturbations - High... | ecosystem: Environmental > Aquatic > Freshwater >... | reverse complement strand
TTCGATACGAAAAGTTAGCGGATAGCTACGAGGCCTTGCTTCACCTGGCCGCAGCAATCATTTGCTGGAGAAAAGTGGCAACTATTTACGGATAGGCTCTTAATCTGCCCAACGCCGACCATGGCGCAGGGGATGTCCTTCAGCAGCGCGGGCAGGTCATCGTCGCCACCAAGAACAGGGTACCCGGATACGGTTTGCGTCCTGGAAAGATTCGCGTCGACAAAGCCGACCAGCTGAAAGCCGCCGTGCCGTTCAATGACATCAGCGCACGCCCGCCCATGCCCCCCGGCACCCACAAGCAGAATCTTTTGTTTTGTATGTTCTTTTGATCGTTCCAACACGGTTAAAAAATTATCACATCCAGTAGATTTGTAAAGCCTCTTGTTTTAACCCCGGCCTTGAGTAGAGGCGCTCCGCCATATGTTGAGAGCAGGCTGTGGCAATCTATCCCGAAGCAACTCAAATAGTATTTGCAGTACGTTGCCCGGCTGCAGGGATTGCATGCAGGGCGCGGGTGCACAGGACGCAGGACCTCGATCGTCATAACAGGGGCAGCGGTGCAGGGTAGCGGGCAGGACGCTGAGGTTCCAGGCTGTGGCCCATGCAGCGGGCCAGGCGCAAGATTCCCGTGCCGCGCGCTCCGACGGGGATGCCCCCGACGCCAGGTGCGGCAATGGTGGCGGTGTCCGGCATCTTTTCAGCAGCGCCCCAGAAGCCGCTTGACCGCCTGCCGCAGCCGCCATTCCAACCGGAGCAGAGGGGCAGCGCAGCGCCAGGAGAAAAGGCATTCACGCTGTGCGCGTTCCTCATTGAGATCCAGCAACCGCGAAAAGAGCACCCCACCATGCTGCTGATACAGCAGGTGGTGCTTGTCGTATATGTACAGCAGCGAGCTGCGCTCCTGCCCGTTCCTGAACATTCTGGCGGTGCGGGAGTTCCCCCTGATGCGGCAGTGGAAAAGGACTTCCTCTATCTTGTGGAAGCCAACCCCCTTCGAGAGCAGGTTGATCCAGAAGTCGTAGTCTTCCAGCCCCTGCAACGTTTCATCAAAGCCGCCAGCAGCCTCCCAGTCCGCCTTCCGGAACATGGAGGTGACCGTGATGAGGACATCCCCCAAAAGCAGCCCCTCGGCCGAAAATGGCGGAAAACGCCAGACCCCCCTCTTCAACCCGAAGCGGTCCACATCGCAGTAGCACACACCGACATCCGGCTTCGCATCCAGCACGGCCGCGGCCTTCGCAACATAGTCCGAGGCGATCCAGTCGTCCGCGTCGAGGGGAAGAATGTACTCCCCGCGGGCTTGCGCAATGGCCATGTTCCGGGCCGCAGCCGGCCCGGTGCCCGGCCCCTGCAACACCGTCGTTCCGCCCTTGCGCAACGCGCCAAGCACGCGAAGCGTGGCGGCATCTGTCGAGTTGTCGTCAACGACAATGACTTCCACATCCGCATGGGTCTGCGCCGCAACGGAGGCCAAAGCCTCTTCCAGGTACTGCCCGTCGTTATGGCAGGGGATGACGACGCTCACCTTGGTCATAGGACGCTCCCCTTCCCCCGCGGTGTCGTTGTGGTCCAGCAGGGAGCAAGCCCCCTGAGGGTGCGGATGCGGTCCAGAAGGGCGGGACCGCGGCTCCCGGCGCACACGCAGACGCCCCAAAGCACAATGGCCTTGAGCAGGGGCACAATGCGGCGGCGGGTGAAAACCGGGTGGCCGTACCGCGCGGCGACGCGGGCGTTTTCCCACAGGATGCGCAGCCGCTGCCTCGGGTTTGTGGAAAGCCCGCCCCTGCGCATATGCGTCACCGTGAAGCCAAGCCCCCGGCCGACGTTGTCGTCGGGCCAGGTGCGGCAAATGAAGTCATAATCCGCGGCGATGCGCAGCGTTGTATCGAAGCGCTGCCCGGCAAAGAGCGAGGATCTGTGCCAGAGCGACGAATGGCAAAAGGGAATGTGGTCCCCCATCCGCCCAAGCGCGCCCTCCGGCAGGCAGGCCTGGGCGCTGGCGGAAGCGTCGGGATACATCTAGCACATCGCCGCAGGCATAGAGCACCTGTTCGGGAAGCCCGCAAAGCACGGCGGCGCAGCGCTCCAGCACGTCTGGCGCGGCCAGCATGTCGTCGCTGCCCAGAAAAAGGGTCCAGCGGCCCCGAATATGCGGCAGGGTCTTGTTCCAGGCGTCATACAGGCCGGAGTCCGCCTCGCTGTTGGCCACAAGCCCCGGCAGGACCTGGGCGAAGCTTTCGGCCACGTCAAGGGTCCCGTCGGTCGAGGCGCCATCCTGGATGAGGACCTCGAAATCGCGGAAGGTCTGCTCCGCCAGGCTGCCCAGGCAGCCGGCCAGAACGCCTTCAGAATTGCGTGTGGCGATCACTATCGTCAAAAGCGGTTGTTTCATGACCGGGTTCGCATGAAAAGACGCGGGCCTCGGCAGTGCCGATGCAGGACTGGAAAGTTTGGAAGAACGGCAGCCGCCACACGGACCATTGCCTCCCTCCGGCCGCCCTTGCGCACACACGCGCTGCGGCACGCCATGGCACCCAAAAAGCCGCGCAGAACTCCGCGGCAGGAGCGGGGCAGCGTTGCTGCCGTCACCTCAATCATGTGGACAGGCCACGGCCGGCTGGTTTCAGCACGTGTCTCTTCCGTAGCGGTCCTCGAACCGGACGATGTCGTCCTCGCCAAGATACACGCCGGTCTGGACCTCTATGAGCTCAAGCGGAATTTTGCCGGGATTGTTCAGCCGGTGCAGGGTCCCCAGGGGAATGTACGTGGACTGGTCCTCCGAGAGGAGAATCTCCTTGTTGCCCTTGGTGATGCGCGCCGTGCCCCGCACGATGACCCAGTGCTCGGCGCGGTGGTGGTGCAGTTGGAGGGAGAGCGTGGCCCCGGGATTGACGGTGATGCGCTTGACCTGAAAGCCCGGGCCTGAGTCTATGCCCTCGTACGAGCCCCAGGGGCGGTAGACCTTGCGGTGGATGGTCGCCTCGCTGCGGTTGGCTTTCTTGAGCGAATCCACGATCTTCTTGACATCCTGCACCATGTCTCTGGTGGTCACGAGCACCGCGTCGTTGGTTTCGACAATGACGAGGTTCTCGACCCCAAGGGTGGTCACAAGGCGTCCCTCGGCGCGGATGTAGGTGTCGCGCGTGTCGTAGGCCACAATGTCGCCCGTCATGGCGTTGCCGTTGTCGTCGCGCTCGGCTATTTCCCACAGGGCCCGCCACGAGCCAACATCGCTCCAGCCCGCATCCATGGGCACCAAGGCGGCAAGCGAGGTCTTCTCCATAACCGCGCAGTCTATGGAATCGTCCGGGCAGGAGGCGAAGGCCGCCTCGTCGAGCCGGATGAAGTCCATGTCCTTGCGGGCGCTTCCAAGCGCCTGGCGGCAGGCGTCCACCATGCTCGGCGCGTAGCGCGAGAGTTCATCCAGATACGCCGAGGCAGAAAGCAGGAACATACCGGAGTTCCAGACGTATTCGCCAGACTCAAGGTACGCCGTGGCCGTGGCCAGGTCCGGTTTTTCGCGGAAGGCCGAGACCTCATGCACGCCGCGCGTGCCTGCAAGCTCCTGGCCCATGCGGATGTACCCGTAGCCGACCTCCGGGTGCGCGGGGCGGATGCCGAACAGCACCAGCCTGCCCGCGCTTGCGGCGGGAAGCGCCGTCGCCATGGCGCTGCGGAAGGCCACCTCGTCGCCGATGACATGATCGGCAGGCAGGACCATGGTCAGGGCGTCCTTGTCCATGCCCAGGGCATGCAATGCGGCCACGGCCACGGCCGGGGCGGTGTTGCGCCCAACCGGCTCAAGCACGATGGCCTGTGCCGCGACGTTGATCTGGCGGAGCTGCTCCGCGACGAGAAAACGGTACTGCTCGTTGCACACAACCACGGGCGGCCGTGCGCCGGGCACGTTCATGGCCCGCACGACGGTCTGCTGGAACATGGTGTGCTCGCCCGCCAGTTGAAGAAACTGCTTGGGGTGCATTGTGCGCGAGAGCGGCCACAGCCTTGTCCCGGTTCCGCCGGAAAGAATGACGGGGGTGAACATTATCGCTCCTTCATTGCCGCGCTGCGGGCGTTCTGGCGTGGGGGGCCACGGCCAGCGCACTCGGCGTGTTCCCTTGCCTAGGCCTTCACGTTGTCGAGGTACCACGCATAGGTGCTGCCGATGCCCTGCGCAAGGCCGATGCGGGCGCGCCAGCCGGTGGCATGGAGCTTCGACACGTCCAGCAGCTTTCTCGGCGTGCCATCGGGCTTGGTGGCATCGTACACGACCCGGCCGGTATAGCCCACGGTCTGGCGGAGCATCTCGCCGAGCTCGGCGATGGTGACGTCCTCGCCCACGCCGATGTTAATGATCTCGCCGCTGTCATAGTTCTTCATCAGGTGGATGCAGGCGTCCGCCATGTCGTCAACGTGCAGAAACTCGCGCCGGGGCTTGCCCGTGCCCCACATGACGACCTCGGGGGCGTTGGCGAGCTTGGCCTCATGGAACTTGCGCATCAGCGCCGGCATCACATGGGAGCTGTTCAGGTTGAAGTTGTCGCCGGGGCCGTACAAGTTGGTGGGCATGACGGAGATGGCGTTGAACCCGTGCTGGCGGCGGTAGGCCTGGCACATCTTGATGCCCGCGATCTTGGCCACGGCGTACCATTCGTTGGTCGGCTCCAGCGGGCCGGTCAGCAGGTGCTCTTCCTTCATGGGCTGGGGCGCGAGCTTGGGATAAATGCACGACGAACCCAGGAAGCATAGCTTCTTGACGCCGGACCGGTACGCCGCGTCGATGACGTTGACCTCGATCTGCAGATTGTCCCGGATGAAGTCCGCCGGGTAGGTGTCGTTGGCGAGGATGCCGCCGACCTTGGCGGCGGCGAGGAACACGTATTCCGGCTTCTGCGCGGCGAAGAACTCCTCCACCGCGGCCTGGTTCCGGAGATTGAGCTCGGCGCTGGTGCGCAGCAAAAGGTTTGAGAAACCGCCGGCCGAAAGGCCGCGGACAATGGCCCCCCCGACGAGTCCCCGGTGGCCTGCGACGAAGATGCGAGCGTTTTTTTCCATGGTGCTGTGCGCCTCTCTGCGCTGGCGGGTCTGCCGAACGGCAGGCGGCACCTGTCTATTCGTTGTGGGCAAAGGCCTTGAAACCGGCCACCTTGCAGACGGCGTCGCGCATGGCAAGGCTCAGGTCCTCACGGATCATCTCCGTGACCATCTCCTCGAAGCTGATTCTGGGCACCCAGCCGAGCTTTTCGCGCGCCTTGCGCGGGTCGCCGAGCAGCGTTTCCACTTCGGTCGGCCGGAAGTAGCGCGGGTCGACGCGGACGATCACGTCACCGGGCTTGATGTTGCAGTCCACGCCATTGCGCCCGCCGGCGGCTTCGGCGAAGCGGTTTTTGTCCACTGCCGCCACAATGCCCGTCTCGTCGCAGTCCGTGCCCTTCCACTCCATGGTCAGGCCTATTTCGGCCGCGGCCGCGCCGACAAAGTCGCGCACGGAATACTGCCGCCCGGTGGCGATGACGAAGTCATCCGGGACTTGCTGCTGCAGCATGAGCCACTGCATCTCGACGTAGTCCTCGGCGTGTCCCCAGTCGCGCAGGGCGTTCAGGTTGCCCAGGTACAGCCCCTTGGACAGGCCAAGGGCCAGGCGCGCAAGGCTGCGGGTTATCTTGCGGGTGACGAAGGTCTCGCCGCGCACGGGCGACTCGTGGTTGAACAGGATGCCGTTGCAGGCATACATGCCATAGGCCTCCCGGTAGTTCACCGTGATCCAGTAGGCATAGAGCTTGGCGCAGGCGTAAGGCGAGCGGGGGTAGAAGGGCGTCTTCTCCGTCTGCGGCGTCTCCTGCACAAGCCCGTAAAGCTCGGAGGTCGAGGCCTGGTAGAAGCGGGCCTTTTCGCCAAGGCCCAGAATGCGGATGGCCTCCAGCAGGCGCAGCGCCCCCAGCGCGTCCACGTTGGCCGTATACTCCGGCTGCTCGAAAGAGACCTTCACGTGGCTCTGCGCGGCGAGGTTATAGACCTCGTCGGGCTGCACCTCCTGGATGATGCGGATCAGGTTGCTGGTGTCGCACATGTCCCCGTAGTGGAGGATAAGGCTGCGGCCCTCAACGTGCGGGTCCTGATACAGGTGGTCGATGCGGTCGGTGTTGAACAGCGAGGCCCGGCGCTTGATCCCGTGGACCTCATATCCTTTTTTCAGCAGGAATTCGGCGAGATAGGCACCGTCCTGCCCTGTGCAGCCTGTAATAAGCGCGCGTTTCATTGTCGCTCCTGAGTTCGGCATGTTTTGCAAAAAAATATTGTTCCACTCTGTCGGGACGGGCGGCGGCGGCAACGGGGCGCCGTAGGTCCTTGCTCACGCCGTCCTTCGGGGGGGGTGTCGCCAATTCCGGGGGGGGCCTGGCTGGCGGCTGCCGAGCCGATATGCCCCGGCAGCACTCCGGCCGCCAAAACGGAATTGCGCCAACGTTCTTTGCAGAACTTGCCCCCAACGTCCAGCCCTAGCGGGAAACCCCGCCGGCGAAAGGCGCTGCGCTGGGCGCGAGAAAGCAGAGACGCGTGCGGCAGGGCGCGCCCGCCTTCGCGCTTTACTCTGCGGCCAAATAATACTAATGAGCGCATACCTTTTGCCTGTCCCGAAGGCAAGGGGCATTTCCCCCCAGCCCAACCCATATGGCCCGAACAGCAGCCAGGAACGACATGCTCGCGCTGAAATCCGCCTTGTCATGGCGCCCGGCGCCGCTATTTCCGCCGGTTCTCCTTGCGGTGGCGCTGTGCCTGTGGGCCGTGGACGTGCTCAACTGGGACGAATGGCTCATCTGGGCCGACGTGCTGGCCAAGCTCAGCGCGGGCGCCCTCGCCCTGCCCGACATCATCCTGCAAAACAACGAGCAGCGCAGCGCCATCGTGCGCATTGCCGGGCTGGCGTTCTTCCCGGCCTTCCGGCTGGCGCGCTGGCCCGAGCTCGCCCTCATCTTCCTCATGGCCGCGGGTTGCGTGCTGCTTTGCTGGCGGCTTTTGCTGCTCCAGGGCTGGAACAGGTCCGACCGCCGACCGCTGGCGCTTTTTTCGGCGCTGGGGTTCTCGCTCATGCAGTGGGAAACCTTCAGCGTGGGCATCAACACCTCGGTGATCCTGCCCAGCCTCACCATCTGGGCCGGGGTGTGGATTGGCGCGGGCGGCGCGCGGCTCACCACGGGCCGCTTGGCGCTGATGGCCCTGGCCGGGCTGCCCGCGTCCTTCAGTTTCGCCAACGGGCTGTTCTACTGGCCCTGTCTGGCGCCGCTCATCGCGTTGCGCATCTCAGGGGAGCATGACGGCGGGCATAACGGCGGTGACTCCCGCCGCCGCGCGGCCGTTTCCACCGGCCTGTGGCTGGCCTTCGGCGCGCTGGTGTGGCTGGGCTATTTCCACGGCTACGTGAAGCCCGCGCACCATCCGTCCATTCTGCTGGCGCTCAAGACCCCGCACCTGCTCCTCGGCTACTTCCTGACATATCTGGGCGGCGCGCTTGCGGGCGACCGCACCCTGCAACCCCTGGCCCTGCTGGCGGGCGCCTTCGCGCTCGTTGCCCTGGGGGCGCTCAAGCTGGGCGTCTGGCGCACCCGCGGCAAAAACACCGGCGCCACCCTGCGGCTGCTTGCGCCCTGGCTGTGCGTGGCGGCCTTCAGCCTGCTGACGGCCGGGGCCACGGCGGCGGCACGCGGCGGCTTCGGCCTGGGGCAGGCGCAGGAAAGCCGCTACGCCACCTTCAGCACGCCGCTGTGGATGGTGCTCTGCGCGCTGTGGTTTTTGCATGGCGGGCGGCTGGCCCTGGGCTGGCGGCGCTGGCTTGCGCGCGGGTTCGCGCTGTGCGCGGCGCTCTTTGTCGTGTCGAGCCTGCTGGCGGCGCTGGTGCTTCACAACCGCGCCCCGCGCCTGGAATTGGCCCGGCAGGAGCTCTTCCGGCTCACCCAGCCGGAAAACCTGCGCGAGATATTCCCCGACCCGGCCTTTGTCATGGCGCAGACGCCGCTCTTCGCCAGCCTGCGCGCCGGAGTCTGGCGGGCCTTGCCCGCGCCGGAGGCAGAGGCCATGGGCGCACCCACGCCGGGCGAGGCGACACTTGACCCCCGCGCGGCAGCCGGCGGCAGGGTGCCCGGTTTTCTGCTCAGCGGCAGCGCGCCGCAATGCGCCGGGGCCTGGCTGGTGGTCCGCTGCACCATGCCCGAGGGGCTCGCGGACGAGGGCCGCGACGTGGCCCTGGGCAAGGTGGAGGCGGACGGGACCTTCGCGCTCTTTTTGCCGGAAAACGCCCTGCCCGCCGGAAGGCGGAAGCTCATCCCCGCGTCCCTTGCGCCGGATGGCCGCACCCTGCATCCCATCGCCCCCAGGAGCGGCGGCGAGGCCGGGCTCATGGTGGACAACCCGGGCCGCGCGGCCGGGCGCTTTGATCTGGACGGGCATTTCTTCGTGCCGGGGCTGACGCAGAAGGCGAACGCCGCCACGAAGCTGTAAACGCTGGCCTTCCGGGGTACCAGCGTGTATATATCCTGCCGCGCGCCTGGGCCTTCCCCGGGGTGCCGTCATGACCGGACGGCGCGCGCCGCACATCGCCAGGAGGCCAGTGAGTGATTGAGGACAAGAAGATCGTGCTCGTCATGCCCGCGTACAACGCGGCGAAGACCGTTCGCAAAACCTTTGAGGAAATCCCCCACGAGATAGTGGACGAGGTGGTGCTGGTGGACGACGCCAGCCGCGACGACACCGTGGCCGTGGCCAGAAGCCTTGGCATCCACACCATCGCCCACGCGCGCAACACCGGCTACGGCGGCAACCAGAAGACCTGCTACCAGACGGCGCTGGACCTCGGCGCGGACATCGTCATCATGCTCCACCCCGACTACCAGTACACCCCGAAGCTGGTGGAAGCCATGGTTTCGCCCATCGCCCGCGGGGTGTTCGACTGCATGCTCGGCTCGCGCATTTTGTCCAACGGAGCGCTCAAGGGCGGCATGCCGCTCTACAAATATTTTTCCAACCGCGTGCTCACCCTGCTGGAAAACCTGCTGGCCGGGGAAAAGCTCTCCGAGTACCACACCGGCTACCGGGCGTACTCGCGCCAGGTGCTTGAGGCCATCGACTTCCAGAAGAACAGCGACAACTTCGTTTTCGACAACCAGTTCCTGGCGCAGATCCTCTTTGCGGGCTTCCAGGTGGGCGAGGTTACCTGCCCCACGCGCTACGCCGCCGACTCCTCGTCCATCAGCTTCGGCAGTTCCGTGCGCTACGGCCTGGGCGTGCTGAAGGTCTCGCTGGCACTCTTCCTGCACCGCAAAGGCATGGTAAACAGCCCGCTCTTTGCCGCGCTGGATGAAGAGCGCGCGCGCCGGACCGCCGGAAACGGCTAGCCCATGGCGGGAGAGCGCGGCAACAAGGTTCTGCGCCTGCTCGACAAATGGGCGGGGGTGCCGCTCATCGCCGTGGCTGGTCTTGTCCGGCGCAAGCGCAGACCCCCGCGCAAGGTCTCCCGCATCGGCGCGCTGTGCCTGGGCTGCATCGGCGACCTGGTGCTCTTTTCCGGCCCCCTGGCCGACATCATGGCGGCGCACCCGCAGGCCCGGCTCACCGTGTTTTGCAGCAGGCCCAACCTCGACGTGGCGCGCATGATTCCCGGCGTGGCCGAGGTCGTGGTGCTGCCGGTGAAGCGCCCGTGGGAGGCCGTCAGCCTGGTGCGCGCAAGCGGCCCCTTCGACGCCTGGCTCGACTCCGGCCAGTGGCCCCGGCTCAACGCCCTGCTCTCCTTCGCCGCGTCCGCCTCGTACAAGGTCGGCTTCTTCACCCCCGGGCAGCACCGGCACTACGTGTACGACGCGGTGGCGACGCACCTGCGCACCCGCCACGAGCTCGACAATTTCCGCGCCCTGGCCGCCGCAATCGGCGCGGCCGGGAAGCTTCGGCCAACGCTTGTTTCCCTGCCGGACGCGGCAACCGGGCTGCCGGGCGGCGCGCTGCCCCCCGCGCCCTACGCCGTGCTGCACGCCTTTCCCGGCGGCTACCGCGCGCAGATGAAGGAATGGCCGCTGGCGCGCTGGGCCGCGGTGGCGGAACATCTCGCCGGTCAGGGGCTTGCGGTGCTGCTTTCCGGCGGCCCCGGCGACCGCGCGGGCAACGAGGAAATCGCGCGGCTTGCGCATGAACGCGGCGTGGCCGTCACGGACCTCTCCGGCGTGCGCGTGGCGCCCACGGCCCTGCTGCTGGCCCACGCGGCGCTGTGCGTTTCCGTGAACACGGGCATAATGCACTTGGCCGCGGCCATGGGCGCGCCGCTGGTGTCCGTCAACGGCCCGGTCGCGGTGGACCGCTGGGGTCCGGTGACCGCGCCCGGACGCGGTGAGGCCCTGCGCTCGCAGCGCGCCTGCGCGCCCTGCCTGCACCTGGGCTTCGAGTACGCCTGCACCGAAGGCGGCTGCATGGCCGAAATTCCCCTGGAAGACGTGCTGGCCGCCTGCGACCGCCTGCTCACCGCGCAGGCCAAGGCGCACGCGCACGCGGAGACCGGAAAGTGAGCCGCGCGCTGGGCCAGGGCATCATGAAGCGGGTGGCCACGCTGCTCGCCGCGCAATGGCTGGGCGACGGGCTGCAAGCCGTGTTCCTGCTGCTGCTGGCCCGGCAGGCCATGGACACTTACGGCAACTTCATGCTGGCCATGAACATGGGCCAGATCCTGCTGTTCTGCTCGGAGTTCGGCATCAACCAGCATTTCATGCTGCTGCTGGTCAAGCGCGTGGCCACGCCCAGCAGCGTCTACCGGCAGATAACCCTGCTCAAGGGCGCTTTGCTTGGCGCGGGCAGCGTGTGCATGGCGGCCTTCTGCCTGTGGCAGGGCTACCCCGGCGAGCTCACGGCGCTGGTGCTCATTGTCGGCCTGTCCTTCGGGCTCGATGCGCTGGTGAATTCCTATTACGTGGTCTGCCAATCCCTGGGGCGCCAGGACATGGAAGGCAGGCTCCGGGGGGCTGCGTCATTGTGTGGCTATGGCTTCGGCGTGCTGGCGCTCTTGGCGGGCGCGCCGCC
>Ga0209373_10005026_pt1 | contig 11055 bp, 8 predicted proteins | sample Higcelweek5metaG_FD_187173 | JGI IMG/M metagenome (GOLD analysis project Ga0209373, IMG submission 187173) | Freshwater pond sediment microbial communities from the University of Edinburgh, under environmental carbon perturbations - High... | ecosystem: Environmental > Aquatic > Freshwater >... | reverse complement strand
GCTGTCTAAGGAGGGGCTCTCCGACGACGAGCGCGAAGAAGCGCTGACCAAACTGCTCCAGGTCAAACTCGGCATCCCGGCGCACAAGCAGCTCCTCCACGTTCTTGAGGACGGGGCGATCCTGAAAGCGCTGGAGAAGCTCGAAACCCGGGTGCGCAGCGATTCCAACCGCGGCTTGCTCCAGGAGGTCGAGGGCGACCTCTATTTCTCGATGGACGAGAAGACCCACGAAGCGGACCTGACCGAGCGCGGCCGCCAGGCGATTTCGCCGGACGACCCCGACGCGTTCATCGTTCCCGACCTGTTGAGCGAGCTGGCCGCGATCGACCGCGACGAGTCGCTTTCCGAGGCGGAGAAGACGGCGAAGCGCGAGACGTTCCTGACCGAGTTCGCCGGCAAGAGCGAACGGCTGCACGACCTGTCGCAGCTGCTCAAGGCCTACTGCCTGTTCGAGAAGGACGTCAACTACGTGGTCCAGGACAACAAGGTCCTGATCGTCGACGAACACACCGGGCGCATCATGCCGGGCCGCCGTTTCTCGGACGGCCTGCACCAGGCGCTCGAAGCCAAGGAACTGGTTCCGATCGAACAGGAAACCCAGACCATGGCGACGATCACCATCCAGAACTACTTCCGCATGTACAAAAAGCTCGCCGGCATGACCGGCACCGCGGAAACCGAGGCGAACGAGTTTCACCAGATCTACAAGCTCGACGTGATCGTGGCGCCGACCAACCGCCCCTGCATCCGCAAGGACGACAACGACTCGATCTTCAAGACCAAGCGCGAAAAGTACAACGCGATCCTGAAGGACGTGATCGAACGCCACGAGAAGGGCCAGCCGATCCTGCTCGGTACGATTTCGGTGGAAGATTCCGAAATCCTGTCGCGCATGCTCAAAATGCGGAACATTACGCACAACGTGCTGAACGCCAAGAACCACCAGCGCGAAGCCGAAATCGTCGCCCGGGCCGGACAGCTCGGCGCGGTGACGGTGGCGACCAACATGGCCGGGCGCGGCACCGACATCAAGCTCGGTCCGGGCGTGGCCGACGCGGGGGGCCTCCACGTCATCGGCAGTTCGCGGCACGATTCGCGGCGTATCGACCGCCAGTTGCGCGGCCGCTGCTCGCGGCAGGGCGACCCGGGTTCGTCGAAGTTCTACGTGTCGCTCGAAGACAACCTGATGCGCCTCTTCGGCTCGGACCGGATCGTCAAGATCTTCGAACGGTTCGGCCTCGAAGAGGGCGAGGAGCTCCAGCATCCGTGGCTGACCAAGTCGATCGAAACCGCCCAGCGCCGGGTCGAGCAGCAGCACTTCTCGATCCGCAAACGCACGCTCGACTTCGACGACGTGATGAACAAGCAGCGCGAAATCATCTACGGGCTGCGCAAGGACGCGCTGCTGTCGGAGACGCCGCACGACGTGCTGTTCGGAATCATCGAGCAGGTGGTCGAAGCGCAGATCGAGCTGGTCGCCTCCCGGCCGGATTCCGAAAACAAGGGCGGCGGTTTCGACAAGGCAGCCATGATCGGCTGGCTCAACGTAACCTTCCCGCTCTCGTTCAAGGAGGAGGAGCTGACCGCCGGATTGTCCGACGGGCGTCTCACTTCGGCGGATGAGCTGACGCTCCAGATCATCGATCGCATCGAAGAAGCGTACAAGGAGCGTAACGCCGACCTCCCCGAGGAACAGGTGAAATACCTCGAACGCCATACCGTGCTCGAAGCGATCGACCGGCTCTGGCAGGAGCACCTCTACGCGATGGACGGTCTGCGGTCGAGCATGTCGCTGCGCGTTTACGCCCAGAAGGATCCGCTGGTCGAGTACAAGCAGGAAGCCTACAAGATCTTCAAGACCCTGATGGACCAGATCTATCACGACGTGGCGAACAACCTCTTCCGGGTGACCGTCACCCGGCTGGCGACGCTGGAGGAACTGCTGGCGACCCTGCCGCAGGAACTGATCCACCAGACGTTCGGCCAGTTTGACGGCGGCGGTTCGATCACGATTCCGGCCCCCGAACCGGGCGCGGGGATGATGAACATCCCGCCGCTGCCCGGCATGATGCCGGACCCGGCCGGGTTTCCGGAGGGAGACGGCGAAGGCCCGGACATCATCCGGATGCCCGTCCACCGCGCCGAACCCAAAGTCGGCCGCAACGACCTCTGCCCCTGCGGCAGCGGCAAAAAATACAAGAAGTGTTGCGGCAAAGAGTAGATGGGGACGGGCGGAGCATTCCGCAAGAGAGATTGAGTATGAAGACGGTTGTGCTGACGTTTGACGACGCGGTGTCGAACCATGCCGGTCTGGTGGCTCCGCTGTTGACGGAACTGGGATTCGGGGCGACGTTTTTCGTCTGCGAGTTTCCGCCGGATTTCGCGGTGAACAAGCGGCAGTATATGACCTGGGAACAGATCCGTTCGCTGCACCGGGCGGGGTTTGAGGTGGGCAACCACACCCTGACCCATGCCGGGCTGCGGCGGGATTTGGTCATTCGAGAGCGGCAGAGCAGTTCCGGCGTTGTCGCGGAGCCCCGGCGTTGTCGCGGGCCCCTTAACCCGGCATGACCCACGAAATCGAATCCGCTGCTGACGGCCATGACCACCTTGCGTGGCTCTACCGGTTATACAAAGCGGCCTGCCAAGCCCAGGTAAAGATCTCCACATGAGCAGATCCACCACGCACCCCGGCAACGGTCTTGCGGTCTGCGCTCTTTCTTCCTGCAAAAACAGGCGGAGGGAGTGCTCTCCCGCCCCAAAAAAGGGGCGGGAGACGCCGGAAGGAGCGGTATTTTGCGCCCTCCGGAACCTTGCGTTACCTCCCGAATGTCTTAATCGGAGCGTCAAATGCGCAGCATTTGATGCGGATCTCGTCGCGGCACCGGCACCTTGCCGGTCTGGGGGTGGTTTGGAGGGGGACGAAGTGCCCCCTCCAAGTCCCCGGCCGGAAACGGTTATTTGCCGGAAGAGGATTCGCAGTTGCGGATGAATTCGCGAGGGGAGAGGCCGGTTCGGGTTTTGAATACGGTGCAGAAATAGTTGCTGTCGGAGAAACCGCATTTGTGGCCGATTTCGCCGATGGAGTATTTATGGGGGTAGTAGCGCAAGAGGTTTTCGGCTTCCTGCATTCGCCGTTCGGTGAGGAGTTCGCGGAAACTTTTGCCGGAGGCCTGGCGGATGACACCGCCGAGGTAGTTGCCGTTGACGTGGAGGATTTCGGCGAGATCGGCGAGTGCGGGGTTGAGGTGGTACGAGCGTTCGATGAAGTGGCGGCACTGTTCGAGATAGTAGCTGTCGTCGCGTTTCTTGCCGCGTCCGGTGATGGATTCGCGGTAACATTCGAGTTCGAGGAGGACGTATTTCGCCAGAAATTCGGCATACACGCCGATTTCGCTCCGGCGGGCGCGCGACAGTTCGCCGGGACGACGACCGTTCCAGCCGGGCGCGAACTCCACGCCGGGGGGGAGCAGGTAGCCGATGTAGATGATTGCGGCGAGCTGTCCTTCGAAGAGGACGGGCTGGGCGTAATCCCACACGCCTTTCGGGCAGAATCCCCAGAACGGGCGGCCGCGGGCGGCGACGCGGCGGCTGCGCGCTTTGTTCTCGGAGCAGACGGCGATTCCGCCCGGCTGTTTCTTGGCCCAGCGGCAAAAATCGCCGTGGTGATGGTACTGGTCGGGAGCAAGCTGAAGCTCCGGCATTTCCGCAAACGCCGGATGCAGCACTTCAAGGTCGATCACCGCGCCGAGTTTGATTTCCAGTCGGCGGATGGCATTCTGCAAATTCATCGTCCGAACTCCATTTCTGTAATAATTTAAGATTAGTCCTCCGTTTTTTCAAGGTTTCGTCGGAAGAAACCATTAAATTAAATACGAAAAGAACCTGAAATGAAAGGAGTTTGGTCCATGAAAAGCTATGTGGAAAAAGAGAGAACGCTGCCGGTTGTCGCCGAAGTCGATGTGCTGGTTGCGGGCGGGGGGCCCGCCGGAATCGGAGCGGCGCTGGGCGCGGCCCGCAACGGCGCGAAAACCATGCTGCTGGAAAGCGCCAACTGCCTCGGCGGCATGGCCACCGCCGGAATGATGTCGCACTGGTGCGGCGGCACCGAATCCCCGCTGCTGGACGAAATCTTCGAGCGCGCCAAGGCTTCCCCGCTGCTGCCGCCGGAACCCGGCGAATCGGCCGGAAACTGGGCCAACGCCCACGAGGCGCAGAAGACCGCGCTGCAGGAGCTGCTGCTTGAGGCGGGAGTAACCCTGCAATACCACACCTTCGTCGCCGGAGCGGTGGTCGAAGGGGGGTGCGTCAAGGGGCTGATCACCGAGAGTAAATCGGGGCGCGAAGTCATTCTCGCCCGGACCGTCATCGACGCGACCGGCGACGGCGACGCGGCGGCGGCGGCCGGGGCGGAATTCTCGCTCGGGCGCGAGGGTGACCACGTCTGCCAGCCGGTGACGCTGATGTTCCGCATCGGCGGAGTGGACTGCGAACGCGCGGTCTTCCCCGGCAGCTTCGAATCGCAGATTGAGCTGCCGAAAGGGGAGATCCAGTCGCTCGGGCGGCAGAATCTCCCCTTCCCCGCCGGACACGTGCTGCTTTACCGCGCGCCCCTCCCCGGCGAGGTCTGCGTCAACATGACCAACGTGATCGGCGTCGACGGGACCAACGTCCGCGACCTGACCCGCGCCGAGCTGGTCTGCCGCGAGCAGATGAAGAAAATCGTCGCGTTCCTGCGCGAATTCGTGCCGGGCTACGAAACCTGCTACGCCGTCACCAGCGCGGCCAATGTCGGGGTGCGCGAAACCCGCCACTTCAAGGCGCTTTACGAGCTCACCGAGTTCGACATCGTCGAAGCGAAGCTGTTCGACGACTGGATCGCCACGCGCAACCATTTCAACTTCGACATTCACAGCCTGAAGGGGCCCGGGCTCGACGAGCACGGCGCGCAGAAGCATTTTCAGTCGAAGGGGAAGTATTCGGTGCCCTTCCGCTGCTGCGTGCCGGAAAAGCTCGACGGGCTGCTGCTCTCCGGCCGCAACATCGGCGGAACGCACAAGGCGCACTCAAATTTCCGCGTGATGCCGATCTGCCTCAACATCGGCCAGGGCGCGGGCGTGGCGGCGGCGCTCGCCGCCCGTGACGGAATCTCCGTCCGCAAGGTCGATGTCCGGGAGGTGCAGAAGCGCCTCGAGGCCGCCGGAATCCGCCCCTGACCGGGAATCAGGCCGACATGAACGCACCGCCGTTGAGGTTGACCGCTTCGCCGGTCATGAAACCTGAGGCGGCGACACAGTAAACCGCTTCGGCGACCTCGGCGGGCGTTGCGCCGCGCCCGAGCGGAATCCCGGCGAGTTCGCGCTCCAGCATCTCCGGCGTCAGCCGGGTGGACACGAGATCGGTGAGGATCAGCCCCGGCGCGAGGACGTTGGAAGTGATTCCATACGGCGCGCCGAGGTTGGCGAAGCCGCGCGAGAGCGCGTGCATCGCCGCCTTGGCCGCCGCGTAGGAGAGCATCCGCTCGTTCGGCGGCTGGCTGGCCCAGAGGCTCGAAATGTGGATCATGCGGCCCCAGCGTTTCGCCTTCATCGATTCGAGGGCGAATTTTCCGCAGAGGTAGGCGCCTTTGAGGTTGACCGCCATCACCGCGTCCCACCAGTCGCCGTCGCGGGTGCCGGGCGCTCGTTTGTAGGGGTCGATCCGGGCGTTGTTGACCAGGATATCGACCGGACCGACGGTGCGGAACATCGTTTCGACCGCGTCCTCGTCGGAAATGTCGCAGCCGTATGCTTCCCCGCCGATTTCGCGGGCGACGACTTCCGCCGCCTCGCGGCCGTGGGCGTAGTTGACGATCACCCGGCAGCCCTCCGCCGCGAACCGGCGGGAGATTGCTTCGCCAAGTCCGCGCGAACCGCCGGTGACCAGCACGGTTTTTCCGTTGAATTCATTCATGATTTCACCAGTCGCAGACCGCGCCGTCGGGCCGGAACAGCCGGGGCGTCCCGGCGACGATGCGCGGATGTTTTTCGATCAGCCCCCTATCGAGCTCGATTCCCCAGCCCGGCCCGGCGGGAAGGTCGAGATAACCGTCTTTCACCGCAAGCGGTTTCGTGATGACTTCATTGCGCCAGTCGTCGAGGAACAGCCGCTCCTGAATGAGGAAGTTCGGCGCAATCGCGTCGAGGTGCAGCGAAATCGCCGTGATCACCGGGCTCATCGGGCAGTGCGGCGCGACGAAGCCGTCGAACGCCTCCGCCAGATGGGCGACTTTCAGCCCCTCGTTGAAGCCGTGACAGTGGGCGAGGTCCGGCTGCGCGACGCGAATCGCCTGCTTCTCGAACAGGCGGCGGAACTCCTGAAGCCGGGTCAGCCGCTCGCCCGCCGCGATGGGGATGTCAACCTTGTCGGCGACGCGCGCCATGCCCTCCTCGTCCTCGGGCTGGACCGGCTCCTCGAAGAAGAGCGGGCTGAACTCCTCCAGCGCCTTGCCGATCTGGATGGCGAGCGTGGAGTCGTAGCGGCCGTGGCCGTCGAAGAGGATTTCGCAGTCGTCGCCCACCGCCTCGCGGACGGTGGCGGCGGCGTTGCGGACCTGCTTCACCGTTTCCAGATCGCGCACCGGCCAGGTCGGTATGGCGAGGCTGAATTTGAAGGCGCGGTAGCCGTACTCCTTCGCCGCGGCGGCCCGCTCGCGGATAACGCCGGGATCGGTCGAGCCGCCGCTCCAGCCGTTGGCGTAGACGCGGATTTTGTCGCGGAGCGCGCCGCCGAAGAGTTCGTAGACCGGCTTCCCGGCGGCCTTGCCGAGGATGTCCCAGCAGGCGAGTTCGACGCCGGAGACGGCGGAGGCCTTGACCACCCCGCCCTTCCAGAACCGCTGCCGGACGAGCGTCTGGAGCAGGCGGCCGACCCGCGCCGGGTCCTGCCCGACGATCAGGTCTTCGAGGTCGCGCAGGCAGCCGAGAATCGATTCGTCGTGGCTCTCCAGCGTCGCTTCGCCGAGCCCGGTCAGCCCTTCATCGGTGTGGAGCAGAATGTAGAAATAGTTGCGGTTGGACAACAGCCCGCACCCCGGCGTCGGCGCGCCGACCAGCACAGTCTCGATTCGCGTGATCTTCATGGTTGAAATTCTCCCCGTTCGATGGTAACGCCAATTATTATACCAGATATCGGCGGGAAGCGCAATCCCGTTTTCCGTTATCAATCTATGGAAACCGGTCATTTTTCGTTTGAAATCATTGATGACAAATGATATATTCCATTTCATGAAAAATGGCGGAAAAATCGTTCTCTATGCGAAGAACTTCTACCTCACGCAGGAGCTGCGCGGCATTCTGGACTACGCGCGCGGCCACGGCTGGCAGCTCGAACTGCCGCAGATGTACGGCCTCTCCCGGCACGTCCGCAACTGGCGCGGAACGGGGCTTTTGACCGACACCGCCAGCTACACGGAACAACTTCACGCCGAAGGGGTTAAGATCGTCGGCCTGTCGCTCGACCCGGACTTGGCGGCGAACGCCGACGCCGTCGTCGCGCCGGACAACCGCCGCATCGGAGAAGCCGCCGCCGACTACTTCCTGAGCCGGGGGCACCGCAATTTCGCCGCCTGCCGCGACGTGTACGGACGCGACGCGGCGTTCGCCTTGCGGCTCGAGCAGCACGGATTCCCGGTCCGGAGCATCGGGATGCCGCGCTATCACCGCTCCCGGCGGGCGCTGGAACTTCTCGCCGCACAGCTTTCGCGGCTGCCCCGGCCCTGCGCGCTCTTCTGCAACAACGACTGGGAGGCGGTCTCGGCGCTCAATGCCGCCGGGCTCGCCGGAATCCCGGTTCCGGAGGGGCTCGCCGTGCTTGGCGTCGGCAACGAGGAGATGATCTGCACCACCGCCTCGCCCCGGCTGTCGAGCCTCGACACCCGCCTCTATTTTCGCGGCCTCCGCGCCGCCGGGGAGCTCGACCGCGTCATGGAGGGCGGCGCGCCGCGGGAGTCACCCATCCTCATCGCGCCGGACCGGGTGGTCGAACGGGCGAGCAGCGATTTCTTCGCCGTCGAAGACCGCCAGCTCCGCAAGATGCTCGAACACCTCCGCAAGCACGCCGCCGCCCCGGTCCTGGTCGCGGAGCTGGCCCGCCGCTTCCGGGTGAGCGAATCGACGGCCCGCCGCCTCTTCCGCGACGGGATCGGCCTGTCACCCAAGGAGTTCCTGACCGAACTCCGGCTGAACCTGGCCCGCACCCGGCTGATCGACTCCGACGACACCGTCGGCGCAATCGCCTCGGAGTGCGGCTTCCCCTCCGCCGCCGCCCTCTACGAGCTCTTCGCCCAACGCTACGGTCAAACCCCGTCGGAGTGGCGGACCGGCGGCAAACCAGGTTCGATGCAACAGGTGTTGCATTGAATTGTCGCATTTTCACCGCATCGCCTCTTGCCACGCCCGGTCATTTCCCGTATAATTAATAGCGGATACCGGAATTCGCAACAAGAGAGGTTTTCATGCGGCACACTTTGCATCGGGTCAACATCCGCGAGCTGTCGCGGGAGTTGAAGATCAACCCGGCCACCCTTTACCGGGCGCTGGACGAGGAGGCGCCGGTCAAGCCGGAAACCCGGCGGCGCATCCTCAACGAGCTCACCCGCCGCGGCGTGCAGATCAACACCGTCCGGCCCCGCCGGATCGTCGTCGACCTGCGCCCCAACGATAACTATATGACCTCGCTGGCGCTGGAACTGCTGCAACTGCTCCCCATCGAACAGTTCAACTACAAATTCTCCCATGCCGGGACCGACCGGGGACGCTTCATGCGGGCGGTCGAGGAGTCCGACGTTGCGATCTTTTTCTCCTACCCCTCCGAAGAGATTCTGGCGGCCGCGCGGGAGGCGAATCCGGACGCCTTCCAGATCGTCTTCGGCAACTCCGGCGGCGGCGACATCGCCATCGACTCCGACAACACCGACGGCGGCGTAACCGCCGCCCGCTACCTCTATGAGCACGGCCACCGCGACATTCTCCTCGGAACCGCCTACGACCAGCCCAACCATCTCAACCGCTACCGGGGATTCGCCGGGGAACTCCAGTACCTCGACCGCAACGCGCAGGCCGAATTCCTGCTCCTGCCCGGCCGGGAGAACTGGAACGACCCCGCGCTCTTTCTCGAACGGCTCAAGGGGAAAACCGCCTTCGTCGCCCTCGCCGGCATCATGGCCTGCCACGTCTGGATCGGCCTCAGCCGGGCCGGAATCCGGGTGCCGGAAGACATCAGCCTCTTCTGCTTCGACAACCCCGTCGGCGACAGCAACGGCAATCTCTATCACGTCTGGGCCGGATGCCCCCCGCTGCCCTTCGAAGTCAGCCGCCTCGAAAGCGACCGGGCCCGGCTGCTCAACGAAATCGTCTTCCTGCTCAACGAACTGCCCGAAATCAAAGGCAGAAACCTCAAAATCCAAATTCCGCTTCGCCTGATCGAAGGAAATTCCATCATCAACAGAAAGGCCCGCTAACCATGAAACGCCATCTCTTCACCCTGATCGAACTTCTGGTCGTGATCGCCATCATCGCCATTCTCGCCGCCATGCTGCTGCCGGCGCTGAACCGGGCGCGCGAATCCGCCCGGAAAAGCAACTGCATCGCCAATTTGAAGCAGCTCGGGCTGACTTCGGCCGCCTACACGCACGACTACGGCGACCAGATCATGCCGTACAAGAAGTACAGGTACTGGGGCGCCGACTGCTACTGGTACACCGGGTTCGCCATCTACATGAAATACCCCTCGCTCAACAGCAACAAGACGCCGATCGATCCGGCCTTCGTCAAACTCATCACCTGCCCAACCGGCAGCAAACTGTTCGGTGCGCCCTCCGGCGGAATCGCCTACAACTCGTGGATCGTCAACCACAAGATCAACCGGATCCAGTATCCGTCGCGCACCGTGCAGATCGGGGACGCGGTCCGGAATCCGGGCGGCTGGTTCGAGGGCGGCATTCAGTACATCGACAACTATCTCGGCTACTTTCACGGCTCCTCGTATTTCGCCCTCAACAGCAAGAACCTGCTGATGGGCCGGGGAATCGCCAATCTCCTCCTCCTCGACGGGCATGTGGCCGGCGGCAGCCGGGACTGGGCGCTCGCCAAAGGTTTCATCAGCCACAGCTTGTAAGGAATCGTCATGAAACGGCTTATTCCGCACCTCTTGCTTCTTCTCGCCGCGTTCTCCGCCCAGGGCGATATCGCCACGGCGTTTCTCCCGGCGCCGCTGGGGGCGGCGGCCAACCGGACGCTTCGCGACAACCGGGAACGGACCGGCTGGCTCGGCCAGGGACCGGAGAACGATCTCGGTTGCCTCCCCGAAGGCAGGCTCCAGTCGGAGCTGGTTCCGTTTGAAATCAGCGGCAGGGCCGCCGTCCTCAAAAGCCGGAACACTCCCGGAATGCCGCTCTCCACCGGAATGATTCCGGTCGGCCCGGTCAAGGCCGAAGCGGTCTACCTGCTGCACACCACCGCGTGGAACCATCACGGGCCGATCGCCGTCTACAAGCTGCGCTACCGCGACGGTTCGGTCAGTGAGCACCCGGTCGAATACGCCCGCGACGTTATCGACTGGTGGATGGCCAAACCGCCGTCCGGGGCCGCGCTGGGCTGGCAGGGACGCAATTCGAGCGCCGACGTGGCGCTCACCCGGCTGCGCCTGCCCGCCAATCCGGCCAAAGAGCTGACCGGGCTGGAACTCGTTTCGCTCGACACGCCCTGCCCGCCGGTGCTGGTGGCCGCAACGGTCCTCAAGTCCGGCGTACTGAGCAAGGAGGAAGCCGAACGGGTCGCCGCGATCGACGCGCCCAAGGACAATCTGCTCGATGTGTCCGGCTACTTCCCCTGCCCGATCGCCTGGAACGGCACGATCCGCCCCGGCTCGGCGCTGGACGTCAGCTTTCTCAACCACAAACCGGCCGGAAAGTACGGATTCCTCAAACGGGCCGGGGATCATTTCGAATTTGCCGACCGCCCCGGCGAACCGGTTCGGTTCTGGGGAACCAACGTCGCCATCCACGGCTGCTTCCCC
>Ga0209373_10005025_pt1 | contig 11058 bp, 8 predicted proteins | sample Higcelweek5metaG_FD_187173 | JGI IMG/M metagenome (GOLD analysis project Ga0209373, IMG submission 187173) | Freshwater pond sediment microbial communities from the University of Edinburgh, under environmental carbon perturbations - High... | ecosystem: Environmental > Aquatic > Freshwater >... | reverse complement strand
GTACCCCGCGAGGATTTTGCTACCGCACGTGCAGGACTTTCCGCGCACGGAGATGTTGTCCTTCAGCGCGAAGGGAAGCCCGAGAAGGGGGCGCTTGTCGCCCGCGGCGCGGGCCGCGTCGGCCTTGCGCGCGGCGTCCACGGCGTCCGCGTAAAACTCAATATAACCCTTGAGGGGCTTCGAGGTCTTTTCGTCGGCCTCGTACGCGGCCTTGTAAGCCTCGACGATCGCGAGGCTCGTCAGTTCGCCCGAGTCGAGTCCTTTCTTGAGCTCGACGAGGCTCATGTCGCATATATTCATACTCGTTTCCTTATACTGCTCTCAAAATTGTTGTTGCCGTATCGCAAAACACCCGCGAAGTGGAGTTTTCGCCAAAGGCGAAAACTCCAAGCGCAAACGGGCTCTTGTCCGTTTGCGCCGCGGCAGCGGGCTGCAGCGGAAATCCTTTGTGGAATTCGGCCCGGGACGGGACGGATCCCTCAAAGATTGGAGCGGAAGACCCGGTCCTTGAGTTAGCGGGCGCGCGTAGCGCGGTCGGTAACTCAAGGAGCCGCCCATATATTACAAATCCGTTAGGCGCCTTCTCCCAGGACTTTAGGTACGCGAAAGTAGCCGTCCATGAACTCGGGGGTCATTTTCTTGAGGTCGCCGGGCTCGAGGGATTTTACGACGTCGCCTGAGCGGAGGGCCTCGACGGTCGTCGCCGGGTACGCGTCGTAGGGATTTTCGTCGCCGGCATACTGCGAAAGCACGCCGAAGTAGTCGACTATCTGGCGCACTTGGGCCGCGAGAGTCTCGACGTTGGTGCTCTCGGGCGAAAGCCGCGAAAGGTACAGAAGGTTCGCGAAGGTCGTTTCGTCTATCGCGTTTTTTTTCTCGTCCATGTTCTATCCCCTATCAGTCTTCCACGAGAAGCAGGCTCTTGGCCTGATACCTCGGCATGAAGCGCTTCTCGCCGCCGGTCTCGAATCGGACCATGATGACAAGCTCTTCCTCCGCGCGGAAGGATTTCGTGATCATACCATAACCGTAATCGTCATGGAAGAGTTTCCGGCCGACCTTCCATCGCTCGGCGAGCGGGTCGGCGATAGTTGAGCTCGCGCCGGTTCCGTTCGCGGCGTTAGTTGAGCTCGCGCCGGAAATTGAGCTCGCGCCGCCCTTCCCCGTCTGCATCATCCGGACGGAAAACGAGCGCGGTATGCGGCCGATAACCTCAAGGCCCGAGGGGTCGATCTCCGAAAGGAAAAGGCTAGGCTCCATGAAGGCGGTTCGTCCGTACAGCCGGCGCGCGGCGCAGCTCGTCAGGTAGAGTTCGTCCATCGCGCGGGTGCAGGCGACGTACATTAGGCGGCGCTCTTCCTCGAGGTCGTCGCCGCGCTTGTCGTCGCGGGGGAACACGCCGGACTCGAGGCCCGTCACGACGACGCGCCTAAACTCGAGGCCCTTGGTGTTGTGCACGGTGATCAGGGTGACCGAGTCGGGGTTTTCTTCCTCGTTGGCCATGGACCGGTCAAGCTCGATGTGCTCGAGAAACTCGGTGAGCCCCGCGCGGTCGAGCGGATACAGGCTCGCCGCGTTGACGAGCTCCTCCAGGTTCGCGACGCGCTGGGTCCCGGCAATCTCGTCCTGGCCCTGATGGTACGCGAGGATCCCCGACGAGTCGACGAGCCTTTCGACGAACGACGCGAGCCCGACAGCGCCTTTCTTTTTACGTTTTTTCTGCTTAGTTCCGGCGGACGAAAGTTCGGTTCCGGCGGGGGTATCGACTGTACCCTCCGTGGCGGGCGCGGCGGGCGCGGCGGGCGTGGCGGTCGGAACGGCGGCATCGGTCGATGCTGAAGCATCGAGCGTCGCGCGGAGAGTTTCCACGCAGTGGATAAACTCGGAAAGGCCCGACTTCGCTTTCTTGGAAAGGCTATCGAGAAGTCGGCGGGACGCGGTGATCAAATCGGTTTTATCGTCAAACACGAAGTCGCCCGTTTCCGAGGGGCCGCCGTCGGCGCCGCCGAACAGGATGCGTCGCGCCTCGTCGACGATCTTGTCCTGCGTCACCTCGCCGAGCCCGCGAGCGGGCTTGTTGACGATTCGGCGGAACGCGACCTCGTCCCTGCCGTTCGCGACGAGGGCCAGGAACGCGAGCGCGTCCTTGATCTCCTCGCGCTCGTAGAACTTGAGCGAGCCGACGACGCGGTACGGGATTTTGCGGTGAAGGAACTCGGTCTCGAAGCCGAGCGACTGCGCGTTCATGCGATAGAGCACGGCCCAGTCGGCGTAGGGCACGCCGCGCTTGTGGGCGTTCTGGATCATCTCCGCGCACAGGGAGGCTTCCTCGTCCTGGTTGCCGAGGAACGCGAGCACCGGCTTCTTGCCGCCGCCGCGTTCGGCGAGCAGCGTCTTCCCGAGCCTGCCCTCGTTGTGCGCGACGACCTGCCCCGCGACGGCGAGCACCGGCGCGACCGAGCGGTAATTGCGCTCGAGCCGGACGATCTTCGTGCCGGGAAAGCTGTCCTGAAAGGTCAGGATATTCCTGACCTCGGCGCCGCGAAATCGATATATCGACTGATCGTCGTCGCCGACGACGCATATGTAAGTATCGGGTCCGGTGATCGCCTTTAAAAGCTCGAATTGCGCGACGTTCGAGTCCTGATACTCGTCGACCATGACGACGCGAAAGCGGCTATTTAGGCGATCGCGAACCTCGGGGTGCTCGCGAAGGAGTTTTACGGGAAGGAGGATCAGGTCGCCGAAGTCGAGGTTACCCGTTTCGCGAAGGCGTTTTTCGTAGATCCCGTACACCTCGGCGAACTCCGGGTCCGGGTCGATCTCCGCGAGGAGCGGGCTATCGGGCCCCAGGCAATAATCCTTCGCGCGCGATATCTTGTGGGCGACGGACGACGCCTGCTGGCGCGTCATCGTCGGTATCGCCTTCGACAAGAGAGTGACCGCGTCGTCGTCGTCATAGATGGTAAAGTTTGAGTCGAGCCCGGCGAGCGCCGCGTTGCGCCTAAGAAGCCAGGCCCCGAATGAATGGAAGGTTCTGAGCACAGAGCGCTCGGAACGCGGCTCCATGCGGGCGGCGCGTTCCGCCATCTCGCGCGCGGCCTTGTTGGTAAAGGTTACCGCGAGAATCGACTCGGGGTCGACACCGCGCTCGCGGATAAGCCAGGCGATCTTGGTCGTGATGACGCGCGTCTTTCCGGAGCCCGCGCCCGCGAGAATCAGAAGCGGAGAGCCCTCGTGGGTTACCGCCTCAAGCTGTTCCGGATTAAGGACTGAAAGCCAGGCGTCGGCATTCATCTCACCACCGCTTCGACGTCTACCCCGTTTACCGCCATAATGACGGCGCTGACGACCGAGCCCGCATCAATAGGTTTCCCGCTCGAGTCGCGCTGATCGGACTCGAACTGCAACACGACGGCGCCGTCAACCTCGGGCGCCTGAAACCAGGCCCGTCCAAGGGCGAGTCGCGACGTTGGAACGGGAACGGCGGATTGCTCGTCGGCGCCCTTGGGCTGCGCCGTCGCGGTAGCAACGTCCGCCGAAGCGTCGGCGTGAGCGTTGACGCTTGGTTCCTGAATCAGTTCCTCGACGAGAACCTCTACGGTCTTCCCGACGAAAACCCTGAGTTCTTCCGCCGTTATATCGATTTGCAGGGATTGCAGGGCTTCCATCCTCGAACGCGCGGTCTTCTTGGGGACGCGCTTTTTCATAGTGGACGCGACGGTCCCTTCCTCGCATGACCAAGTGAAAGCCCCGGACCACATACTGCGGATGTCCGCCATAAACTGCGCCGTCGCGGCGAAGGAATCGTCGGTCTCGCCGGGAAACCCGACGAGGAAGGTCGTTCGGAGCGCGATCGTCCCGTAGGGGTTTTTCGCCCCGGAAAACGCCTTGCGAATATCGGAGACAAGTTTCAGATATCCCGATGCGGTTCCGTGCCGGTTCATCGCCTTGATGATAGTATCGTCGCCCGACTGAAACGGAATGTCGAAATAGGGATAGAACCGCGGGTCGGCCGCCATAACTGGCAGGATGTCGCGCGGAAAATGATCGGGATGAATGTACAGGAGCCTGACGCGGAAGTCGCCCTCGATCTTTGATATGGCGGAAAGGAGAAGCGACAGAGGGCTGGCAGAAGCGATTTCCGCCGGTGTATTGGCCGCGCGGTCGCCAGCTGCGCAATCTCCCGCGACGCAATCGCCCTCTCCCGAGCCAAACGCCGCGAGATCCTGGCCTATCAAGTTGATTTCGAATATCCCGCGCCTGACGAGCGCGCGGCATTCCGCGACTATGTCGTCGACGGTGCGGCTCCGCAATCCGCCGCGGATAATCGGGATAGCGCAAAAAGAGCAGCGATTATCGCAGCCCTCGGTAATCTTAACGAACGCGGAACGGGGAAAGGAAAGGAGTTCCGGACGATCGCCGCCGCAGACGCCTTTTTGCGCCGGCACTAAGGTCGGTTTGGCGGTCGATTGGGCGCGAGGTTTCGCGTCGCTCGGGAATAATTCGTCAAGGAGTTCCGGGAGGCGCGACAGGTCGCCGTTTCCGAAAAACGCGTCGGCCTCCTCGAGGCCCTCGGCGAGATCGGTCGCGTAGCGTTCCGCGAGGCATCCGGCGAGCAGCACCTTCGCGCCGGGATACGCCGTGCGCGCGGTGATCACGGCGTCGAGGGATTCCTGTTTCGCGGATTCGATGAATCCGCATGAATTTACTATAATAAGGGAGGCTTCCTCGGGAACGTCGGTCTTTACCCAACCTTTGTCCCGAAGAATGCCGATCAGAAGCTCGCCGTCAACCTGATTCTTGGCGCAGCCATGTTGGTCAAGGAAAAAACTCTTCTCAGTCAATGTCCATCACCACAAACTTGAACCGACCGGAATCCTCGTCCTTAACCCACTTGAGGTCGCGGACGATGACTTCGCCGGGGCGGCCGACTTCGAGATCGGCGGTCTTACCGCCGGCGATCATCTGCAGCTTGACGGAGTTGCCGTTCGACGCCCAGACGCGGATGCCGTTATTGGCCTGCACGGTTAAAAGCTCGGATTTCTGGTAGTAGCGTTCCTCGCGATTGGTTCGGTCTGATTCGTAGCGGAACAGGCAGTAGCCGCGGAACGTCGCGTTCATGGTCACGGGATACGCGGAGCCGCCCTCGAAAAGGACGGTCTGCTTGCCGGCGGGCGCCGTGGGGGCGTTGGTCGCGGTGATCGTGACGTCCGAGGGGACGGCATCGGCGGAGGGCTGAGAGGCGGCCGCGGCGGCAAGTTCATCGCCGGCCGAAATGTGCACGTCGGCGCCCTTCGAGGGATCGTTCTTGAAGAGGTCGGCGACGAATACCTTGACGTCGGGCACGTTATCGCCCGAAAGATCGATCAAGAGATCCTGACCGAGCTCGATGACGCGGTCTCCGGCGGGGGTCTCCAGCTTAAGAGCGGGGGCCGTGGCCTTAACGCTCATCTTGAAAACGCCGGAAGGCGCGGTAACGGAAAGGGTGTCGCCCTCGTAGACGCGCTCCTTGAAGCCATCGCCCGCAACCTCGTACGCGGCGGGGGTTCTCTGAGTCACGGTGGCCGCGGGAACCGCGGGCGCGCTCTTGAGCCGGCCGATTATAGTAATGCCGATAATGACGACCAATATGATTCCGACGGCCGAGGCGGCGATCTTCACGGTATTGGGATTACCGACGATCGCGTCGGTAAGGGTTCGTTTGGGCATCAATTCCTTCAGGGGAATCGGTGTTTCCTGAATCTTCAGGTTTTTATACGCCGAGATGATCTCGTTGGCGTTCAGTCCGAGGTACTCGCAGTAATTGCGGAGAAATCCCAGAAGGTAGGGCTCGCCGGGGAACACGGAAAAATCCTCCCGTTCCAAAGCCTCAAGATAACGTCTCGTGATGTTCGTCTCGCGGGATACCTGGTCGAAATCAAGGCCGCGCGCCGTGCGGGCCTCTGTCAGTTTTTTTCCGAAAGTTTCCATACTTATGTAATTCTCCATCACTCAGAAAAGAGGAAATCGTTAAACATATTCGCGGAAGCGGGCGAATCGTACACAAAGCGGTTATCAAGGATGCCCTGGTTAAGGGAGTAGCCGGTAAAGTCAAATTGGATCTGGTCGCCGGAAATCGTTCGGGCGTCGATCCTGCGGATCAGTTTGGTGTCGGGGGAGATCATTAGGCGAATGGTCCTGAACATCTCGGTCGTCGTTCGGCGCGAAAGCACGAGAACGATCACCTGTTCGGGGTTTTTCTCGTCAATCGCGACGGGGTCCGGGCCGGTTTCGTACGCGATCGAGTAATAGCGTTTCATCAGGGACAATCCCTGAGGGGTCGCGAGCGACGCGCCGGAGGCCCCGCCGCCCTTGTCGACGGTCTGGTTCAGAACGACGTTATAAGATGGTAGATATATGGTAAGAACCTCGCCGTTAAAGACGATAGTCTGCTGGTCAGGATTAGTAAAATCGATCCTCAGGAGATTCGGTTTCTTGAAGATGGCGCGGCCGCTCATCGACTCGCCGCGCGAACCGGTCGTTATGGCGATATTGGCGGCGTAGTCGTTTATCTTGGCGTAATTATCGGAAACGGTGGAAAAAAAAGCATCTGCCGTCGTGATCGTTTGCGCCGAAACCATTCCGGCGGCGCAAACGCACAGCAGCAGACACGATATCTTGCGGAGAAAATGCGTATTCATCCTTCCAGTAAAGCAGAAAGACAATGTTCCGTCAATTGTTTTAGGCCGGACTCAGGCTTGCCTCCGCGGCGATGATCTCGTTGAATTCCTTACCTTCGATGGTTTCCTTTTCCAAAAGCCGCGCCGCGATATAGTCGAGCAAGGGCTTTTTCTTCTGAATTCGATCCTTTACGGCGGCAAACCGCTCGGAAATCTGGCGCGCGATCTCCTCGTCGATGTATTGCTGCGTCGTTTCGGCGTAATCGCGGACCAACTTGGGGTCGGCGCTGCCGTATCCGGCGCCATGCTGACTCAAGGCCACGTTTCGGAACCTTTTGCTCATGCCGTAGTCGGTGATCATCCGGCGGATAATCTCCGTCGCGCGGGACAAATCGTTCGAGGCTCCGGTCGAGCACACGCCCAACGCGACTTCCTCGGCGGCGCGTCCGCCCAACAGCACGTCTACCTCGCCGATCAACTCGCCCTCGGTACGCAGGTATCGGTCTTCTTCCGGCATCTGCATCGTATAGCCGAGCGCCGCGATTCCGCGGGGTATGATCGATACCTTATGCACCTTGTCCGCACCGTCGGTAAAGGCGGCGGTTATGGCATGCCCGGTCTCGTGGAAGGCGACGATCTTGCGTTCCTCTTCCTTTATAACGCGGCTCTTTTTCTGCAGTCCGGCGATGCCCTTCTCGACGGCCTCGTTCAGGTCGACCATCTGGACTTCCTTCCGGCCGGCGCGAACGGCAAGTAGAGCGGCTTCGTTGATGATGTTCGCGAGATCCGCTCCCGAGGAACCGCTCGTCGTGCGGGCGATGGCCCCAAGGTCCACCTCGCGGGAAAGTTTTACGTTTTTCGCGTGGATCTTCAGGATCTGCTCGCGGCCCTTTACGTCGGGGCGGTCCACGACGACCTGACGGTCAAAGCGGCCGGGGCGCAAAAGCGCGGGGTCAAGGACGTCGGGCCGGTTCGTCGCCGCGAGAAGGATGAGCCCGCTCGAGGTGTCGAATCCGTCCATCTCGACGAGCAGCTGATTAAGCGTCTGCTCGCGCTCGTCGTTCGAGTTCATGGTGTTAAGGCGGCTCTTTCCGATGGCGTCGAGCTCGTCGATGAACACGATGCAGGGGGCTTTTTCCCTTGCCTGCTTAAAGAGGTCGCGCACGCGGCTCGCGCCGACGCCGACGAACATCTCGACGAAATCCGAACCGGAGATACGGAAGAACGGAACGCCCGCCTCCCCCGCGACCGCGCGCGCAAGCAGGGTCTTTCCCGTTCCGGGAGGGCCGACAAGCAGGACGCCGCGCGGAATCTTTCCGCCGATTTCGGTGTATTTTTTGGGGAACTTCAGGAAATCCACGACCTCGACAAGCTCTTCCTTCGCCTCATCGACGCCAGCGACGTCGGTAAATCGCGTCGTTACCTTTCCCTCTTCCACGGCCGCGGATTTGGATTGACCGGCGGAGAAAATGCTTCCGCCAAGGCCGCCCATACCGCCGCCGCCCATACGCTTCATCAAGAAGCGCCACATAAAGAAGAAGATCGCGAACGGCAGAATCCATTGCAGGATAAAATCGAGGATAGCGTTGCCTTCCTCGGCCTGGATCGAATAAACGACCTGCATGGAGTCCATTTGCTTGATGAAGTCTTCTGTCAGTATACCTACCGTTCGGTATACCTTTTGCTTATTAGCGTTATTCTGGAAAGGATTCAGCGATGGCTTTTGCTGAGTCAACGATCCAGATGAGCCCGTATAGCCCAGGAAGTGAGAGGACGCTATCTCTACGCGCGAAATCTCGCCGGACATCACCCTGATCTTAAAATCCGAAAAAGGAATCGTCGAATCGGATTTTTGCATCATAAAGTACTGAGCGGCGACCATAATGCCGAAAACGCCGAGAATAATGGCCCACATCGGTATTTTAGGCATCTTGGGGCTATTTTTATTGCCGGAAGAACCCGGTTCAGGACTTAATTTAAAGAAATTGAACGGATCGTCCTTATCTTTCTTCTCTCCGTCATTTCTGGAATCGTCATCGCTCATAACTCTGCAGTACCGCCTTATATTTATAATACGAAAAAAAAACCCGCTAGTCGAGGCATTTAATCACATCATCTTTCTCTGGCATTTTTAGGGATTATATTCTAAAGTAAAGCTAACCAGAGCCGATAGGATAGGGAGAGAAGTCCGCTTTGCGGACCGGGGGGAGAAGAGTCGTGAGTTACAATCAGGCATTAAGCGCTTACCGCGAGACCAGGGTACGGACCGCAAGTCCGGGGTCGCTCGTCGTCATGCTCTATGACGAGGCGATTAAACGGATCGGCCTTGCCATTACCGTTTACGACGAGGATCTGGCCAAGAATCCGGCGAAAATCGAGACGTTTAACGCGCATATCATGAAAAGCCAGGAGATTATCACCGAGCTGATGGCCTCGCTCAATATGGACGCGGGCGGGGAGATCGCGAAGAACCTCCTGTCGCTATACACCTGGTTCAACCAGCAGCTTCTTGAGGGAAACATCGAAAAGAACAAGGATAAGCTCGCTTCGGTAAAGGATCTCATGGAACAGCTCCGATCCGCCTGGATCGAGGTCGCGAACACGGCCTCCACGCCGAGCTCAATGCAATCCGCGCCCGCGGGCATCAATATCGCGGGTTAAGGCCAAGCGATGATACCCGAGGATCTGACGCAAGGGCAGATCGACGAGCGAAAAGCCATTCTGAAACGCTTCCGGCAGCTGCTCGAGGAGCAGCGCCAGAAATTCCGCGAATATCTTATCGTGCTTGAAAAGCAGGAGTCGATGATCACGTCGGACAACGTCGACGCGATCGTCCATCATACCGAGATCGAGCAATCCATCGTTTCCGAGCTCTACACTATCCAGAAGGTCATCGACCCCCTGGAGCGAATGTACGTTACCGCGCATCCGGGAACGACGGACGCGGAGATTCCCCGCCTAAAAACGGACCTCGAGCACCTCAAGAAAGACGTCCTCGCGCAGAACGAGAAAAACCGCGAACTCCTGAAAAGCCACATGCTGGTACTTCGGCAAAAAGTCTTATCGATCCACAATCCCTACGCAAAGCGGCAAAGCGTCTATGCCGGTGACGCGCAAACCGCCTCGCGCGTGGACATCAATACCTAACGGCACGCGAATAACGTTTCATGGTATACTCCCTTCATGAAACAAGCCGTCTATGTCCTCGACGCCTACGGGCTAATCTATCGATCCTACTTCGCCTTCATTTCAAAGCCTCTGACCAATTCGGAAGGAAAAAACGTATCCGCCGTTTTCGGCTTTTTCAGGAATCTTCACGGTCTCCTTCAGCAGTATAAACCGGGGATCTTCATCGTCGCGTTCGATTCGCGGACCCCGACCTTCAGGCACGAAATCTACGACGAATACAAGGCGAATCGCGCCAAAACCCCGGAAGACCTCCATGCACAAGTACCTATAATAGAAGAAATACTCACCGCGCTCGGCATCGCGTCGGTCAGGCAGGACGGTTTCGAGGCCGACGACGTCATCGCGTCGATAGCCGAAAGGTGCAAGGCGGAAAAAAGGCCTTGCGTGATAATCTCGGGCGACAAGGACCTTATGCAGCTCGTCGGCGACGGCGTCACCATGCTCAAGCCCGGCAAGACCGGGGGCTGGGACGCGATCGACGCGGACGGCGTTAAGTCCGAATGGGGAATCGGGCCGGAGCTCATGCTTGACCTTTTATCCCTTACCGGCGACGCCTCCGATAACGTGCCCGGGGTAATGGGCGTCGGGGACAAGACCGCGCTCAAGCTCCTTGCGCAGTATGGGACGCTGGACGGAATTTACGAACATACGGACGAGCTCAAAGGCGCGATCGGCGCCAAGATAGCCGCCGGCAAGGAGATGGCGTACTTCTCCAAAAAGCTGATCGCCCTCTGCTACGAAGTTCCGCTCGAGAATGACCTAGAAACCTACGCATGCGAGTCGCTGGACCGAATCGCGGCCGCGCGGCTCCTGTTCCGCGCGGGACTGCCCTCCATCGCCAAGCTCTACGGGCCCGACGAAAACCTGGGCTCAAGCGGCGCGGCGGAAAGCTCAGGCGCGAAAGCCAGTGGCGGCGCGAACGGGCAAACGCCCGCGAACACGCAAGGCTCCGCGATTGAGCAGGCGCACGTCCTACAGGCGCCGCTTTCGGACGGGCTTCCGCAAACCGCGCCGGTCAAGAACTCAGGCGCCTACACGGGCGTTACCGACCCCGCGAAGCTCCGCGCGTTTATCAACGTCGCGATCGCGCAAAAGTACGTCGCCTTCGATTGCGAGACGACGGGACTCGACGTGGCGAAGGATACCCTGGTCGGATTCTCGCTCGCCGTAAAGGAAGGCGAGGCGATCTACGTTCCCCTTCGCGGGC
>Ga0209373_10005023_pt1 | contig 11065 bp, 7 predicted proteins | sample Higcelweek5metaG_FD_187173 | JGI IMG/M metagenome (GOLD analysis project Ga0209373, IMG submission 187173) | Freshwater pond sediment microbial communities from the University of Edinburgh, under environmental carbon perturbations - High... | ecosystem: Environmental > Aquatic > Freshwater >... | reverse complement strand
GCTTCCCTATGTAGACGCCATTGCAGCTCTGATCAGCTCGGCTGTAATCATTCGCTGGTCCCTGGGACTGCTGAGGGATGCAGGGAAGGAACTCATATCCTGATTTTCCTAAAAAATGTTAAATGCACATTAATATGAGAAATGTCATCATAGGCTCATCCCACTGCCTTTAGATTTGCAGGTACCTAATAAGTGTATCTCTTACACTTCAGTCTTCAAAGGATTTGTTTTTTACAAATACCTATTTATAAGACAGGATAGGTTTTAGGGGTTATTTTTATATACCGTCCCGGTCCACCGGGACGGTATTCTTTTATCCGGATTGGTTCCATTGGTTATCTTTGTCAGCATAACCTAAGATGATGCTTCCACCGGAATTTACAGAACGGATCCATAATCAGCATTACATTGATGCAGGAACTCTGGTTGCGGCCCTGGCAGGACCATCAGCGGCCTCAGTCAGGGTCAACAGGCTTAAGTGGCCTCATGGAGTGACAGGCTATGACAGGGTGGAGTGGGAGCCTGACGGCTGGTATCTGCCGGAGAGGCCTCTGTACACCCTTGATCCCCTGTTTCATGCCGGGGTATATTATCCTCAGGAATCTTCTAGCATGTTTGCCGGGGAGATGTTCCGGCAGCTGACAGCTGGCAGTAGTGGGCTGCGGGTTCTTGATCTGTGCGGTGCCCCCGGTGGAAAGAGCACGCACCTGTCACAGCTTATCGGAAATGATGGTTTGCTTGTTGCCAATGAGGTAATCAGGTCACGTGCTGCAGTACTGGCCGAAAATATAACCAAATGGGGAGCCGGAAATACTGTGGTCACAAATGCTGATCCCTCACGGTTTCAATTGCTGCCCGGATTTTTTGACATCATTGTTGCCGATGCACCATGCTCCGGTGAGGGTATGTTCCGCTCTGCCACAGCAGTTCAGGAGTGGTCGGTACATAATACAAAACTGTGCAGTGATCGTCAGCGCAGGATAGTAATGGAATCATGGCCCGCACTCAAGCCGGGAGGCATACTGATATACTCCACCTGTACATTCAATCCCGGTGAGAATGAGGAGAATGTTAAATGGGTCATGGAGCAGACCGGGTCGGAATCGCTCAGTGTGTCACTGCCCCATGGGAGTCCGGTTGTCCCGGTTCGTTTCAGCGGTATTGAGGGTTATGGTTTTTATCCGGGCAGGGTAAGGGGAGACGGATTTTTTATAGCAGCCCTGAGGAAACCGGTAGGAGCAGTTCATGGCACGCGTGAATCCGTTGGTAATTCAGTGCATGACAGCCGTGAATCAGGCAGAAGCTCAGGGCAGGGGAACCGTGACTCCGGCCGGGGCACCGGCCATTCTCCTGTTATTCGCGGAAGGAGAAAAGAGGTCATAAAACCCTCATCGGCTGCTTTCGGGACGAGTGAACCGCTTGCTGACTTTGAGCGCGGCAGAGTTGTAATACAGGAGGGAAGGATCATTGCCCTGGCCACTGAGACAGGTCTCTTCAGTTATATTGAAGAAAGGCTGCCGGTGATCAAATCGGGAACCATGATCGGCGAGATCAAGAACAGTGTTCTCATTCCGGCGCACGATCTGGCCATGTCTGTGAAGATGAGGAAGGAGGCCTGGTCATGCCATCCGGTTACCCGCGATGAGGCGATCGGTTATCTGCGCCTGGAACCGGGGTCTGCTGATGGCATGCCAGTCGGCAGAGTCATGCTGACATACCGCGGTGTGTCACTGGGATTCGTGAACAACCTGGGAAGCAGGGTGAACAACGGATACCCACAGGCATGGCGAATCAGGATGGAGAGGGATAATCAGTTCAGGGAAATTTTATAATTGCTATTTGTTGAACTAAACTTTCACAAGATATATTTGTTCCTTTTGCAAAAGAATAAACTTAATTTTATCCAAAATAATCCTTTCGCTTATGAAGACAGATATTGAGATCGCTCAGAGTTCACAGATAAAGCCGGTCGTTGAGATAGCCCTCAGGCTCGGACTCAGGGAGGATGACCTTGAGTTGTACGGCAAGTACAAGGCAAAACTTCCTCTCTCGCTGATTGACGAAAAGAAAGCAGCAAAGGCGAAACTCATACTTGTGACTGCAATTACCCCCACCCCTGCAGGTGAGGGTAAGACAACAACCTCCATCGGTCTTGCACAGGGGCTTAACCTGCTGGGTAAGAGAGCCACTGTTGTGCTAAGGGAGCCCTCTCTCGGTCCTGTTTTCGGTATCAAGGGTGGCGCTGCCGGCGGTGGCTACTCGCAGGTCATCCCGATGGAAGACATAAACCTTCATTTCACAGGTGATCTCTCTGCCGTTGAGAAGGCGCATAACCTGCTCTCGGCAATGATTGACAATAACATCCAGGCCTCTGACGGAAACCTGGGCATTGATCCCAGGACGATTTCCTGGAAGAGGGTGATGGACATGAATGACCGCGCTCTCAGGGACATTGTGATAGGGCTTGGCGGCACCGCCCAGGGTGTTCCCAGGGAGACGGGGTTCGATATCACTGCAGCTTCGGAAGTAATGGCTATTCTTTGTCTCGCAACCAGCATAAGTGATCTGAAGGAGCGTCTCGGGAATATTTTCATTGGCTACACTTATGCCGGTAAACCGGTCTTTGCAAGGGACCTGCGTGCGCAGGGTGCCATGGCAGCGCTGCTCAAGGATGCGTTGAAGCCCAACCTTGTTCAGACCCTTGAAGGCACCCCGGCCATCATCCACGGCGGACCATTTGCCAACATCGCACAGGGCACCAACTCCATAATTGCCACTAAGATGGGCCTTACACTGAGCGATTACGTAGTCACCGAAGCCGGTTTCGCCAGCGAGCTCGGAGCCGAGAAATTCTTCAACATAAAATCGCAGGTTGGCAAACTTAAGACCAACGCTGTTGTAATCGTTGCCACAATCAGGGCGTTGAAATATCACGGTGGTGTCAAGCTCTCCGAGCTGAGCAATGAGAACCTCGATGCACTCAGCAAGGGGTTCGAGAACCTTGACAAGCACATCGAGAATATGCATTACTACGGTTTCAGGCCTGTGGTGGCTGTGAACCGTTTCAGTTCGGATACTGATGCCGAGATTGAACTTCTCAGGAAGTACTGCGACGAGCACAATGTAAGGGTTGCTGTCAATACTGCGTGGGCTGACGGAGGCAAGGGGGCAGTAGACCTTGCCAACGCTGTGATAGAGGCTACTGAAGCATGCACTGACTGCTTCACACCCCTATATGATCTGTCCTGGCCGCTGGAGAAAAAGATAGAGACAATTACAACTCTTATGTACGGAGCAAGGAATGTTGAATACACCCTTGAAGCCAAGGATCAGCTTAAGAAGATAGCCGAACTTGGGCTGGAAAACCTTGCTGTCTGCATCGCCAAAACACAGAAGTCGCTCTCTGACGACCAGGCAAGGCGTAACCGGCCGAGGGACTTCACCATACGCATCCGAAAGGTCGAGCTCTCTTCCGGAGCCGGATTCATAGTACCGATAGCAGGCGCCATTATGCGCATGCCCGGTCTCCCGACAGTGCCTTCGGCTGAAAAGATTGACATCGACGACAAGGGACAGATAAGCGGGCTATTCTGATAAAGACATTTCCAGATATATCGGCAGCCATCCTGGCAGGAGGAAGAGCTTCGCGCTTCGGCGGGATCAACAAGGCCCTGATAGAGATTGAGGGTGTTCCGCTTATTAACCGCACATTGAACATCCTGGAGCCTCTCTTCAGTGAAATTATAATTTCCGGCTGGCCTTCGGGTGACCCCCTTCCTCCAGGAGTGACCGGCGTGAGTGACAACTATCCGGGTATGGGACCGCTGGGGGGTATTGAAGCGGCATTGAGATCTTTACGTTCACAATATCTGTTCGTTTTCGGGTGTGACATGCCATGGCTGTCGGAAGAACTCATCAAGGAGCAGGCAAATGAGTTTCTCCGGTCACCTTCAGATATCCTGGCTGCCCGTACCGCAGGTCTCTTCGAGCCTCTTCATTCGATCTACAGCAAGAGCATTCACCCGGCCATGGTAACGTATATTGAAGGTGGCGGAAGCCCGGCAGTCATTGATTTCTACAGGCTTGTGCAGACCGGACATTATGATCTCCCGCAGACGGACAGGACAAAAAAAGCACTGACCAACATCAACAGACCTGAGGATATTATTCGGTGAATCTGATTTATTCCTATTTTTGATAAGGACCTAAATAGATCAGTCATGCGCAAGATTTGTCTTCTCCTGCTGGCAGCAACTGCTGTGCTCAGTTCATGCCGCCGTTATCACGATTACAGCAATACTGAATGGAAAGAGAAGGATTTACCGGAGTGGGAAGACCTGGCTGTGAACACAATCAACACAGTCACTCCGCATGCCACAATTATAAGCCATTCTGATAACAGCTCCGCACTTAAAGCGGGATGGAGAGAATCGGTTAACGTGCTGTCGCTCGACGGGAAGTGGAAATTCAATTACTCGGCTACCCCTGCTGAAAGACCATACTGGTTTTTCAAAAATGACTTTGATACACGGGCCTGGGGTGAGATAGCTGTGCCGTCAACATGGGAGAGAGAGGGTCACGGTGTGGCCTATTATGTGAACTCAGGGTACACTTTCCCGGTGAATCCGCCCTACATAAACCATTCAGATAATCCGGTCGGGTCATATAAACGTTCTTTCACAATCCCTTCAGGGTGGAAGGATAAGGAGGTATTCCTGAATTTTGATGGGGTGAGTTCTGCATTTTATGTCTGGATAAACGGCGAACAGGTGGGGTACAGCGAAGACAGCAAAACAACAGCTGAATTCAATATCACCAGGTATCTCAGGAAGGGAAAAAACGAGATCGCCGTGGAGGTATACCGTTACTGCGATGGCAGCTATCTCGAGTGCCAGGATTTTTTCAGGCTCAGCGGCATACAGCGACCGGTATGGCTTCATGCCAGGCCGAAGGCTTACATACATGATTATTTTGCCAGGGCTACACTTGTGAATGACTATAAGGACGGTCTTCTGAACCTGTCGGTTGAGCTGGCCAACAATGACAGCCGGCCTGCCGGACTCAGACTTGAGGCTGCACTTTTTGACGGTGAGACGAAAATTTATGGTGAAACGAGGGAGGCCGGGCAGGTAGACACCCTGGCGGCCGTGGAACTTACCGCAGAGGTGCACGGTGTCAGGCAGTGGTCTGCCGAGTCGCCGTCACTTTATACCCTGGTTCTGACTCTGGCTGACAACAGGGGAAGGGTGCTTGAAAGCCTATCATCCAGGATCGGGTTCCGGACAACCGAGGTCAGGGACGGACGTTTCCTGATAAACGGAAAGGCCGTACATCTCAAAGGGACGAACATCCATGAGCATGACCCGGTGACCGGGCATACAATCGACGAAGCCCTCATGCTAAAGGATATAAGGCTTATGAAGATGCATAACCTTAACGCGGTCCGGACATCACACTATCCTCAGCCTGAACAGTTCTACGATCTGTGCGACGAGTACGGCATCTATCTCATCGATGAGGCAAATGTTGAGTCGCACGGGATAGGATACCATCCTGACATCACCCTTGCTCACCGGCCGGAGTGGCTTGGGCAGCACATGCTGAGAACGGTCCGGATGGTGGAGCGTGACAAGAATCATCCTTCAATCATTACATGGTCACTTGGTAATGAAGCCGGCGACGGACAGAATTTCGTTGAGACCTACAAATGGATTAAGGGCAGGGACGAGACCCGGCCAGTGCAGTATGAGAGAGCCGAGAAATCGACCCGGACGACTGAACGGCATACTGACATCTGGTGCCCGATGTACCCGTCGCCTGGTGAGATAGAGGCTTATGCCCTTAACGAGGGGAAGCCCGGGTTTGACCGGCCCCTGATAATGTGTGAGTATGCGCATTCAATGGGAAACAGCACAGGTAACCTGCAGGACTATTGGGACGTTATTGAGAAGTACGGGGTGCTTCAGGGTGGCTTTATCTGGGACTGGGTTGACCAGGGGATGCTTGAGACAACCGAGGATGGTGAGGAATTCTTCGCATACGGTGGTGATTACGGAGAGCCGGGAGCCCCCAGCGACGGTAATTTCTGCTGCAACGGGCTGGTGGGTCCTGACCGCACCCCTCACCCGGCGTTAAACGAGGTAAAGAAAGTCTACCAGTACGTCGGATTCAGGCCTGCCGACCTCTCAAAGGGCCTTGTGACAGTATGGAACAAATATGACTTTACAAACCTCTCGGTCTTCAACATAACCTGGGAGGTGCTGGCAAACGGCGTTCTGTTCCGCTCGGGTCACCTGAACCAGATGAACCTTGAGCCTGGCGATTCAGCCACTGTTGAGATACCTTACGGTGAGTTAACCCCTGCCCCCGGCACTGAATATCACCTTAACATTTATGCCACCCGTGCCGATGAGTGGGGCATTGTTCCGCAGGATCACCAATATGCTGCCGAACAGATGCTTCTCCCTGCAGGAACAGCCCCGGAGCAGGCCGGCGAGGAGAGTATGGCATTGCTTGATCTCAGGACTGAAGGATCACATCTCACAATTGCCGGAGAGGACTTTGCTGTAGTGTTTGACATGGCAGCCGGGGTTATGAATTCATATACTGCCGGAGGCCAGGAGATGATCCTCTCCGGTCCGCGCCCGGATTTCTGGAGGGCTCCCACTGACAATGATTACGGCAATGGCATGGAAAAGAGGAACGCACCATGGAGGGAGGCCGGACAGAAGACAGTGATGATATCAGCTCACATAAGCCAGCCTGAGATGGGAAGTGCTGGGGTGCAATTCACTTATGACATCCCGGGAACCGGTGGCAGGAAGATTGCCGTGCTGGTAACGGATTACAAAGTGCATTCTAATGGTGCGATTGATGTTTCGTTTGAGTTTGAAAAGACAGACGTCACGCTGGAGGAGATACCCCGTGTGGGGATGCAGATGACCCTTCCGGCCAGGTATACAGACCTTTCGTGGTTTGGACGGGGTCCGCATGAGAATTATTCTGACCGGAAGACCTCAGCCTTTGTGGGATTGTACGAGAGTTCGGTGGCAGACCAGTATGTAGCCTATGTGAGGCCGCAGGAGAATGGTTATAAGACAGACACCCGGTGGCTCAGAATCACGGATAGTAATGGCAGGGGGCTCCGTTTCGAGGGGCAGCCGCAATTCTCCTTCGCCGCAATGAACTATCTGCATGAGGATTTTGAATCACCCGGCAAGCTGGCCGGATACAGGCCTGATGCAAAACTGGTTAACAGGCACATCAGCGACGTAATACCCCGGGACCTTGTCAGGGTGAATATCGATTACGGCCAGATGGGTGTCGGGGGTGATGACTCCTGGGGGGAGCGAACTCATCCCCAGTACTGTCTCCTGGACACAAAATACAAATACTCATTCAGGATGGTGCCGCTGAGATAGCGACAGCCGATCCTTTATCTTGTTGCCGGGGATAACTGCACTTTCAGTACGCTGTCGCTGCCGGTGATAATATTGTCAACGCTGTACGTAATCGGTTCGGCCAGGAATTTCCTGTCGGCAGTGATTACTACCATCCCCCTTGCCGGGACAGTCAGCACTGCCGGTGCACCCTGTGGTCCGCCTGAAAGTTTCATCGGGATGTCAGATGAGTTGACAAGTTCAAACTTGATTGTTTTGCCATCATCCTTGAATGGTGCTCCTGCCTTAATAACAGATTTGAAGAGAGGCACTGCAAACTCCTCGAAGGCAGCAAGCCTGTCACCATACCACACAGCAGTCCTCCCCGCAAACATCGCTTCCCTCAGGGATTCATGGGTGCGTTCCTTTGCAAAGACAAGCGTCATCGGCCTGTGAGAGTAATCCGGGGCGGCAAACTCCTCGCTTATGATCCCGTGGACATCGCTGTTGCCCATGAGTGCCAGTTTGTTGTCGCGGCACATATCCATCACAAGTGGATAGTATTCAACATCATTGTAGTATTCAATTCCGTGCAGCCAACCTTTGGATATCAGTTCCATGTGGACGTCATACATCCTCGGGATACCGTCTGGCTGCTGGCTTTTCCATCCCGGGTGGTTCCACTGGATGAAGGCTCCCTGAGCTATGGCTGCTTCGATGACCTTCATGAAGTCATCCTTTACAAGTGAGTCAGGCTCAGAGATGAAGAGGGCATTCAGATGGCCGGGAGGCATCTTGCGGGTTATCTCGGACCCCTTGACGAGGATAATATTGTAATCGGCCGCGGTTGATTTTGCTATCGTCCATGCCCCGCTGTGGTCGGTGGGGATATACTGTTTCTTCGGCTGGTATTCAACATGATCAGTGATGGAGACGGCATCGAGACCGTCACGCCATGCTTCGCCGATCCTCTGTGTGGGCCAAACGTTGCCGTCTGAGAAGACGGTGTGCATGTGAAAGTCGCATTTCAGGGTGACGTATCCGGGCAGTTCGGGTACATTCAGCACCCGCCGCTGGGCGGTGAGGGTCAGTGAGCCCAGGAGGAGGGCAGTGATGATGAGAAGTTTTGTTTTCATGATGTTTTACAATGCTTTATCCCCTACGGGGAAGGATTATATTACGTTTTTTATTCTACAATGCTTTATCCCCTACGGGGAATTCTGACGGCCGACTGGGTAATTCTGACTGCCGACTGCCGACTGCCTACTGCCTACTGCCTATTGCCTATTGCCTACTGCCTACTGCCTATTGCCTATTGCCTACTGCCTACTGCCGACTGCCTACTGCCTACTGCCTATTGCCTATTGCCTACTGCCTACTGCCTACTGCACAACTGCCTACTACCTGAATTATTCCCTGCCGCATCCCTGCCTCTTAAGATTAATCTGTCATACAGGTACAGAAGGACACTTGCAGTAATTGCAATTGCAGTGAAGAGCACCCAGACCCGTGACGGATTGTAAGTATTCCAGAGGTAGCCTGTCAGCTGCTGAGAATCCATGCCGAACAGTTCCTGCGCCCTGTTGAAGTAATCGGTCTGAGTGAAACTGTCCGATATTTCCGGGATATCAAATCCCTTTTCAGCCACTGCCTTCTTAAGCAGGTAGAGCTTGTCGGCCATCTTCTCGTAAGGTCTCCCTGAGATCCATCCGGCACCGATGTGACCGAGTGCTATCGGCAGGAAGGCGGTGCCCATGTACAATGCCTTGCGATCAGAGGGTGCGATACCACCGAGGTATTCCTGCACTTTGGGCGAGGAGGCCATCTCTCCTATGCCGAAGATAAGCACACCGAGCACTATTATCCAGGGATTTAGGTTCGCAAACATCATCCCCAGACCGAAAGCGAGGATGAATATCCCGGTCATGATGCTGTTCAGGGGTTTGACCCTTGCGGTTACAGAGGAAATCACAAGCTGGAACAGAATGATAAAGAACGATGCCAGGCTCGATATTGTCACCGTGGTGATTGTCCCCGGGTCAAGTCCAAGTGATGCCGACATGCCGTCGAGGTTCACCCACGAATCGAGGAAAACTGGGAACGAATAATAGAGCTGGTTATAGGCTGTCCAGAAGACACCTATTATCAGCAGGAACATCAGGAAACGCCAGTCGGTCAGCGTGACCCCGATATTTCTGAATGCTATCCCGATATTCTTCAGGAAGCCCTGCCCGTTATCCGTCACTGCCGGCTCCCTGTAGAAGAAGAGGGTGATGACGAGGTTAAGAGCCATGGCAGCTATAGACATATAAAAAACGATATCCCAGCTGCCCTTGTAGAGCAGGCTGGCAACGAACGGGCCGATGAAGCCTCCGATATTCACAACCATGTAAAAGATGCCGAACCCCAGTGACGCTGTTTCCTTGTTGGTTACCCGGGCTACAGTGCCTGAGATCAGCGGTTTGAAGAGCGCCCCTGCCACCGCCAGCAGGATGAAAGCGGCGAAAATAGAACCGAAGGTCTCGAACCTGCCAAGCATGAAGAACGACAGGATATAGGTTAAAAACGAAGCAATAAGCACCTTCTTATAACCCACCCTGTCAGCTACGGCACCTGTTATTACAGGAAGGAAATAAAGTATCATGGAGGCCGTGCCCATGATTGTCCCCTTTTCCACGTTGGAGAAACCCAATGCTCCATCCTCTCTTGGAGAAGTGAGGTAAAGGGCTATGAACCCGTTGTAGAAGGCATACCATCCCCACCGTTCGAAAAGTTCAATAATGTTGGAAATCCAGAATAGCCTGGGAAATTTCCTGATGGTCTGCACGAAGTTGCTCATCAAATGATTTTTTGCGGGCTTAAAATAGTGAATTAAACTTTATGATTTAACGAAATCACTTTGCGCCTGGTTCCTGTTTTGAAACATAAAAGTACGCTTCCTTCCTGTCTGCGTCATCCCATGTGTATACACTCCTGTCTCCGAAGCTGTTCATGAATCCGAGCAGGGCTGTGTCACCTGCGCACATCGAGGTATGGATCAGAAGGGTCATTGAGAGCACCCATTTCCACCAGGGCGGTGTGAGGAGGATGAATACAAGCAGGGCTACTGTAACGGCGATGAACGGCGTGAGCGCAACGAGTGAAAACAGCTTTCTCCCGGCAACAAACCTGTGAGCAGTCACGTAAACGATCCCCTGCCGCAGATCGGCCCCGAACCTGATATCCCTTGCGCCAGCAATCCTGAAGGGGATCAGGTGAGCTCCCTCATGGACGGGTATGAGAATGATTGGCAGTATCAGAAGGCCTGCAGCCAGACCGGTAAGCATCTGCTGTCCTGAGGACGGGAACATTATTCCCGGCCAGAACCAGACTGAGAGGAATAGTGAAGCCCCGGCGGTGACCCAGATCAGCAGCATGGGCAGAGTGGGTTTCGTGATATTGCTCAGGACGAAAGGGGCTATTTCGCCGTATGGCAAGGTAAGTACCTTTTCATAAGCATTGAGGTCATCTAGCTCTTCAATGAGGGGCGGGGGCTTCATGTCAATCCAAAGATAATTGTTGGCAGCGCATTCCGGATGGGGATAGTCACTTTTATCGGATGATGAACCTTTGGCACGACAATTGGTTAAATTTGCAGAGGATTATGAAAAGACTTTCCGGCATATTGTTTATGCTGTTTTTTTGTA
>Ga0209373_10005022_pt1 | contig 11065 bp, 8 predicted proteins | sample Higcelweek5metaG_FD_187173 | JGI IMG/M metagenome (GOLD analysis project Ga0209373, IMG submission 187173) | Freshwater pond sediment microbial communities from the University of Edinburgh, under environmental carbon perturbations - High... | ecosystem: Environmental > Aquatic > Freshwater >... | reverse complement strand
CGTTTTGCAGATGCAAGCGATTTTACATATTTTATGGTTGGAAACTTTAGAGTTCAGGAAGTTATCCCAATGCTGGAAAAATATATCGGAGGTCTGCCTTCAACCGGAAGAAAAGAGACCTGGAGAGATGTGGAACCCGGATTTCCCAAAGGGAAGGTGGTTGTTGATGTCCCCAAAAACTCTGAACCCCAAAGCATGGTGGCCATGGTATGGAAAGGCGATTTCAAATGGAAGGATAAAACCCGGCAGGGGTTCACGATGCTGATGAATATCCTCTCGATAAAGCTCAGGGAATCAATGCGTGAAGAGCAAAGCGGAGTATATGGGGTCAGCTTCAGCGGGAATTCTGTAAAATTTCCGGAGCCGACATACACGATTACCTCTTCATGGGGGTGCAATCCGGATAGTATCACAAAGCTTTCACAGATTGTGCTTGGAGAGATGGCAAAAATAATGAAAAACGGACCTGCTACGGAAGATCTGAATAAAGTGAAAGAGACTCTGATAAGGGAACGTGAAACAAAACTGAAAGAGAATAATTTCTGGATTACTTACCTTCAGGGCTTATATCTTAACGACGACCGACTGATGACACTTGATGAATACAAAACATTTGTCAACTCCTTTACAACCATGGATATAAAGAAGATTGCTGGTAAATATCTTGATACGGAAAACTATGTAAAGGTGGCATTAACACCTGTACCAAAAACCGAATGAATCGCCCTTAAAACTTATAAGCCTCACCCCCTAAATCCCCCTCTCCTGAATGAGAGGTGGACTTAAAGGCAGATTTCTAAGCCCCTCCCGCTTAAGGGGAGGGGTTTGGGGAGAGGCCGATTTATTGTGGGGAGGTTGGGGGGGTTAAAACAACCCATGTAACTCCGCATCTATCTTGTTGATCACTTCAGCGAGATGGTCATTGTTATTCGGGAAATTATAATGATCAGCTTCTATTATCAGCATTTTCCCAAGCTTATATGACTGGATCCAGGCTTCATACCTCTCATTCAGCCTCTTGAGATAATCAATACGGATAGAACTCTCATATTCCCGTCCTCTTTTCTGTATCTGGTTCACCAATGTCGGCACCGAGGCCCTCAGGTATAGCAGAAGATCAGGAGGCTGGATCAGGGAACTCATCATATTGAAAAGAGAAGTGTAATTGTCGAAGTCACGGGTTGACATCAGACCCATCGAATGGAGGTTGGGTGCGAAAATATAGGCATCCTCATAGATGGTCCTGTCCTGGACTATTGTTTTGTCCGATTTTCTTATTTCAAGAACCTGGCTGAAACGGGAGTTAAGAAAGTAAATCTGCAGGTTAAACGACCAGCGCTGCATATCTTCATAAAAATCCCCGAGGTAGGGATTATCATCAACATCCTCATAATGAGGGGTCCATCCGTAATGTTTGGCAAGAAGTCCTGCCAGGGTTGTCTTTCCTGATCCTATATTACCTGCGATAGCTATGTGCATTGTTTAGAATATTACTTTTTACAGATCATAAAATTACTAAAAATCCATAAAGTTCTTCAATGAACTCCCGGGTATTTGAAAGTCTTGGAACCTTGTTTTGCCCGCCCAGTTTGTTTTTGGACTTAAGCCACCTGTTAAATGTTCCTGGAGGCACGCTTCTTACTATCGGCTTCACAAGGTTAATATCCTTGTGACGTTTGGCTTCATAATCAGAATTGATCGACTTAAGGGTATCATCCAGTACGATGGTGAACATATTTATGTCATCGGGCGCTTTTTCAAATTCAATGATCCACTCATGTGTTCCCTTTGATGCTTCTCCCATATAAACGGGGCCTGCGGTGTATTCGGAAATGATCGCCCCTGTTACCCTGCATGCATTTTCGAGTGCTTTATCTGCATTTTCGACTATTAATTCTTCCCCGAAAGCATTTATAAAGTTCCTTGTCCTCCCCGAGATACGAAATCTGTAAGGGGTGGTACTTGTAAATACTATTGTATCACCAATAATATACCTCCATAAACCTCCGTTTGTCGAAATTACAATTGCGTAATTCACTCCTTTCTCAACTTCGTTAAGCGATAAAGCGTCAGGAGAGTCAGAACCCAGCTTGTCGGAGGGGATGAATTCATAAAAAATACCGTAGTCGAGCATAAGAAGCATGTCAGATCTTTCCGGATCATCCTGGATACCGAAAAAGCCTTCGGACGCATTATACGTTTCCATATAGTGCATCTGATTGCCTGGGATAAGCCTTTTATAAATTTCACGGTAAGGAGTAAAACTTATACCGCCATGAAAGAATACCTCAAGGTTTGGCCAGACATCCAGCAGGTTTGTTTTTCCCGTATAGGTGAGGACATTTTTTATAAGTGTGAGATACCAGGAGGGTACTCCTGTAAAGCTTGTGACATTCTGCTTCACAGTTATTTTTGTGATAAGTTCAAGCTTCTCCTCAAAGTCATCAATAAGCGCGATTTTTTGTGACGGAGTTCTTATGGTTTCTATATAAAATGGGGCATTCCGGATTAGCAATGCTGAGAGATCACCATAGATTGATTTGTTACTGTGCTGGTTTATTCTGGTGCTGCCTCCGAGTGTAAGCGCTTTGCCCGAGAAAATTCTTGTTTCCGGATTATTAAACGAATAGATGGCAAGAATATCTTTAGCTGCCTTGTAATGGCAGTCAACCAGTGATTCCTTGCTTATTGGGATGAATTTGCTCTTGGTGGCGGTTGTTCCTGAGGATTTTGCGAACCATTTGATATTTCCGGGCCATGTCAGATTGCTTTCTCCATTGCGAAGTCTTTCAATGTAGGGGAGGTATTCCTCATATGACCTTATGGGGATACGCGATTGATAATCCTTTACAGAGCGGATTGAAGAATAATCATATTTTCTGCCCCATTCAGTAGCAGTTGCAATTGCAATAATACCTGAAAGTGTATTATGCTGAGTTTCGACAGGATATTTTTTAAAATGATCTATCTGGTCAATACGCTTTGCATAAAACCGCCTGATGATTGAAGGTATGACAGCCATTGGAAAAGCACCTGTTTAAGGCTTAAAGATATGGAAAAATATTCCAGGGCCTGTTTATTGATCAGGTGAAAATCACTTTCAGGATATCAAGTGAATTTATTTTTTTTAGTCCGGGAAGATGGATGCTGAAGTACCTGATAAGCGTTTCGAGCACTTCATTCCTGAGAGACCCTGTCAGAGGAATGCTTCCCATACTATCAAATGACAGCTTGAAGAATTCAGCCAGTATATCTGAAACCTGAGGGCCGGCATAAGCCGAATTAACTGGCGGCAGGCTGACAAAAGTTCCATTGGTAAGGTCAAAATACTTTTTCTCACGATCATCCCTTATTCCCGGTTCGAAACCAAGGAAACTGCTGAGCCCTATCAGAAAAGCTATATGGAAATTTGCAAAGCCGGAGTCACATTTATCAAGATATCTGATTGAATCTTCAATATAACCGAACAATTGAGGATTAGGACTCTCCTCCTTTAACACCGATGTAAGTATTTCTGCCAGGAACACAGCAATACAGCTCTTTCTGACATCGGCATAGATCTCTGCAGGCGAATATGATACAGTAAATTCTTTCAGCATCTGTACCCCACGCACTTCGCGGTAGTAAAATATAAGGTCAAGGATAAACATTGGCTGGAACAGGACATTGTGCTTTCCTGAATTCCTGCTTCTCATTCCTTTTATCATTATTGAAACCCTGCCGAAGTCGCGTGTGTAAACCTGTACAATTACGCCCGAGTCGGTATATTTAATCTGGTGCAGTATTATGCCTTTTGTTTTGTGAAGCATTACGGCCGATGATTTGCTCAAATATAAAATTATTATATTTACCTGTCAATCAACTGCACAATGATCTCAACAAATAATGATGAACTTATAAAACGCATTGCAAAACTTGCAAGGCAGAATAAGGAGCTGGAGGAACAGCTGAAAATACTGGTTAAACAGAACGAGGCGCTTGCAGATGAAAATGAAAATCTCAAGGCTCATTCCCGGGAAATACCGATGGGAGAAGAGAAATCACTGAAATTCAACATGGCGACGGTTTTGTTCGCCGATATCCATAGCGTGTCGTTATTAACTGAAGGGATGGATTCTGTTTCGGTGATGGATGAACTCGATGAGATCTTTTTTGAGTTTGAATCAATTGCGGAAAGATATAAAATTGAAAAAATAAAAACCATCGGCGACACATTCATGTGTGCGGGAGGGATCCCTGTAAAGAATATAACAAACCCGATAGATGTCGTGATGGCTGCAATGGAAATGCGTAATTATATCGATAAATTTGAACACGAAAAAAGAGGAAACAGGGAAAAGATATGGGATTTAAAGATAGGGATACACACCGGCCCTGTCACAGCATCTACTTCCGGCAAAAAGAAAATAAACTACGATATAAAGGGAGATACGGTTCATAATGCGAGCCGACTGAAGGCTCTTTCAGAAAAAGGATCCATTCTGATCTCAGTGATGACCTATGAATTAGTAAAGGAATTTTTCGACTGTGATTATTATGGCAAACTTCCGGTGAAATATAAGGGTGATCTACAGATTTACCGCGTTAAAGGATTAAAATCTGAATTTTCGATCGACAGCAAGGGAGTAAATCCAAACGGAGCGTTCAGGATAAAATTCGGATTGATTCAATTTACTGACATGCAGGAAATGATCCTTGACAAACTTGAAAAGGAACTGCCAGGATATGTATTCTATCATAATATCAAACACACTGTTGATGTGGTCACCGAGGTCGAATTGATAGGGTGGGCTGAGGGTTGTACCGATGAGGAGATATTACTTTTGAAAACAGCAGGGCTTTTTCATGATACCGGTATAACCGTTTCGTTTGATAACCATGAGTTACTGGGGGCAGATTATGCAAGGAAAATCCTCCCCGGGTATAATTATACTCCTGAGCAGATCGGGAAGGTATGTTCGATAATAATGGCAACCAGGCTGCCGCCAAAACCAACTAATCTTCTCGAAGAAATAATTTGTGATTCGGATCTTGATTATCTGGGCAGAAGCGATTTTATCCCGGTATCCAATACACTTTTCGAAGAGCTTAAAGCTCAGAAAAAAATGAAAGACCTGAATGAATGGAATAAATTGCAGGTAAAATTCATTTCGGGGCATCAGTACTTCACGAAAACTGCAAGAAGCCTGAGGGAAGTAAACAAACAGCTTCAGATTGAAAGAATTCAGAGTCTGATTACTGGTTGACTATCGTCCGATAACAAGAATTTTTGTAACACACGATTCTGATCCGTCGTTACCGGAACAAAATGCAAGGTACACACCCGTCCTGACCCTATGACCGTTGAAGGTTGAGAGATCCCAGGATGCTTGTCCTCCCTCCGAAATGGTCTCATAAACAAGATTTCCGCTGATATCTGTTATTTTAACCTGTGAGTCTTTCAAAAGCCCGGTGATTGTGATGTTCCCTGAGTAATCTTCCCTTACAGGATTAGGAAATGAATACACATTGTTAAATGACTGACTGCCGGAAGTGGCGATCTCTCTCACTGAAAGAACCCCACCGGATGTTCCGAACCACACCTCACCAGAGTTGTTATCAACTGCAACAGCTGCAATTGAATCGGAGAACATTGGGCTGTTCAAAACATTGTAGTTTTTAACCACTGTTGTACCATCAGAAGAGAGCAGGTATACACCGGAACTTTTTGTGCCGAGCCATTTCCTGTTTGCACCGTCAACCGAAATTGCAGTGATGGATTCTGTACCAAGCATGTAATCAGCCAGTCCTGAACCATCGTTCCGTGGTACTTTTATCCTGTAACCCCTCAGATCACCGTCAAAGATCCTGTCAGTATTGTAGTATATTAACGGGCCCTGGTCAGTTCCAATCCATATATTGCCGTCATGATCCCCGGCTGCTGAAAATACCGAATTAATGGTTTTATCATCGCTGTCCGTAATTGTAAGTTTTTTCGTTCTGTCATCTGAAAATACTTCAGGAGTTTTATTATCATCAATTATATATAAGCTATTGCTACCCGGAAGAATTATCCACTTCTGTCCGTTTTCAGCTGAAATTATATCTCCTATGACCGGAGCATCGATTGTTAAAGGATAAACTATCCAGGAGCCATCGGATTTAAGTATTTTAATGCTTCCCTGAACATCAGTCTGAGTCATCCAGAGATTTTTATATCTGTCCATTGTCAGACCGCAGACCTTAATTCCGGAGCCTGTAGAACTGCTTACCTGAAGCGGGGAATTTGATGAATCGTAATGCTTCGACAGGGTGTTATTCTCAAATTCGAATAATCCTCCACCCCATGATGAAATAAAAATATGGGAGTTGTTTTCTGGATCAATGAACGAGCGCATAGCGTCAGTGGCTGAGCCTGGAATAAGACTGGAAAACAGATTGTTTTCATGAACGGAGACATGGAAGATTCTCTTCAGGCTGTTCCATGACTTGTCTGTGCCGCCAGCGCATATAATTGTTTTTCCGTTTGAGGATAATATGCTTACAACATCATTTGTCGCAGGGGCGGAAAGGGAGAGTCGGGTAAAGGTTGTCATGCTTTCACCTTTGATCAATCCATAACTTTTATCTGCTATCCATATGTCATTCGCAATAATTATGCCCTGCGATATATCCGGAATACCCCATCCATAAGATGAAAATGCTTTCAACAAAGAACCATCAGGCCTGAAATAGTTTAGCGAGGTTGATGAAGCTACAAGAAATCCCTGAGGAGCAGGATCAAATGAACTGTTTATGATCCCTGAGTTAAAAGAAAATAACCTGGTTTCTCCATTAATTGCATATATTTTGTCGCCTTCAGATTCTTGCGAAATATTACAGTAGAGAGTTCCACCGGAGAAGATCACATGGGTGCATCTTGAATCTGGTTCAGGCAGGCTTGTATTCTGGTTCCAGTTGCCGAAATAAGCCAGCCCCTGGTCTGAGAGGTCAGCCTCCCATACTCCGTTAGCGGTGGCAGCATAAACCTTTCCGTTTCCGAAGGTAATATCGAAAACCTCATTGTTACCGGCTCCCGGTCCGGGCCTCCATGTATCGTGTATCTCCATCCTGACCAGGTCGACAACAACAATTCCGAATCCCGTTGTCAGATATGCATACTTTCCGAGAGTCCTGATCCTGTTGATTTTTTTGTTTCCCTGGATATTCCTGTTATAAATATCCGGGATATTATGAATTTTGTTTCCGGCTATAAGGTCGATATTTGTACTTGTATAGGCTATGATTAGCATCATGGTTTCATCCGACCACCCGATTGCACTTATTCCAGTCTGGGAGAGTCCGTTCACTGGTGATAGCCTCCTGAGTTCATTATATTTGCTGTTGTAAACAAGAATTGAAGAACCGGTTGAAGCATATATTTCTTCTGAATTACCGGTGATACTGGTCGCAGAATTATACCTTAAATGGTCCGACCATGATCCAACAGGCAACTGCCCCGACAGACAGTTACATATAAGTGTTAAGCCTGTTATATAAAACAATTTTTTCGACATTTAAACTACATCCTTATTGTCAGCCTTTTGAAGCCCGAGGAGAAAATACCTGAGCTTTTCAAATGCCCTGGCCCGGTGCGAAATCATGTTTTTTTCTTCAAGGTCCATTTCAGCAAACGTAACTGATTTTCCGTCAGGAATAAAGACAGGATCATATCCAAATCCCTGGTTGCCTTTCCTTTCTTTTATTATTTTGCCTGTGACATTACCTTCAAAAAGATATTCCTTACCATCCAGAATAAGAGCAATTACTGTCCTGAATCTTGCATTCCGGTTTGACTCCTTTTTAAGCAGGGAGAGTAGTTTTTCAATATTGGCATCAGAATCCTTGTTTTCACCGGCAAATCTTGCAGAATGGACTCCTGGTCTTCCATTGAGTGCCTCAACTTCAAGGCCGGTATCATCGGCAAAGACATTTTTTCCTGACGTTTTAAAAATATGACGGGCTTTATATAGAGCATTGCCCTCCAGAGTCATTTCATTTTCAGGGATGTCTTCATTTATATCAATATCCCGAAGGCTTAGAAGAGTAAAACTGTTTCCGAGGATGTTATTTATTTCCCGTATTTTGTTCAGGTTGTTTGAAGCAAAAATAATTTCCATATAGTGAAAAGTTACTACGGCGAAATTAGTAAAAGTGATGAAAGTTCAGCAATTCCACAATGGCGTCTGAAGTTTGGCGTTAATAAAGTTAATTGATACATTTGATAAAAGATCAGTCTAAATTTAAGTAAATGCTGTTAATGAAGAAATTGGCTCTTTCATGTAATCTATTGGTTCTTACAGCAATACTTTCAATTAAATCCTCAGCAAATACTCCTGATGTTCCGGAGATCACTCTGGCGATTTCCACAATTGTAATAGGATTAATCATACTGTTAATTATCGAGTTTGTCATATATAAACTTCTGGACCGGAAGTTTAAACTCAGGCAGCAGGTCCTTGAACAGATCATTAACAAAAAAAACGAAGATCTGGTCAGGATCAACGAAAAGACCGAAGCACTTCTGGCGAACGTACTTCCAAAAAATACTGCCGACGAGTTAATGGCAAAGGGTAAAGCTACAAAAACCAAATATAATTTTGTAACCGTCCTGTTTTCCGATATTCAGGGTTTTACCCAGATTGCTGAAGAAATGAATCCGGAAGTCCTGATTGATGAGCTTGACAAATTCTTTTTTCATTTCGATTCAGTTGTCGAGAAATACAGGATCGAAAAGATCAAGACCATCGGGGACGCTTATATGTGCGCAGGAGGGATACCCGAAAAGAACAGGACCAATCCTGTTGAAGTAATACTTGCTGCCCTTGAAATGCAGGAATATATGAAAAACCTGAAAGAAGCTTCTCTTATCCAGGGCATGAAATACTGGGATATCAGGATCGGTATTCATACCGGAACAGTGATAGCCGGGGTGGTGGGGCATAAGAAGCTTTCGTATGATATCTGGGGCGATACTGTTAATATTGCAAGTCGTATGGAGTCATCAGGTGAAGCAGGGAAAATAAATATTTCAGGTGCTACATACGAGTTTGTCAAAGACTTTTTTATTTGCGAGTACCGTGGGAGAATGCCGGTCAAATACAAGGGGGAGCTCGATATGTATTTTGTGAAAGAAATTATCCCTGAACTGAGCGATGAAAATGGTTTTCCCAACAACAGGTTCAGGTTTAAGATGCAGCTTATCAAGCTTCAGGATGTTGAGGAGACGGTCAACAAAATGTTTATTGATGATGCCCCTCCCAGTCTGTGGTTTCACAACGCACAACTTGCTGTGAACATCACCAGCCAGGCAGAGCTGCTTGCGACAGCTGAGGGGTTGCCTTTGGACCAGTATGTTTATCTTAAGCTGGCATCAGTTTTTCTGATGACAGGATATATGTCAGACTACAATAATCCGGCTGAAGCATCATGCAGATTAATGGAGGCTGTGCTTCCCAGCTATGGGTTTGATGAGCGTTATATCATCTCCGCCAGGGATCTGATCAACAACTCCTTTAATGGGAAGCACGAGTCGGTGACCGATAAAATCTTACATGACGCCAGGTACGATTATCTGGGCCGGGTCGATTATATCAAGCTCAGTGAAAAACTCCTCAAAGAGAGGAACGAACATGGGATAATTGTCAGTCCTGAAGAATGGTCTGACATCCAGAAAAAACTTCTGACAGATCATGATTTTCTTACAAATACCGGAAAGCTTCTCAGAAGTGTGCCGATCACGGAGCAGATCGCGAAGCTTCAGGAATGGCATAATTGATCGATTTTCTGAGGGAATTTCTGTCGGAGATTAGTTTTAAAGATGTACTTTTACCGGAAATATATAAATTGGAAGTTATGGAGAACCTTGACTGGAAAAACCTACCTTTTGGTTATATAAAGACTGATTACAATGTGCGCTGTTTTTATAAAAATGGTAAATGGGGTGATCTTGAAGTTTCGACTTCAGAATATATCGATATTCATATAGCTGCAACAGGGTTGCATTACGGGCAGGAGGCTTTTGAAGGTCTGAAGGCATATATGGGGAAGGATGGAAAAATCAGATTATTTCGATGGGAAGAGAACGCAAAAAGACTCGTCTATTCAGCCGAAGGTATACATATGGCTAAATTGCCGGTGGATAAATTCCGGGAGGCGGTTTTTAAAGTTGTTAACCTGAATAAGAAGTTCATTCCCCCTTATGGCTCGGGAGCAACACTTTACATTCGTCCTCTGCTGTATGGCAGCGGGGCAGAGGTAGGGGTCAAGCCTGCCAGAGAGTACACATTCATTGTTTTTGTTACACCTGTCGGTCCCTATTTCAAGGGAGGTATCAAGCCGGTTAATATGCTTATTTGCAGGGATTATGATCGAGCAGCACCAAAAGGTACCGGAGTATATAAGGTCGGAGGTAACTATGCAGCAAGTCTGAGAGCCGGAATGGTTGCAAAGGAGGGAGGATATGCGAGCTCCATATTTCTTGATGCCAGGGAGAAAAAGTACATTGACGAATGCGGCCCTGCTAATTTCTTTGGAATAAAAAACAATACTTATATCACACCAAAATCTGAATCGATTCTGAATTCCATTACGAACATGAGCTTAATTGAAGTAGCCGGAACGCTTGGAATAAAGGCCGAAAGGAGACAGGTTCCGGTAGAAGAGTTATCGGAATTTTCTGAAGCCGGAGCTTGCGGGACGGCTGCGGTGATAAGCCCGATTGCCAAGATATTCGATCCGGAAAAGAATAAGATCTATGAGTATTGTAAGGACGGAAAACCTGGACCGGTGACAATGAAGCTTTATAACAAGCTGGTATCCGTTCAATGTGGCGATGAACCGGATGAGTTCGGATGGATAACCATTGTGGAATAGGAGGGGTAGAATTGCTTCCCCCGGCCGATGGCTGGTATCGCAATGACAGAATAAAATAGAGCTCCCCTTCTGGGGGACCGACCGTAAAGAAATTAGCCAGTGGCTAATTTTAGGGAGGAGCCAGATTGCAGGGGAGATATGTGGTGGTGGGGTCAGGGGCAGGTTAAAAAAA
>Ga0209373_10005021_pt1 | contig 11066 bp, 5 predicted proteins | sample Higcelweek5metaG_FD_187173 | JGI IMG/M metagenome (GOLD analysis project Ga0209373, IMG submission 187173) | Freshwater pond sediment microbial communities from the University of Edinburgh, under environmental carbon perturbations - High... | ecosystem: Environmental > Aquatic > Freshwater >... | reverse complement strand
GGACGCAGGCTGGTGGCCGACACCGCCAAGTATCAGGATATTTTTATCGTAAAAACCAATCTGATAACATTGCTTCCGGGCACCGAAGAAAAAGTTGAGCTGTTTGGTTTTTGCTGCGAAAGCTCTGATTTTGGACCAGACCTCGATCTGAAATACAGCTCCGGATTTATGGCGCCTCCAGCCTGGGTGAAACTGGCGTCGTTTCTTGATAAAAACAAATTCCCAAATACTGCCATGCAGCATGCTGTCTGGGTTCTGTCGAACAATCATGATATTGCCGGTGTCGATTGCGAAAACCGCGAGCAGACCATTGCACTGCGAAAACTGCTGTGCGACCTCACCGGCAAAGAAATGCCCTGGGCCATCATTCAATACAAACAGGATAGCAATATCGTATTTACAGGTGATGTAAGCCGCATACGGGGCGACATTTCGTATTATGTCCGGTCGAACGCCAGTGTAGGCGTGTTTGTGACCGATTATACCGGCCGTGTGGTCGAAACCCTCATGACTCCTTCAGTTCACCGCTCGGGACAACATACCTATCCACTCGATCTCGATGTCTCGAAATATCCGGAAGGCGATTTCGAAGTACGTGTTTATGAAGACGGCTCAAAATTGCTGGAGCGGAAGAAGTTTTCGATATAATGAATTTAGATGATTAAAAAAAGGCCGCTTTTTTAGCGGCCTTTTTTAGATTGGAAGTTTTTATACAGAAGTTACTTTTTCTGAATTTGGGATTGAATATGGTTATTCTTTTATTACCCGAATAGTCAGGACATTTTTCTGTGAGCGGCATTGTAAATTATAAACTGCAGGTTGCAGATTATATAGATTTAATAATGTCCGGAATTCCGACTTGCTGGCGATGCATTTCTTTTGATAAACCACCTTGCCTAACTCGTTAATGATTTCCAGCGTAAACTCACCTTCGTCCAGGTTTTGAATTACAACGTTGACTTCGTCAACAAACGGGTTCGGATATGCATCCATTGTTGGTTGTAGTTCGATGTAATTGTCGCAATTGAGTGTGATGGTCGGATACATTGTTTTTGTACCATCAAAATCAACCTGAGATAAACGATAGTAATTATCTCCTGGCAACAAGTTGTTATCAATAAACATATAGTCGATTACACTGTTTGAGTTTCCGGCACCGTCGATTCTGCCAATTTCATAAAACTCGTTATTGCTGTTGCGTTTTTCGATAACAAAGTAGTCATTATTTGTTTCAGAGGCTGTCTGCCAATAAATAGCAGCGGTTGAGTTCTGGCAGCTGGTTGTGAGTTTTACAAGGTTAACCGGCAAGGTGCTTGGTGGCGAGGTGTAGTTCGATATTTTCTCACAATTCACGGTGGGTGAAGAGAATGTTGCTGTCAGTTGATGTTGCAAACCATCGGGAATTAACCCTGTTAAAGTATATGCCTGAGGACTGGTGAAAGGCGCTGTAAATGTCTGGCAAACTGTGCCGTCACATATTTTCAATGTGCCAGTGGCTGGAGGATCAATAAAGTTTATATCACCCGAAACCGTGTAGGTGGAACCGGTTATTGTGGTGGTTGCTGTTATACTGGTAATATTACATTGGGTAACAATTTGACAATCTGCAGCACCTGCACCGGCAGCGCCAAAATTTGTCTGATTAAAAGATACCGTACCGGCGCATTGCTTATAATTGCCAATTAAAACAATATAATATTGTCCGACTACTGCATTTCGTATTTGAAGGTACTCTGTGGCATCGATATCGCCTCCAAAATCGACCAGATTGCCTGATGGTTGTGCCAACGTTGCAACTTCACAAAATGGAACATCTGTGGATGAATACGTAGGCTCTGAAGTTGGATTATACGTGATATGCAATTCCGGTTCATTGAAATACAGACTAGGGCTGGGGTTTGTTAAATCTGAAGCCAGGCAGGTTATATTGGCGAATGGGCCATAACATGCAAAATCGACATCGCCGCAAGAACTGGCAATGGTCATATCCAGATCTCCGTTTTGCGATATTTGCATATACCACCACGATGGATTTTTCATAAAAGTGCACTGACCAGCAGGAGATGTAATAAGGTCGTCTGTTATTTCGAAATCCACTCCGGGACTATCATTTGATGCACAAAACGCTACAGCATTTTCGCAGGTACTTGAACCAGCTACAGAAACAATGGTTGATGTTGAAACACAAATGTTAAATGTAGTAGTCTGACCAGCAGTACCAGTGTAGGTATAAACACGGACATAATACGTCGCCCCAACAGTCAATCCTGTTACGGTACTGACATCGGCATCATTACATTTTATTTCGGTCAAAGCACCGCAGGTTCCACTATATATTGAATGATACATGTCGGTTACAGAGCCAGCTATATTCAACAGGCTGATTGTATGAGAAGCGTTGGTTGCTACAAAACTGAACCACACATCGTCATCTGCTGTTCCGGAACAGGAGTTTGACTGTGCAGAAGCTGTGGCGCAATTAACAGTTCCTGCTGTTACGGCAGTACAGGTTGCGCCTGTATTTACGGTTAATGGTGTTGCATTTACACATTCGTCGTTTGCTGGTGAAGACGTGATGTACTGCAATGACGATGATGTTGCACTTAGACCACTAAATGTACACGTAATTATTCTCTGATAATAAAGGCCGGAACCAGCTGGCGTATAGGTGGCTCCTGTGGCTCCCGCAATTGGAGTCCATGGTCCACCTGATGCAGGAGCAGAATACCACTGGTATGTTAATCCACTGGCAGAAGTGGAGCCGGTAACACTGATTGCTCCTGTATGGCCGCAGGCCGTGCTGGATGCGGTTGTTGAGCCTCCAGTAGGAGAACCGGAACAAGGAGGCGCTGCCGTAATATTGACACAATAGTCTTCGGTTTCACCCCAGGTATAGGCGGTGCTCGCATAATTTGTTGTGGATGGGAAAGTCGTTTGTTGCGAAACAACCCTCATTCTGGTTATACCTGTCATTGCAGTGAGTGGAACGACAAAGTTTCCAGTTTCAGTATGTGGTCCGGAAGTACTGGCAGCGGATGAATAACATCTTTCTGTATTCTCAAATACTCCATTTTGATTGTAGTCAATATATATCTGAAAACCATGTGAATACGATGTACCGGTTGTTAAAGAACTTATACTAAAATTAGTTGTTGCTAATTGCTGAATACTTGGAGCGGCAACAGCCCCTGTATAATTACTATATCTGAATGCAATTGAGCCAGCACCTGGTGCAACAGCGCCAAGTGCGCTTGAGTTGTTTAAGGTTCCGACTGTAACATTGGAAATATCTTCATCAACAGTACTTGAGGCATAAATGGCTGGATATGCTCCACATGAGCAGGCATTTCCAACAACAGAATATGAAACAACATTTGTATAATTTGTATTACTCGGAAAGGTACCATTGGTACAGGTAGTGACCAGCTGATACCAGGTGTTTGCCGTAGCAGAGGTGGTTAATGTGGAGCTGGTTGCCCCGGCAATATTTGTCCATGGGCCTGTTGCCGATGGTCCGGATTGCCACTGGTATGTAATTCCACCTGCAGCTGTAAGTCCTGTCGCCGATAAGGTAATGTTGGTTGAAGCACAGCCTGACGCTGAGCTTATAGAAGCTGTTCCTGCATTTGGCGTTCCTGAACAAGCAGTTGCTGCAGTAATATCGACACAATAGTCTTCGGTTTCACCCCAGGTATAGGCGGTGCTCGCATAATTTGTTGTTGATGGAAATGTCGTTTGTTGGGAAACAACCCTCATTCGGGTTATACCTGTCATTGCAGAGAGTGGAACGACAAAGTTTCCGGTTTCAGTATGTGGTCCGGAAGTACTGGCAGCGGATGAATAACATCTTTCTGTATTCTCAAACACTCCATTTTGATTGTAGTCAATATATATTTGAAAACCATGTGAATACGATGTTCCGGTTGTTAAGGAACTGATGCTGAAATTAGTTGTGGCTAATTGTTGAAGACTGGGAGCTGCAACAGAGCCTGTATAATTGCTGTATCTGAATGCAATAGAGCCCGCACCTGGTGCAACTGCACCAAGTGTGCTTGAGTTGTTTAAGGTTCCGACTGTCACATTTGAAATATCTTCATCAACAGTACTGGAGGCATAAATGGCTGGATATGCACCACAGGTACAAACATCTCCGACAACCGTGTATGAAACAACATTTGTATTATTTAATGCGCCACCGTTGGTACAGGTAGTGACTAACTGATACCAGGTGTTTGTCGCAGCGGAGGTAGTTAACGTTGTACTGGTTGCTCCGGCAATATTGGTCCATGGGCCTGTTGCTGATGTTCCGGATTGCCACTGGTAGCTTATTCCGCTTCCAGTTGTAAGCCCTGAAGCTGTCAGAGTAAAGTTGGCTGAGGCACAACCTGATGCAGAACTGATGGAAGCTGTTCCTGCGTTTGGTGTTCCTGAACAAGCCGTTGCGGCTGTAATATTGACGCAATAATCTTCAGTTTCGCCATAAGAATAAACAGAACTGGCATAATTGGTTGCAGAAGGAAAAGTTGTTTCTATACAAATAACACGCATTCTGGTAATACCCAACGTTGCTGAAATCGGTACAACAAAGCTTCCTGTTTCAGTATGCGGTCCTGAAGTACTTGCGGCAGAACTGTATACCTGTTCTCCGGCATCAGCAAAATCCCCGTCCTGATTGTAATCAATGTATGCCTGAAAACCATTATTGTAATTAGAGCCTGTTGTCAATGAGCTGAAGCTGAAGCTGGTCGTTACCAATTGCTGAAGATTGGGCGCTGCAACGATTCCTGTATAATTGCTGTATCTGAAAGCAACTGAACCGGCACCACCGGCCACAGCTCCTAAAGCACTGGAATTATTCAGTGTTCCCACAGTTACATTACTTACATCTTCATCAGCTGTATTGGATGCATAATTTGAAGGATATGCTCCACACGAACAAACATCTGCAACAACAGTATAAGAAACAACGTTTGTGTTATTCAAACCGCCACCATTGGCACAGGTAGTAACAAGCCGATACCAGGTGTTTGCCGTAGCTGAGGTCGTTAAAGTTGCACTGTTTGCTCCGGAAATATTTGTCCATGGGCCTGTTGCTGATGTTCCGGATTGCCACTGGTAAGTTATTCCACTTGCTACTGTTAGTCCTGTGGCCGATAAGGTAAAGTTGGTTGACACACAACCTGATGCTGAACTGATAGATGCTGTTCCTGCGTTTGGAGTCCCGGAACATGCTGTAAGGGTCACTACATTAATAGTATAATCTTCACATTCAGTATAAGCAGTACCTGTACAGGCTGCAACTGTTCCCGACTCATTTCCAACCACCCGCATTCTGTGACTGCCTGCAGTGGCAGTAATGGGCACGGTAAAACTTCCGGTTACTGTTGTATTGTAAGAAGTATTATTAATATAAACTTCTTCGCCAGCATCTACAAAGTCTCCATCGTTGTTCCAGTCAACCCAGATGCCGAAATGCATGGTGCCTCCGGTTTCAGTGATGGAAAAGTTAACGCTGCTGCCCTGTACCTGAGTAACAATCATTCCTGTAAAATTTCCATATCCATTGGTCGAAAAACCGGATGAATTGTTGGTGATATTTGTTGTGCCGCCGGTCGTTGAAAAACTACTTATGTAATAGATAACGTTGGTTGTATTTGTATTGGCACAATACGAAGGCGCCGCATTAACAGTTGTTGTTGAAGTATTGTTTGCGCTTATTACACTGCTACATGGCGTTCCTGTCCCCGATGATAAATTGGTAATGGTTATTGTGGTTGCTCCGGCATTGGCGAGAGCCGATGTTGTGAATGTCCCGGTTCCGGGTGTACTTACTGTCATTGTTGCTGTAAGGCCTGTGGCTGTGTTGGACCCACTTAAACTGTAGGTTGCTGTGTATGTTCCGACAGGAAGATTGGCTGCATTGCCGGTAAGTGTTACAATTGAAGAACCTCCGGTAAATACGGGCGATGTTGCCGATGTGCCGGTTAAACTGTAGGAGACACAGGTGTAGGTGATTTTTATATATCCATTTGCGCCAGCTGCGCCAGTTTTACCTTTGCCAAAACCGCCGCCGCCACCGCCGCCATAGTTGGAACCAGCAGTGGGTGAAGCAGCCCCATTGCCTCCTTTTCCTCCATCGATGGCGGTAGCTGCACCACCCGTAGCAGAAATTGAAGTAACTCCATTACCTCCTGAACCTGCGGCACCACCACCACCTCCTCCATACAAATCATATACGCCACTTGCTCCATTACCACCATAATAATTAATATCACCAGTGATACTTGCCGCACCTCCATTTCCACCAGCCCCATTTGCTCCACTAGCACCACAAATGCCCCTACTACCACCATTGGCGATAATAGTACTAAAAGAAGTATTTGTTCCATTGGTACCATTTGAAGCAACTGCTCCTCCAGCACCGCCAGTACCAATGGTTACAGTGTAGGTCGCTCCAGGTGTTACTGCAAGTGAATTTTTCTTTGTATATCCACCACCACCACCACCACCGGCTGTATTATTATTTGAGTTTATGGACCCACCACCACCGCCGCCGGCGCCCCAACATTCAACGGTTACAGAAGTCACCCCCGCCGGGCAAGTCCAGGTTCCGGAAGTTGTAAATGTTGCAGTTGATTGTCCAAATCCAAGCAGTCCTAAAAGACCGAGAATGGTGGAAATATATAATTTTTTCATGCCTTGAATTGTTGTGTCTTCTGACTATTTTAAACTTTCTTTTTGGATATTAACGTTCCATCTTACAAGTAAGGCTTCAATCTCATCTGGATAAATGATGCCTTTGCTGTACACTTCGAAAGAACCATTTCCGTTGTAATTGACATCGCTGATAAAGCCACTTTCTTTAAATGAACTGATGATATTCTTTACCAGTTCGTTATCATTGCTCATAATTAAAGAAAACCGACAGATGTAATAATCATTTAAAACCCCACGATCTGCAAAATCTTCAGAAACCTGAGTTGCCACAGTCTTGTCAGAAACTTCTTCGTTGAATTTGGGAGCCTGAGTGGTAAAATAAAGTTCATACGCGTCATTAATGGCTTCCACAATCATCTCTTCCGTAATGTCTTTATGGGATTGATAAAAACAGGTCGTGCCATTTTTTGACAGATTTATTCGTTGTATCGAGGTGTTTGATAATACTTCGATTTCTACAAATTCAAGAAAATCAACATCAACAGGAAATTGCGACAATTGCATATAGGTAATACGCGTATCGTCGGGATAATACTTTGTTGCATCAGAGCTTACTAATTGAACTTGAGAAAAAAGAACAAAAGGCATGAGCCCCAAAAGCAGTGTAATTAGTTTTTTCATTTCTATGTTTTTTTCTGGTCCGTTTCGGATTTCATTTTCTTTGCAGGTGTGTGTTTAAGGCAATTTTAGGGTGCATCAATCTGTTAAAAAAACTAATTGAGTTGGTTCAGCGGTTTTACTAATTTCAAGCAACAAATCCCTATGGTTTTTGTTGTTTTGATTAAATAGAAAAACCAAACTGCGCACGCGCAGTAGTTCAAAAAGCGTTGTCGAAATACATTTGTACATTACCCCCATTAATTCCCCCGAATTAAATTTGTGAATTTTCTGTAAGATTAGACTACCGATGATAAGTTTAATCTATAGACGGAAAATTTGATCGCAATTTACAAATATTTGCGTACCAGACAACGACTTTTTACTTTTAATAGGTACAAAGTCTTATGATAGTTTTAAAAATTCAAGACGAAATGCGGTTTTTTTATTAAAAACGAAGCTCAATGGCCGATGAATTTTTTTTTGAAATTCGTTGATTTTTTTTCGCCATTGCTCATTTTTTAAAACAGACTCTTAATATTGGTTTAGCGTCGGGGTAATATTGGGCTGCTATTTTTGTGGAACCCAAAATGATGGTTATGAAAACAACGGATTTGAACAAAGATGAATATTCAACGGTGCTGATGATGCAGGAAAGCTGGTTTAATTCTTTATGCGATCTGGCGGAACGATACAACAACGAAGGGCATGTTCAAAAAGCCATGGACTTATATAACAAAGGTATTGAAAGAGCTATTCAGTCGCGTCTCGATCTTGAATATATGCTCCTTGGAATGATTGAATGAGCCTTGGGTTCAGAGCTCGCAGGGCAAATTGCGATCCTTGCCGGACAACGTTACTCTACCGTAACTGATTTGGCCAGATTTCGCGGCTGATCAACATTGCATCCACGCAGCACGGCAATGTGATAGGCCAGCAGCTGTAACGGAATGGTGGCCAGCAGCGGTACCAGAAATTCTTCGGTTTCCGGAATTTCCATCACATAGTCGCTCATGCCTTTCACCGCGGTATCGCCTTCGGTGACCACGGCAATGATTTTTCCGGCGCGGGCTTTCACTTCCTGAATATTGGAAACCACTTTATCGTAGGTTCCGCGATTGGTTGCAATCACCACTACCGGCATTTTTTCGTCGATGAGGGCGATAGGACCATGTTTCATTTCGGCTGCAGGATAGCCTTCGGCGTGTATGTAACTGATTTCTTTCAGCTTCAGAGCGCCTTCCATGGCCACCGGGAAATTGTAACCACGTCCCAGATAGAGAAAATTCCGAACATCTTTGTATTGTTCGGCAATTTTTTCAATTATGCCATGCGCTTTATCGAGTGTGATTTTGGCTTTTTCGGGAATGCGGTCCAGCTCCTGAATGTACTGATGATATTTCGATTTGCTGATGGTGCCGCGGAGGTGTCCCAGCATGAGCGCCAGCATGGTCAGAATGGTTACCTGAGCCGTAAATGCTTTGGTGGAGGCCACCCCGATTTCGGGCCCGGCATGGGTATAACTTCCGGCATCGGTGGCGCGGGCAATGGTTGAACCAACCACATTGCAGATACCCAGAATGGTGGCGCCTTTCGACTTGGCTAATTTTATAGCCGCGAGTGTATCGGCGGTTTCGCCCGACTGACTGATGGCAATGATGATATCATCTTCGGTAATGACCGGGTTGCGGTAACGGAATTCCGAAGCATATTCAACTTCAACATTGATGCGGGCCAGATCTTCAATCAGGTATTCACCCACCAGACCAGCGTGCCACGAGGTTCCGCAGGCCACAATGATAATGCGTTTTGCATTGCAGAGTTTCTGCTCATAGTCAACAATTCCGCCTAAGGAAATAATGCCCTGTTCAGCCGATAGACGACCACGCATACTGTCGCGGATTGAATTGGGTTGCTCATGAATTTCTTTCAGCATGAAATGCGGATATCCACCTTTTTCGATGGCGCCCAGATTCATTTCGAGCTTTTGAACATAAGGTGTTTTATCGATATTTTTAATGGTCTTGATTTTCAGTTCCTGACCACGTTCCAGAATGGCAATTTCTTCGTCTTCGAGGTAAACGACGTTTTTGGTGTATTCAACAATGGGGGTGGCATCCGAAGCAATAAAAAATTCATCTGCTCCAATACCAATCACCATGGGACTTCCTTTCTTTGCTGCAATGAGCATGTCGGGATTGTCCTGCGAGGTGATCACAATAGCATAAGCGCCGATAACCTGATTCAGTGCTATCTGTACAGCTTCTACCAGACTGACTTTTTCATTTACCTGAATATCTTCAATCAGATGAATGAGGACTTCGGTGTCGGTATTGCTTTTGAATTCGTAGCCGCGGTTGATGAGCTCTTCTTTCAGAATGGCGTAATTCTCAATGATTCCGTTGTGAATCATGGCCATTTTGCCGGAAGGCGATACATGCGGGTGTGCATTTACGTTGTTTGGCTCTCCGTGCGTGGCCCAGCGGGTATGCGCAATGCCAACGGTGCCGATCAGGTTTTTATCTTTTACCAGATTTTCAAGATCGCGCACTTTCCCCATACTTTTATACACCTTGAGCTTTCCGTTTAGCAGAGCCACTCCTGCGCTGTCGTAGCCCCGGTACTCGAGACGATGTAAGCCATTAATAAGAATAGGATAGGCCTGACGCGGCCCCAGATAACCAACAATTCCACACATAACAGATAGCGTTAATTATTCAACCAATGTATAGGAAACTTCGAGGCGAAGGCCATTTTCATTATCGGGACCATTCAACACCACCCGGTTTCCGTATATTGAAGAACCACTCACAAGTAATGAATAGCCAAAATTTTCTCCCCCCCCGGTAATGAATTCCTGAATATGGCGGGTGATGACAAAACGGTAACAACCCGTTTCTTCATCATAGGCACCGTTGTAATTGGTGGATGACAAATTGTAATCGGTCAGGTTTACATTTTTTCCATCTTCATCTTTTCCAACCAGCCATAGCTTGGCCGGGCGCGGAAAATAATCTTGTGTGTGATCATTCAGATCGACCGGAACAAACAATTCGGCCCGATGGATGACAACCGAAAAATCACTGTTGAGCGATTTCAGATTGGGTATTTGCAGGTCGATTTCGGCGCCTCCGAGCGGTTGCAGAAACAATTTCTGTTGGCCCATCGTGGTGTCGCCGCTCAACTGTCCCAGCAGTGATGGATCACCATTGGAAAAATCGAAATGATTGAAATGACTGAAACGTGCACAGGCCTGAGTGATATTGAATTTGAATCCAAGGGTGTCATCGTCGTTGTGATAGTAAATGGTCAGGCCCGAATTGGCCGACATGATATCGAATGAAATAATGGATCCGTGCGTATTGGCATTGGTTGGCACCACACAAATGCCGTGACAGAAATCTTCGAACGAGCTGCTTGAAGAGAGATAACCTTGTGTTGAAGCGTCGACAATACGTTTACCGAAGTCTTTGCTGAGCGGAATCCGCAGTTGCGGCGCCAGAACTTCGCCTCCCATGTATACACTGTCGTTCATGTTGGGCGCAAATGTTTTTGAGCCCAGCTTTTGTCCGGTTTCAAAAGTTGAAAAAGTGTAGTAGGTGCTGTCGAGATAAATGGGCTCCTGCAGCTCATATACCTCAAAGGTCATTTTATTGTTTTGTTTGGCGTTGCCATACACATTGTAATATTCGAGATGAAGCACCACCGAATCGATGACTACATTATCGCCGAAATCAACATCGTTGCTCGAG
>Ga0209373_10005020_pt1 | contig 11070 bp, 6 predicted proteins | sample Higcelweek5metaG_FD_187173 | JGI IMG/M metagenome (GOLD analysis project Ga0209373, IMG submission 187173) | Freshwater pond sediment microbial communities from the University of Edinburgh, under environmental carbon perturbations - High... | ecosystem: Environmental > Aquatic > Freshwater >... | reverse complement strand
CGGCATACATAACAATAACCTCATCGCACATATCGGCGATAACGCCCAAATCGTGTGTGATGAGTATAATTGACATACCCATTTTCTTTTGCAGATCCTTCATAAGCTCAAGTATCTGCGCCTGAATGGTAACATCCAGAGCGGTTGTCGGCTCATCTGCGATCAGAATATCCGGTTCGCAGACCAGTGCCATGGCGATCATTACTCTTTGTCTCATGCCGCCAGAAAATTCATGAGGATATTGATCCATTCTCTTTTCCGGTTCGTTGACACCGACAAGGGTGAGCATTTCAATGGCTCTCCCTCTGGCTTGCTTTTTATTTCTGCTGGTATGGAGGAGAATGGCCTCCATAAGCTGATTGCCAATGGTGAAAACAGGATTCAGGCTGGTCATGGGATCCTGAAAGATGATGCTTATTTTGTTGCCGCGGATGTGGCTCATGGTTTCCTCACCCGTGCCGACGAGTTCCTTATCCCTGAATTTTATACTTCCGCTTACAATTTTACCGGGGTTTGAAAGAATCTGTAATATGGAATAGGCGGTAACACTTTTTCCCGATCCGGATTCACCCACGATGCCCAGCACCTTGCCTTCATCAAGGTTAAAGGAAACGCCGTTCACTGCCTTGACCTCTCCTGCGGAAGTGAAAAAAGATGTGTGCAAATTTGTAACAGATAATAATCTCATTTTTCTCCTCCTACTTTTTCAGTTTCGGGTCAAATGCGTCACGCAACCCATCGCCCAAAAGATTAAGTGAAAGTACGATTAAACAAATAACAAGAGCGGGAATAATCAACCGATAAGCATAGCTGTAGATACCGGATAACGCATCAGAAGCAAGGGAGCCTAAGCTCGGCATGGGAATGGATACGCCCAGACCGAGGAAGCTCAGGAAGCTTTCGGTGAATATTGCCGAGGGAATCTGCAATGCGGTTGAGATAATGATTACGCTGATGCAGTTGGGTAATAAGTGCTTGCGTATGATTCTGAACGAACTTGCGCCGATGGATTTTGCTGTCAGTACATATTCCTGCTGTTTAATAGACAAGATCTGACCTCTGATTAAACGGGCCATGCCAACCCAATATAAAATGGCAAATACGATAAAAATACTGATCATACCGGTTCCCAGTTTTTCCAGAGCGGTACCCTCAATGACCGGTGCCAATGTCTGCTTCAGAACAACGGAGAACAGTATAATCATCAGCATATCAGGCAGGGAATAGATGATATCTACAATTCGCATCATAATTAAGTCTACCTTGCCGCCTGCATAGCCGGCAACCGAACCGTAAATGATACCGATGATCAGAACGATAATACTGGAAAAAAAGCCAACAAGCAGTGAAATCCTTGCGCCATAAATAACGCGGATAGCATAGTCTCTGCCGGCCGAGTCCGTTCCGAAAATATGGGGGAATATTTTTTCGCCTTTTGCAATCTGTGCTTGTTCGGTAGTGCTGTATTCAAACGGTTTGAGGTTATTGTATGTGGAGTCTATGGATTGACCCTGCGTGATTCCCAGCTGCTGATCATAGGAATAGGGGAAAAACATAGGAACGAAAAAAACAATCAAAACAATGGCAATAATGATAAATAAGCAAGCTATGGATATTTTATTTTTCCATAACCGTCTCATACCGTCCTTAAAGAAGGAGGTACTTTCCTGCATTTTTATTTGCTGAGCCTTTTCTTCCTCTGTGGCGGGCTGGAAATCCTTTAGGTTTAGCTGAAAGCTAAAAGGATTCTTTTTTGGCATTCTATCTGTCTGTTCATTCATTTGTCTGTATTCTCCCCTTCTCATGATAGATCCACTCTTGGGTCAAATACCTTGTAAAGAATGTCGGAAATCAACATCATCAAAATAACAAGAGTTGCCATGAAAATGGTGGTACCCATGATGAGCGTATAGTCACGGCTGGTGATACTGGATACAAAATACTTGCCAAGTCCGGGAACGGCAAATATTTTTTCCACCACCAAGCTTCCGGTCAAAATGAAGGCGATCATGGGACCTGCATAGGTAATAACAGGTGTAACAGCATTACGCAGGGAATGCTTAAATAAAACCTTATAGGGCTTCACGCCTTTTGCGCGTGCGGTTCTGATATAGTCCTGACCGAGCACATCCAGCATACTGGATCTTGTCAGTCTGGTAATATAGGACATGGGGTATAGACTCAAGGCGATAATTGGCAAGATAAGTCCGCCCGTAGAATCTCCGTTTGCGGGAAACCAATTCAGCCATACACAAAAAATAAGGAGGAAAAAGGTTGCAATAATAAAGGATGGCATAGCAACAAAAGCGGTAGATATAACCATGATTGCTTTATCGGCAAATTTGTTATGGTATACGGCTGCCAAAGAGCCGAGGATCAACCCGGTAACAATTGCCAATGCAGCAGCGGCACCTCCCAGCTTGGCGCTGACGGAAAAGCCTTCAATAATTATGTCGCTGACAGCACGGCCTCTTTGCTTAATAGAAGGACCGAAATCGAATTGGATCACGCCCGTGAGATATTCCAGATATTGCACACCCAGCGGTTTGTCCAGCCCGTATTTTGCTTCCAGCGCAGCTGTAACTTCAGCACTTGGCGACTTCTCACTTAAGAAAGGCCCGCCGGGAATACTGTGCATTACAAAAAAAGTAATGGTAATAATCAAAAAGATTGTGACGATAGCAAGGAGCAACCTTTTTAAAATATAGATCGCAAGTTTCGTATCCATTCACAACATGCCCCCTTCACAACGATGCGCACTTTATACCGTGTATAATGCTAATATCTTAATATATTTTTTCATAAATTGCAACACAAAAATTTGATATTTGCACTATGTTATCTTTTTTTGGACAAAATGCATAAACATACAGATGAATGTAAACATTATGTAAAAACTAATATGCGCATAAAAATCATAATAATTTATGGTGAAGCGGGGTACAATACAAAGCTTGACACGGAGAAGTTCATGTAACGCAATTTATCCTTGGAATTGTGCCGACTTTTGGCGGATAGCATCACTGCCACACATTTTTCTTCTTTTCAAAGAATGCCGCTTCCCCTCATACGAATATTCGTTTTGGAAATGTACAAAAATCAAGTAAAAGCCAAGCAAAAGCATGGATATATGCTGTTTTGAGAAGATCATATATCTGCATTTCTAATGAAGATCAGTATTATATACTTAATATCATGCCGGAAATAATGCATATATATTCATTAGGACAAAATTTTGAGAAGGACTTGCCTAAAATTTCAGTGCGTGAGCCATTTATAACGTAATTTATCGCAATATCCTCGGGTAATGGCTTCAAGAAATATTTACAAGCTGTGATTGCGTTGATGGCTACAATATGGTATGATATGTTAATATTCATGATTGCGTATCTATCATATGCGAATTGAATATAATCGGTTAAAAAACGAAATACGAAATTGTATCTGAAAGGTGGAGAAAAGCATGAAAAAGCGTATTTGGGCAATTGTATTGATCATCAGTCTGATTGCAGCCTGTATGCCTATCCTGTCGTGGCCTGTTTTAGCGGCGGGAGAATTTAATTTCTGTGACATTATGCTCACTACGGAGGCCGGTGAAGGAGACCTTGACGATGGTGACGTTATTACCTTTGCACCCTATGAAGACACATGGGTAGCGGCTGACGGGGAATACTGCGGTGTCACTGACTACATTATGAGTACCAACTGTGACAAAGATGCAGAAACGACACAATATGACTATACCAACTACGCTGTCAGTTTCACCATGCCGTTTACCGGCACGGTGAATTTCAAGGCCTCTGTCAGTGGTGAAGAGGATTATGATTACCTGACGGTAATTGCTGACGGAACGATTATATATACTACCGAACAAATATATAATGAAGAATGGGAAGAAACCCCTTGGATTGATGTGTCGTTTATGGCCAGAATCGATCAAAAGATTTACATAAGCTATTCAAAAGATTCATCGGAATGGGATAATGAAGACCGTGCTTATATAGCGGATTTATCCTTGACTGATCTGGGCATAGTATTCTCCGACGAAATCGCTGACACGCAATGGTATGATGAGGCAGAGACCGAGTTTACGCTTTCCACCAGAGAGGAACTCTGCGGATTCTCCGCTTTGGTGAATCAGGGCGTTACCTTTGAAGATTGCACAATAGATCTAAACAATGACATAGATATGTCGGGTGTCGTTTGGGTGCCTGCGGGTCAGTATAATATTGATCGTTATGATTCCTATCAGTTTGATACAATGATAATTAAATCAGGTCCGGACACTCTTTCCGGCCTGAACGCCTATTTTGCAGGCGATTTTAACGGGCAAGGATACACTATCAGTAATCTGTATTGCAAGTATGCGTATCCTTCCACTACTTATATCGGATTTGTTGCTATGAATTTCGGCATGATTGAGAATCTGGTACTCAAGAATCCCATCATCGGTGATGGCGATATAGCGAAGTCCGCAGGTGCAGTTGCCGGATTTAACGGCGGTGTTATTGCCGGCTGCGCAGTGAACGGCGGCGAGATAAACATTACATGGAACCGCTACTTCATGGCATATGCGGGAGGCTTGGTCGGCACCAACGGTTATGTGTTTACTTTGTCCTATATGGAAGAACTGAACACTGAAGGCGGATTGATTATCGCATCTTATTCCAGTGCAGATGTGCAGGCAACATATACCCGCAGCGGATTCTTCGGCAACCCGCCGTATGATGTGGAGGCTTATTTGGCGGCAGCAGGCGGACTGGCGGGCGCTGCTTACGGAGGAATCATTTCTGATTGTTACGCGACAGGAGATGTGAGCGCCACCGCCATAAAACCCATTGATGATTATGATGTAACCATAGCAACTACGTACAATGATACATATGCAATATCCGGCGGTTTGATCGGAATGGTACTTTCCGAACTGCCTGAGATGAGTCCGGCATCCGTTCAACCCAACTCTGCTGAACCTCCTGCTGTTGCTGAAATTGATAATTGCTATGCGACGGGTGCAGTGACTGCGACGGGTCCTTCTGCGGCAACCAGTATTACGGCGGGCTTCCTGGGATTTGCCCGAAATATGACACCCGGCGCAGAAACAGAGACCTATTTAGTGACGATTTTGAACTGCTATTTTGATAACGAAGCGACCGGCAGAACCAACGGCTTCAAAAAAGCAGCTAATTTTGAAGGCGTGACCGGTAAAACCTCGGCTGAAATGAAGGAAGCTGAGAATTATGCGGACTGGGATTTTGATGAAATCTGGTTCAGATATGATAACATCAATAACGGCTATCCTGTACTGACAGATGTAGGTATCGGAAAAGTATTTACCGTAACCTTCGTAGATCATGATGATACCGTTTTGAAGACAGAAAGCGTTTCCAATGGCGAAGCGGCTACCGCACCGACTGATGTGGAATGGGATGGATATACCTTCATCAGCTGGGATACGGCATTTGATGTTATTACGGAAGATACGACTGTAAAAGCCCAATATAACATCAATCAAGTGACAAAAGGAGATATATCGGTAGAAGGCGTAGATGGCACCAGCCTGGATATAAATACCGTACTGGTTGCAGAACGGATGACCAATACCCTCACCGATGCCGCCAAGAAATCATACAATTTTAAGATCACAGGCTTAGCGGACGGCAAAGAACTGGTTGATCTCTTTGATATCAAGCTGCTTGTGAACAATCAGGCTGTTCAGCCTGATGGTAGCGTAAGAGTCAGAATCAAGCTGACCGAAGCACAGCTGGCTTATACGGATCTGGAGATCGTGTACATTGATGACGAGGGAAATCCCGCGCTTATAACCAGCACCATAGAAGACGGATATATTGTTTTTGTAACTGATCACTTCTCCAACTATGGTATCATCGGTACAGCACCTGCTGAACCCGAAGAAACGGCGGATACCGGCATGGCTTTGCCGCTTCTTCTAATTCTGATCGCATTGAGTACGGGAACCGTTATGGCGATCAAAAAAAGACAGACGGAAGTCTTCTGATAAGATATTTGGATAATTTATAATAGTTTCAGGAATCGCCGTCAATAAAAGGACGGCGATTTTTATAAGATTTTTATAAGATTATATGGTAAAATAATGGCAGTTCAATAGGATGTAACTTTCGGAGAAGGATAACGCGGGCATTATTTTATAGGAGATAGAAGCAGCAATGAGTATTCAAACAGTTTCAATTATTGGTTTAGGTGCGCTGGGCATCTTATTCGGACATCATCTGTCCCAAAGGATGAAGGCAGAGGAGCTTCGGATTATTGCGGATCGGGAACGGATTGCCCGATACGAGGACGATAAAATCTATTGCAACGGTGAAGCCTGTCATTTCCACTATACGGCACCGGATGAAGCCGGCAGTCCGGCTGATCTGATTATATTTACCGTTAAGGCGAACGGTCTGAAAAGCGCCATTGACGCAGTGCGGAATCAAGTAGGCGAAAACACGATTATACTCTCGGCATTGAACGGCATCACCAGTGAAGCCATCATTGGGAAGATCTATGGCATGGACAAAATGCTTTACTGCGTAGCGCAGGGTATGGATGCGGTGAAAGAAGGCAACAGATTGGTCTATCATCATCCGGGCATACTATGTTTCGGAGAAAAAGAGCCGGGCATCATTTCTCCCAAAGCGCAAGCTGTGTCGGAATTCTTCCGAAAAACAGAATTTCCGCATGAAATGGAAACCGATATGTACAGACGGCAATGGGGAAAATTCATGCTGAATGTGGGCGTAAACCAAACAGTTGCTGTTTTTGAAACCGATTATCGGGGCGTTCAAGCCGAAGGACATATGAGAGATACCATGATTGCAGCCATGCGGGAGGTGATTGCCTTGTCAAAGGCGGAAGGTATCTTTCTGACGGAGGCGGATGTGGATTACTGGCTGAAAGTGCTGGCTACACTGGATCCGGAAAGCAAGCCCTCCATGCGGCAGGATATGGAAGCAAAACGGCACAGCGAGGTGGATTTGTTTGCCGGCACAGTCTTGGAGCTGGGCAGGAAGCACGGAATAGCTACACCGGTGAATCAATATCTCTATGACAGGGTTATGGAGATGGAGAAGCAATTTTAATAACTTACGGGTATGGGGTTCCTCTGTAATTTTAAATAGGAGTGATCTCTATCAGAGCATTTATCGGAATTGATTTTTCAAAGGAATATAAAGCGGAGATACTTGCCCTGCAGCAAAAGCTGAAGAGATATGCTTTGAGCGGTCGCTGGACATATCCGGATAATTTTCACCTTACGCTGCAGTTTCTGGGAGAAATCACTGCGCAGCAGCAAGTGCGGATTGATGAAAAATTGGGGCAGCTTTGCACAGGACAAGCGCCTTTTCAAATATGCTTAACGCAGCCGGATATATTTGGCGGTCAGGATACTGCCCGCGTGCTGTGGCTGGGGACAGGCGGAGAACCGGAAGCCTTAAGGATACTGCAGACGGAAACAGAAAAGGCGCTGATGCCTCTTGGCTTTGCACCGGAAGAACGTAAATATACGCCCCATATTACCATCGGACAGGATATTGTGTTTACAAGCAATTTTGATCGGATCAGGGAGGCGATCGGCGAGGTTTCCTTTCAATCTGTGAGGGTTGACAGATTGTATTTGTTCCGCAGTGAGCAGATAGGTCTGAAACGAATGTATACCCATGCAGGTGAATATCCTTTGGCAATAACAAATAATTGTGATTTAAAGAATTTGTAAAGCATTTGAATGCGTACGAGATTGTATTTCTATAGAATTGGTGCTAAAATATGAAAAAAACAGATAGGAGAAAACTGATATGCTGACTGTATATCCGAAAGAAAGTGCGCGTGATAAAAATGCCGCAGCTGCTGCAAAAAGATATTTGCTGACAGCGCCTACGGAAGAAGAAATGGCGCAGGTATCCGAGACTTGCGGCATCAATCCGGCGGTGCTGAAGTCGGCGTTGGATTATAACGCGTTGTCCCGCATTCATTTTAACCAGATTACCTCTGTGTTTGTGGATATGCCCTTTTCACACAATACAAAAGATCGTAAGAGAGTAAAAACTGCACCCTTGGGGCTGTTTATCACAGATACAGGCTTCGTTGCCGTAAGCAAGCAGAAGGTACATCTCGTCGAACAGATATTTGAAGACGAAAGAATTTTTGATATGAGCGGCAACGAATTGCTTTTTTATATACTCTACAGTATTGCTCTGTTATATATGCGCTATTTGAATCAGATTGATCAGGACACGGAACAATTGGAAAATCACATGAGGCAAAAGGTAAACAACAATGAAATATTTCAGCTGATGGATTATCAGCGCAGTCTTACCGCGATGACCACATCGCTCAAAGGCATGAAACGCCTGCTGATACGCATCAGAGAAAATAGCATTATCATTCAGTCGCCGGATTTGCTGGAGGATGCGGGGGTAGCTATCGAACAGGCATCTGAGATGGCGGATATTTTCAATGCGGATCTGGATGCACTGATGGATGCTTTCGGCTCGGTGCTTTCCAATAATGTGAATCAGATTATGAAAATTCTGACTTCACTTACCTTGATTATTGCCATCCCCACCATGGTGGCAGGCTTTTTCGGCATGAATGTTGGTCTCCCGATAGACACGCATCCTTTGGCATTTTGGATCATATTAGGTCTTTCACTGATGCTTTCGATCCTTACAGGTATTATTTTTTACAGAAAGCGGTTTTTGTAGAGCGGATAAAAACAGATTGCATGAAACATAAAATTATCTATCTTAAATGAATTAAATCACAGGTCAAGGCGGCGCGGCATCAGATCGGATTGCGAAGATATATTGGCTCATGGCTTTTACAACAGGTGGTCGTATTATTTTGATGTCCGTTTTGCCGGGCTCAGTTTACTTTTGGTTGCCGAAAAATTACTTCTTGCATGATTCCTGCACAGCCACAGCGGCAGCCGCGGTCGCACCGACCGTGACTGCCGCTGTGATAAGCTCTTTAGCTGTACTTTTCAGGCATTTTTCGGACTTTTTCTGATGTTCCTTGCTGATCGTTTGCAGCGGATGAAAGTTTTTTCTAAGGCACTGTTACCGATACAGAATCAGAAGCATAACCTTGCAACAGTCTGTCTTCCTCATATATATTATTGTGCTCGGGCAGAATATAATACTCGTATGTCTGCCCGCTTTCCGCTTGGGTATCAATATAGCTGACAGCTTGATTTTCCTTATTTGTAATTGTATAGATGCATTTTCGTTCTCCGTCATGCACGCGGTAGAGCTGATAGGTGATATAGCTTTCTGCCGCGGTGAAGGTGATCACAGGCTGTCGCAGTTCGTTCAATTCGCATTTCAAGTCTTCCGGCGGAGAAGGCCGCTTCCAGTAATCCGACTGAAAAACGGGCAGCGTCTTTTGGCTGAAATATTCTTCATAGATATATTCACTGGGTGTGAGATTGGTAGCCAATACGATTTTTTTATCATTCATCAGCGTCAGCTTATCTATTTTTGATTTCACCACTCCTGCAGGTATTTGCAGAACAGGAGCATCTTTGTTCGCATACAGGTAATTGAAAATTTCTTTGGCTACATGGGATGGGTAGGTACTGCCGGTAACTCCTTCAGGCAGATAATGGGTGCTGTCGGTGCGATCATAGCCCATCCAGACAGTGACAGTGTATTGACTGTTATAGGCGGCGATCCACGCATCGGTATAGCCGTCTGTCTCCCCGTAGCCTACTGTGCCCGTTTTTGAACTGACAGCGTAATCCAGTGTGCTCAGCTTGTTGTTGACGGAGTCGGCCGTCGCATCCTGCAGAATATCGCTCAGGAGAAAGGCGGTCTCTGCACTCATCACTTGTGTTGATTTGGGTTTGGTCTGATAGAGAACATTGCCGTCCGCATCGGTAATTTTCGAAATGCAATAGCTTTCTGTATAGCTGCCGCTGTTGCCGAAGGCCTGATAAGCATTTGCGATTTGCAAGGGCGTACAGCCTGTGGTGAAGCCGCCCAGTGCAAGGGCAAGATTCTGATCCTTCGCGTCAAAGGTAATGCCTAATTTTTCGGCGAAGCTCTTGCCTTTTTCAATACCTAAAAGCTGCAAGCTCTCTACGGCCGGAACATTCAAAGAATGTACCAAAGCCTCCCGCACGGTGACTTTGCCGTAATATTTATCTCCGAAATTGGAGGGGGAATAGTCCCCGAAAGTCAAACGCTGATCATCCAGTACCGAGGCAGGCGTGAGCAGGCCTTCTTCAAAGGCGGGTGCAAACACCAAGATAGGCTTGATTGTGGAGCCGGGCTGACGCTGCATCATGGTAGCACGGTTGAGGGCACGCATAGTGGTATGCTCCCGCCCGCCGATTACAGCCTTGATCGCGCCTGTCTGATTATCCAGTATGACAGAAGCACTCTGTACGAGAGCGCCGTCAGCGCTGTCAGCGGGAAACAACTCCGGGTTTTCATATATTTCCTCGCATTTTTCCTGTAATGCCTGATCCATGGTTGTATACACATGATAGCCGCCGCCCATCAGATCGCCAACCGTAATATCCAGCTGATCAGCGGCCTCCTCCAACACCATGTCGGTATAGAACCCGTAGGAATAAGTCAGATCTGCGGCAGGCGCCAAGGTTACTTCTTCTGCCTTGGCGGCGGTTAGCTCTTCTTCTGTCAGAAAGCCGTATTCATTCATCAGATTTAATACCGTGTTGCGGCGGTTAATGGCTTTTTCCATATTGAGATGAGGCGCATATCTGCCGGGTGCTTTCAGGACACCTGCCAGCATAGCCGCCTGCGCTATGGTTAAGTCCTTTGCGTCTATGCCAAAATAATTTTGTGCCGCCGTCTGTATGCCGTATGCACCCCGACCGAAATAGACGAAGTTCAGATACATCTCCAGAATTTCATCTTTGGTATATTTTTTCTCCAGCTGATAGGCGAGCAGAGCCTCCTGAAGCTTGCGCGAAAGGGTTTTTTCGTTTGTGAGGTGAGAATTTTTGATTAACTGCTGCGTGATGGTACTGGCGCCCTGCGCATAGCTGAGATGCTTGATATCTGCCAGAACAGCACCGACGATGCG
>Ga0209373_10005019_pt1 | contig 11071 bp, 10 predicted proteins | sample Higcelweek5metaG_FD_187173 | JGI IMG/M metagenome (GOLD analysis project Ga0209373, IMG submission 187173) | Freshwater pond sediment microbial communities from the University of Edinburgh, under environmental carbon perturbations - High... | ecosystem: Environmental > Aquatic > Freshwater >... | reverse complement strand
TTGCCGAGTTCCATGCAGGCACCCTTAATGGCGTTGGTAATTTTTATGGAATTGAAATCCACCCTTCTTCCGTCTCTTTTCACAACATGTAGCATATATGTTTCCCCCTAACCACAATATATAGTGTTTGCATATGTGTAATTATACTATGAAATATATCAACACGCAATCCGTATTTTAATTTTTAATCCGGCATTGCGCTTGTATAAGCAAAAAAAAATCAAGGTGTGGCTGGCCACACCCCAACACATTGTCTAATCGAATTGAGAAATCCCTATTACAGATACCGGGCAGCTTGCCTCAGCTTCTTTCGCTGCTGCTACCGCTGTATCCGGAATATCCTCGTTTATGACTTCCGCTTTCCCGTCATCACCCATGCGGAAAACTTCCGGACATATCGTTGCGCACATTCCACAGCCTATACAACCCTCTTTGTCGATCATTGCTTTCATAAACAATACCTCCTAACAATTTAGATTTAATAATATTTTAGGCCCACTTTTATGCGCAGTCAATCCTTTTAGAAATCCTGCGGCTTGTCTTTTGTAATGTTAATGTCCCAGCCGCCATTTTCGTATTTATTGAATATATAGTATTTTTCTTCGGTTTGCGCATTCTTATCCCAGAATGTCAATACGGCCTTGTAAAGGGTTGATTTGTATCCCTGGGTCTTGATTGTAACAATGACGTTGTATTTATCCACATTATCCTTCAGGATTTCAGCACTCTTATATTTAGTGCTCAGCTTATCCTGAAAATCCACCAGATCCGCAGATAGTATGAATTTCGCAACCTCCACATCATCTTTCAAGTTGACCCCTATGGCAACGGAACTGTCTTTGCCCTTGAAATATTTGCCCATGGCGTCAATGAGCGAATTATAGTAGATATTTTCAAAATTCTTTGGTTTCCTTATATTCCAGAAGTTTTTGATGATGTCGTTGTCTATCCTCTTTGAAACCGAATATATTTTTGTATCCGAATAAAGGTTGCCTGCACCTCTGCTTCCTTCAGACGCCAAATATTTAAATTTATGGACCGTACCGTCGCCTTCATCCATTTCCAGTATATAATCCGGATCAAGGCTGGATTTCTGGTATGCCACCCCAGCTGAGGATAAAACATCATAAAGCTCGCCTATGGCACCCTGATCCGAAACCACAAACCTGTATCCGGGGTCCCTTGTACTCTGGATGGTTATTTCCTTTACCTTATTTTGCCTGATATATTCAAAGTCGTTATTTTTAAGGCCTACCATAACCTTTACGCCATCTACGGCGGAACATGCAGTCATAATGCCTGATATAAGTACAGCGGTTAGAGTATAGGCTATTACTTTTTTGAAATTCAAAGTAATATTCCTCCCGTTACAAATTTTTAACTAAATCCTATTATAGCATATGAACCTTATAAAGCGAAATAGAAAAGAGGCTCCGCATTGAACCGGAACCTCTAAATATTTTGAAAGAGGGCATTATATTTTAATATTCCTTTTGACCTGTATACTGGCTGCTGCTTTTGACCATGGACGGAGCCTGTCCCAGCGCCTTCGCCTGTGAGTCGTAGCTGTTGTCTACAACCACCCAGCTTCCGTTCAGGTATATCTTGTTCCATGCATGATACCCGGAAACATTTGTGGAGTAGCCCATAACCAGCTTTGTTGGTACCCCTACGCTTCTCATCATGGCCGCATAGGTCGATGCAAAGTCATAGCAGATTCCGTATCCGCTGCTGTATACCGAACTGATCGAAGGTACGTATCCGCTGGATACTGTGCTGGCTTTTCCGTAATCATATTTCATGTAGCTTGAAAGGTAATCATGGATTGCCTGAGCTTTTGCTTCATTGCTGCTGTAGCCTGAAGCTATTGCCTTTGCTTTTACTACGGCATTTGTTGAACTGCTCCAGTTGACAATCTGGTTTGAGCTTAGGAATACGCTTGAACCGTCTCCCAATGTAACATTAAATGTACCTGCAGTCTTGTATGAAGTTCCTCCCACATTCTCGTATACTGTTACGGTGTATCCGCCGTTCCCCATTTGCAGAGGATATGTTTCAAATCCTGAGGTGGAGAACAGGTTATACATATAGCTTGCCGATCCCTTTTCGATCTTTACCTTTATCTTTGTGGCTGAAGAGTGAGGATATTTTACCCTTATTACACCATTGTTAATATTGCTTGTGTCTACCTGCGCATTGCCGCTGGTCATTACCGATGTTTTTACAGCTGCTGCTTCCGGCTCTGCTGTTACTGTTGCAGATACACCAGCTGTTGCAGCTTCATTTTTTGTTGAAGTTTCATTTGATGCCTTTTTAACGGCCTGGGCAGCAGGAATTGTACTTTCTGCTATTTTTTCCTGGGAACCTCCGGCTGCTGCCAAAACGTTGTTTTCAACCATTACTGAACTTGCGGCTTTAACAACATTCTCCACAGATGAAGTTATGTTATCGCTAGCAGCTTCTGCAACAGTTGCGATTGTTGCACTTACGCTTTTATATTCCCCATTCTTTACTGCACCTGTATTAAGTGAAAGTGTGCTGATTATTGCAGCTGCAGCTATAAAAGTTGTTATTCCTATCATTCTCTTTTTCATAAACGTTTCCTCCTAACAATTGAGTGGATTTGTTGGAAGAAAGCCTATGGATATAATTCAAGCTATAAATAACAAAACTCCCTTTTCGGTAGCTGGCTGCCATATGCTTTTTGCATTCAGGCCCTTTAGCTTTGCGTCCTATGCTTTCGCATAGTTTGCCTTTGTCGCTCGAAAGTTATACCTTAAAGCTTTCATGGACGTAAAAAAACCTTCATTTCGGTAACTGGCTGTCATGTGCCCTTGCGGCATTTAGACCCTTTAGCTTTGCGCCCTATACTTTCATATAGTTTGCCTTTATCGCTCGAAAGCAGATAAAATTTCTATTTATTGTTATTTTAATATAACACTTCCCAAAAATTCTGTCAATATTAATATTAATTATTTTTTAATATAATTAAAAAAGAGGTTCAGAATTGTTCCCGAACCTCATATTTTATGTTTACCGTTTGCGTCTTACAAAGAATCCAAGAGCCGCTAATCCCGAGCCTATTGCAAAGAGATCTGTAAATGGTATTCCGCCTGTCTGCGGAAGTGATGCTTTTGGAACATTATCATCTTCTATGACAGCCGTTGATTCATCCGACTCTGATGTTCCTCCCGTTGTAACAATGCTGCCCATTGGTACCGGGTCCAGTTCATCAGATATTTCTGTTGTTACTATATTTCCTGAATTGCCTGATCCGGTGTTTGTTCCACTATTTGTGTCTGATCCGTTCTGGTTGTTGCTGCTGCCTGGTTCGGTTTGGTTGTCGTTGCTGCTTGGTTCGCCCTGGTTGTCGTTGCTGCTTGGTCCTCCCTGATTGTCGCCGCCTGTTCCGTTCTGGCCGTTACCGCCTGTATTGTCCTGGGTGCCGTCGCCGTTATTTTGACCACCATTGTTGTTACTTCCATCATTGTTGTCTCCGCCGTTGTTTGGGTTTCCACCATTGTTTATGCTGTCATCTCCGTTATTGTCTCCATTTTCTGAATCGCCGTTGCCTTGATTATTCTGGTTGCCGCCACCATTGTTGTAGCCGCCTTTGTTGTAGCTTCCATCATTATTGTTTCCGCCATTGTTAGGATTTCCGCCCTTATTTATGGCGATTTCATTGCTGTTACCTTTGTTTTGGTTATTAGTAGCAAAAACCAAGTTTGTTGCGCCAAAAGCCACATTGAAAATGAAAGCCAAGGCTATCAGATACCTTAATAAATGTTTTTTCATTTTTCTCATCCCCTTCTATAGTTAAAGTCATGAAGTTCTTCACTTGAGGCTTTAAAAAACAAAAAGCCGCCAGAAGAATTCCTGGCGGCTGGACAATCATGGTACAAAACTATTGTACTTTAGACTCCTGGCTTTGCGTCCCAACCTTTCAGCTGGTTTGCCTTTTTTCAGAATATAATTATTTATTTAATATAATAATATTTAATACTCAACATTCTGTCAACTGTTTTTTTGTTTTTGAAACATAAATAAGCTCCGGATCGCTCCAGAGCTTATTAGACATTTTTATTTATTTTACTGTTTTCTTCTTAATAAGAATCCAAGAGCTGCTAATCCTGAACCTATTGCAAAGAGATCTGTTAATGGCATTCCGCCTGTCTTAGGGAGTCCGCCTTTTGGAGTTTCCTCTTCAGGGATATTTACCATAGGCTGTTCATCTGCCTTAACATTTGTTACTGCACTTCCGCTTGCAGTTACAGGATCACTGTTATAAACCGCCGATGCTGTAGCTGTATTTTTGAGTGCTCCCGCTGCTGTTCCTGCCGGAACCACATAATCCTTAACAAATGTTTTTGTCTCATCAGCTGCCAGTTTAGCTATGTTCTCGCTTAATCCTATCATGCTGTCTGTAACTGATACATTTGTCAGTTCAACATTTCCTGTATTTTTTACAGTGATTGTGTACTTCAGAGTATCTCCAACTTTGACAACAGCTTTGTCTACATCCTTAGTTACCTTAAGACCAGGTATGACTGCCGGTCCTAGTGGAGTCTCTTCATCTTCATCTATTGTGGTCGTACCGCCGCCTGATGAATGTCTGATTATGTTTACATCAGCGGAATCCTGTACTGATAATCCATATTGTGCTTCTGTAGCATATGCTGTATTTGTCAGTTCTCCATATGACTGGTCTGTTGGAACCGTATATCCAACTGTATAGGTCTTGGATTTGGTTCCCGTATCGACTCCAAGATTTACAGTTTCTTCACCAAAACCTGTAATCATAGGATCTGTAACTTTTACATTTTCAAGAGCGACATTGCCTGTATTTGTTACTGTAATTGTATAAGTGATTGTGTCTCCCCTGTGTGCACTGCTTACATTTGCGGTTTTTGTAATGCTGATATCCGGGTTGTCTGTATTCTGTTCCGGTTCTTTGTAGTTTCCAAAGTCCTGATTAAGAATGTTTTTTATTTCTCCAATGGTAATGCCAAGATATCCACCCAAAGTCTTTATCCAGCCGTTCTTTACTTCTTCATTCACATTGTAGCTGCCATCTAAAAGGTCGGTAAAGCTATAATTTCCATTTGTATCAGTTGTAGCTGAAGCTGTTGCAGTACCGGTTAAGTCTACTTTCCAGCCTGCCAATCCCGGTTCTCCTATATCTTTAGCCCCATTTTTGTTCAGGTCATTGAATACTATGCCTGAAATGCTACCTTTTTCTGCCGGTGGCGGGTCCTGTGTCCATAATGCTGTATAAGTTACGGACTCGGTTACTTTATTTGCTATATCCTTATCCCAGCCTGCAAAAGTGTAACCTTCCTGATGGGTTTTTTCACCATCGAACGCAGGTGTAGGCGCCCCCGAAGCTAGGTCTGGATATACCTGCGAAGCAAATGTTCCATGCTCACCAGGAGCATAGGTTACTGTGTATTTCTCCGTTGGCGGCGGGTCTTGTGTCCATAGCGCTGTATAAGTTACGGACTCGGTTACAGTATCTGCTATAACCTTATCCCAGCTTGCAAAAGTGTAACCTTCCTGATGGGTTTTTTCACCATCGAATGCAGGTGTAGGTGTATCCGAAGCCAGATCTGGATATACCTGCGTAGCAAATGTTCCGTAATCTCCAGGTTCATAGGTTACTGTGTATTTTTGAGTTATCGGAGAAGTATATTTAACTTTTACATTAAGCGTGCCATTTGCTTCATTACCTGGGTTATAATCTACAGGTAGGCCATTAATTAAAATACTGCTTAATGTGGCGAATGCATACTCTCTTGCATCCGGAGTAGTATATAGCGCATTATCTCCAGTACACAATATTTTTTCTCCATTCCAAACCACTTCAACTGTATCAATATCACTAGTATCCCCAGTAACATGTATATGAATCCAGTTTGTATTTTCTGCAAAAACCAAGTTTGTCGAACTGAAACCTAAATTGAAAACAAACACGAAAGCAAGTAAGTACCTCAAAATTTTCTTCATATATTTTCATCCCCCTTCTATCTATAATTTCTTGCAGACTCTTTGTTTTGAGGAAAACAAAAAGCCGCCAGAGTATGTTCCGGCGGCAGGACAATCATAGTACAGTATCTGAAATACCTACTTTAGACTCCTTGCTTTGCGCCCCGTCCTTTCGAACGGTTTGCCCTTTTCAGAATATTATGTATTATTTAATCTAATAATACATTGGATTAAATTCAAAGTCAATATGTCTAAAAAAATATTTCTATGCTAATTTTTTTGGTTGTTTTCTTTCTATTTTATTATCTGATTTATGCAGTCTGACAATCTCCCGAACTCCAGCAATGACAAGGTTTCGCCCCTTCTCACCGGGTCTATGCCAGCTTTTTCAAAAGCCCCCTGGAGCTTTTCTTTCTCTATCTTCATATTTTTAAGGGAATTTGAAAGGGTCTTCCTCCTCATGTTGAAGGATTCCCTTATTACCTTGAAAAACAGATCGACGTTTTCCACTTTTACTGCAGGCTCGCTAAGTTTGTTCAGTTTTATCACCATGGAATCCACCTTTGGCTGCGGGATGAAAGCTGATGGGCTCACCTTCCTGACAACTTCAACTGTGCTATGATACTGGACAAGCAGCGTCAGCGCTCCGTATTCCTTTGTGCTCGGCTTTGCCGCAATCCTCTCTGCAACTTCCTTCTGGATCATTATGGTAATGGAGCTGAATTTATAATTTCCATTCAGCAGCCTTGATATTATAGGTGTGGTTACATAATATGGAAGGTTGGCCACTACCTTGACAGATTTTTCATCCCCTATGACTTCATTAAAATCCACCTTCAGCGCATCCCCATGTATGATGCTCAAATTGTTGAATTCCTTAAGTTCTTCATTAAGTATGGGTATGAGTTTATCGTCCAGTTCTATGGCGCAGACTTTCCCTGCCTTTTTCAACAGCATCTTTGTCAATGTTCCGATGCCAGGGCCTATTTCGATGACAAGATCATCGGATGTGATATCTGCAGCCCCCATTATGTCCTCCAGGACGCTGTCATCTATCAAAAAATTCTGCCCAAGACTCTTCGTGAACCGGAACCCATATTTTTTTACAATATTTTTGGTTAATATTTCATTCATGGTTTTACTCCCCATCCATTTTCTTTAAAGCGGATATGAATTCTTCTCTTGTTATGCCGTAGTTGTTCAGCCTTGTTACAAACTGTGCGCTGTTGCAATAGCCGATGCCCAATGTATTGCCTAATCTGTCGCGCCTTTCTTTTGCAAACTCGTTGCCAGTTAAATTGTGCATTATCATGTCGCTCGGGTGAAACTCCTGCCTTTTTTCCTTTGTTTCACACTTGGCTGATTCCAGGGCTCTTTTTATTATCTCAGGTTCAGCATTTTCTACGCCTATGTCATCACCCTTTATGCCGTCCTTCTGTGATATGTATGCATGCCTGATGCCTTCAACCCTTTTGGAGATTATTTTCCGTATTCTTTCTCCGGCAAAATCCGGATCGGTCAGCACGATGACCCCTTGCCTTCTTTGTGCTTCCTTTATCCTGTTTATCACTTTTTTGTTTATTCCGAATCCGCCAACCGCTATTACCTCAGCATCAACTGCCCGTTTAACCGCTGTGATGTCATCTCTTCCTTCCACTACAATGACCTCTTTAATCATCCTGAATCTTCCTCCCTGTCCCAATTGCCCATACACAGAAAAATAGGAGCTTTTAGCTCCTATTCCAAGATATACACGTTAACGTATTTTACTCCCCAAGCGTTCATCTCCCTGTTGCCGTCAAAGAACACATCTATGATGTTCCCTTTGATTGCACCGCCGGTATCCTGTGCTATGGCATAGCCATAACCTTCCACATAGACTTTCGTCCCAAGTGGAATAACTCTCGGGTCAACTGCAATAGTGCTGTACCCTGAAGGGTTCCTTGTTGCTCTTGCACCGCTTGCAGTAGCTCTGCTTCCGCACTCTTCTGCCGAATAAGCGGTAGCCTTCACCCTTATGGTCTTAGATGCACTAAAATCTCCGCCTCTGGAATATGTAACTGAGCTAGCAGTTCCTGCTGCAACTATTTTTGCTACAGGTTCTTTCGTTACTGTTTCACTGACAAGCGTTCTTGAAGTTTCTGCGCCATTCTCATAGGTGACTTTGTAAACCGATTTTTTCTCCCCCTGCTGTCCGTTTTGAAGAACCACTTTGGCTCCCTTAAGCAGACTGCTGTCGCTCTTAACTGTAGTGCTGAATGCTACCGGGCTTACCTCGGCAACCTCGGCAGTATTTACCCTTACAACTTTAACTTCTAAACCGTCTTTAAGCATTGCGTCTCTTGATGGATAAACCTTGTCCAAATCCTTAAGCTCTATCCCACCAGCTATAAGCATTTTTTCAACGTCATCCTCTGCAGAAATCAAATTCTGTACTTTTCCGTCGACCTCTACTTTTACGTTCATTCCTCTTACGACTTTTATCGTGGTGCCGTCTTTGATTTTGCTGTCCACGCTTGGAACAGCCTTATCCTCTGACCCTACCGCTATTCCGCTGCTTGCCAATACTGCTCCGCAATTTGAACTTAAGGTTGTAACCTTATATTCCTTGCCATCAGCCGCTATTGTAACCTGCTTCAATGAGCTGACCACAAAAATTGACATAACAACCAGAGCTATAGCGACAATTTGAATAACTTTTTTGCCATCGGATAAATAATTTTTCAAGTATCCTTTAAATTTTTCCACCTTCAAACCTCCTCTAGGCTAGAGCTACCGTTTTGCAGCTCTTCAGACTGTTAATACTTAGGGGATATCGCACCGAATGTGCAAGATAAAATAAAAAATATAATTGCGTTTTTTCACAGTCTGATATTAAATTGTGGTGTCTGGTGGTTTTATTAAAGTCACTTTCAAATATATGCATATATTTGCCGGATTTGTCCGTGAAGTTTTTCCTGAAAATAGAAACAACTTCACAGCTATTATACTTCAATCAAATTAAACGAAGCAAATCCTTCACATTCGATATGGCCTTATTAGCTAAAATATCCGCTGGATATCTTTTGATTTCTGCCACTTTTTCTACGATTTCCTTAACGTACTCCGATCTGTTCCTTTTTCCGCGATAAGGAACAGGTGCCATATAGGGGCAGTCAGTCTCGAGAATCAGCCTGTCCACAGGGATTTCCTCTATAACTTTTATGATCTTTTTTGCATTTTTAAAGGTCACAACTCCTGTGATTCCAATATAGTATCCGAGATTGACACATTCTTTAGCAAACTCGGCGCTGCCGGAAAAGCAGTGGACCTCGCCCTTTACTTCCGGGAATTCCTTTATTATCTTTAAAGTGTCCTGGTGTGCATCCCTGTCATGGATAATGACGGGCAAATCAAGTTCCTTTGCCAGCTGCATCTGCATCCTGAAGGCCTTAAGCTGGACTTCCCTTGGAGGGTTTTCTTCATAAAAATAGTCCAATCCGATTTCGCCTATGGCTTTTACTTTCTCATGCCCGCAAAGTTCCTTCAAATTGGCGATCATGTCTTCATCGACTGTATCCGCCTGTTCCGGATGTATTCCCACCGCCGCATAAAAGATATCATATTTTTGGGCGAATTCAACCGAAGCCACAGCTCCCACATAGGATGCGCCGCAGTTTAAAACCCCTATAACCCCGTTTTTTTTCAGTTCACCTATAACCGTTTCCCTGTCGTCATCGAATGCTTCATCATCATAATGAGCATGTGCATCAAAAATCTCCATAATCTCTCCTCAAATAAAACCTATATACGGATCAACTCGTAATCCATGCTTCCCAAGCCAATTTCTTCGGCATGCTCCAAGCCTGCCTTCCAGTCCGTGTCGGCATGGATATGGCTGAATTTATCCTGCCCGTCCTGGTATTTTATATCCTCCAGCAGGGAGCCCTTCATTGCTGTCGCTTCATTCACCATGTCGACGCAAGCCTTGTCCAGGGCGACCGGATCGAAGGATGCTGCTATGCCCATGTCTGGGACGATGGCCATGTCGTTTGAACTCCAGCAATCACAGTTTGGTGAAATGTTCATAAGAAAGCTTATATGAAAATTAGGCTTGCCTTTTAGTACTGCATGGGAATACTCCGCTATCTTCCTGTTTGCAATATCTGCCGCCTCATTCCATATGACCTGGGCGGCATTGAACTGGCAAACGGCAACACATTGTCCGCAGCCTACACATTTTTCCAGGTCGATGCTTGCCTTTTTCCCTTCATCAAAGGAAATTGCCTTTTGCGCGCAAGCCTTAATGCATTGTCCGCAGCCTACGCAGTTCTTCTTCTTGATCTTCGGCTTAGATGCCGAGTGCATTTCCAGCTTTCCGCCCCTTGATCCGCAGCCCATTCCAAGATTTTTCAGAGCACCTCCGAAACCTGTCATTTCGTGCCCTTTGAAATGGTTCATGGATATTATTATGTCTGCATCGGCAATTGCAGAGCCTATTTTGGCCGTGTCACAATATTTCTGGTTTATTTCGATTTCCCTGAACTCAGTTCCCTTGAGTCCGTCTGCTATCAGTATGTTGCAGCCCAAAGTCATGTAGTTGAATCCATTTTCCATGGCTGACTGCAGGTGGTCCAGGGCATTTGCCCTTCTGCCGGAATACAAGGTGTTTGAATCAGTAAGGAAGGGCCTTCCGCCCATGCCTTTGATCATTGAAACTATCTTGGCTGCATAATTGGGTCTTATATAAGCAAGGTTGCCCGGTTCACCAAAATGGATCTTTATGGCTGAAAACTTATTGTTGAAGTCTATTTCTTCTATGCCGGCTTTTTTAACCAGATTCTCCAGCTTGTCGAGCATATTCAGTCCAGGCTTTGTTCTAAGATCGGTAAAATAAACCTTTGATTTTTCCATATTACTTTCACCTCGAAAATCATTATTGGATAATTATATCATAAAGCCGAAAATTAATAAAATTAAGGTAAAAAGAAAAGGCTATTGATTTTTATGCCAATAGCCCCAAAAATATTATCTTATTACACTTCCTGTAGGGATGTCTCCCTGTACCTTCGGCAGTTCCAGAGCGCTGTCGTCATCTGTGCATGCAGCC
>Ga0209373_10005017_pt1 | contig 11076 bp, 10 predicted proteins | sample Higcelweek5metaG_FD_187173 | JGI IMG/M metagenome (GOLD analysis project Ga0209373, IMG submission 187173) | Freshwater pond sediment microbial communities from the University of Edinburgh, under environmental carbon perturbations - High... | ecosystem: Environmental > Aquatic > Freshwater >... | reverse complement strand
CGTCGGGGGAGGGCGCATGAGCGAGCACTTCAAGCATTTTCAGAACGCCGCGTGCGAGTATTTCCCCTGCCACAAGGGCGTGGACCCGGCCGCGTTCAACTGCCTGTTCTGCTACTGCCCGCTGTTCTTCCTCAAGGACTGCGGCGGCAATCCGGCTTGGCGCGGGTTGGTGAAGGACTGCACCGGCTGTTCCCTGCCGCACGCTCTCGGCGGCTGGGCGGCCATCCAGACGCGCCTGGGCCAGGCCTATGTGGAGCTGCGCGCGGGCGCGGCGCCGCGCACGCTTGGGCCGGAGCCCGAGGGTGAGAACAAGGACTAGCCTCTCGAACAGTGTCTCCTGTCGGCAATGGTTGCGCCGTGGCCAAGCGATCTTCCTTCTCCGTTCCACGGTCTCCGCGCATAATGGCAGAGGTTTCTCTCGTGCCGCGCCAGTCCGCCTCTCAGCCCCTCAGCCAACAGCTTTTCGCAAGCAAAAGGGCTGGGACGTTTTGCGTTCCAGCCCTTTTGTTTGCCCTGGGGGGGCCCGGGGGGAATCATTCCCCCCGGAAACTCTTCTTCTCTTCGTCTAGGCCTCGCCGCTTTTGCGCACGGGGTAGGGCGTGGGGCTGGCCTTGACGGCCTTGCCCAGCCAGTCCACGGCCTGGCCCAGGTGGTTCATGTTCCGCAGGGCCTCGTCGTCCTCGGCCACCTTGCCCGGCTCAAGGCCGTAGCCCATGTTCCAGTAGGTGGAGCCCGGCATGATCATCTGCGAGATGGAGAACAGGTGGTTCATGGTGTCGAACACGTGGGTGGCCCCGCCGCGCCGCACGGCGACAACTGCCGCGCCGATCTTGCCAGCCAGCAGGCAGCCGTTGGCCATGGCCACCATGCCCGCGCGGTCGATGAAGGCCTTCATTTCGGCGGTGACATCCGCGAAATACGTGGGCGAACCCAGGATGATGGCGTCGGCGTCGATGACCTTTGCATAGACTTCGTTGAAGGCGTCCTTGCCGAAGACGCAGCGCTTGTCTTGCGTTTCCCAACACTTGAAGCAAGCGCGGCAGCCGTGGATGTTCTTGCCGCCGATCTGGACGATCTCGGTTTCCCAGCCGGCCTTGGCCAGGGGCTCCAGAACCTTTTCCAGCAGCAGGCGGGTGTTGCCTTCTTTCCGGGGACTTCCGTTGATGGCGATGACTTTCATGGGACCTCCGTTTTGGTGTGCTTGACTCCCGAACCCGACACGCCTACTTCATACGAACTACCTGCATATATGACAAGTACTGAATATTTTGTCAGGTACTAACATTGAGTATAGCGCAAGCGCATCATCAGGAGGAACGCATGCCCGAATCCTGCGCCATGAAGGAACTTGGCGGCAAGACATACCGCTGCTTTTTTGAGCTCGCGCTCTCGGTCATGGGCGGCAAGTGGAAGCCCATCATCCTCTATCATCTGGGTCAAAAGGGCGTGCAGCGCTTTAGCGAACTGCGCCGCAGCATGCCCGATGTGACCGACCGCATGCTGACGCGGCAGCTGCGCGAACTGGAGACCGACGGGCTGATCCGGCGCGAGGTGTACCGGCAGGTGCCGCCGCGCGTGGAGTATTCCCTCACCGAACCGGGGCTTGGGCTGTTCCCCATCCTGGTCACCATGCGCGACTGGGGCGCGGGCTACGAGAAGGCCATGGGCGCGGCGCCCACGCCCGCAAGCGAGGCCTACGACGCCGACCGCGCGCCCCGGCTGCACCCGCGCTACAGCGCTGGTGCGGCCCAGCACGATTCTTCCCTGGCGGACTGACGCTTCCCCGGCGCGCCGACACTTTCGTCCGTCCCGCCTTTGCTCCCGCCCTCCGGTGGATGGCGCCGCCAGAAGTGTGCGGTTCGCGGCGCTGACGGCAACGGCGCATTCTCCTCGGCTTGCGGCTAAATGCGGAGCGCCGACCCCGACCTGAGGCGCCGTTGTGTCTGACCAAGGGACCACAGTCCAAGAGCGCGGCGCGCGCCTGCATCGCATGATTTCATCCGTCGATCGCCAGGCTCCCTGACAGGCGTTGTCTTCAGACGGATGCCCACAATCCAATTGCTGTTTTGCGCTTCGCCGCCTTCGCCACCTTCTGCGGAGGCATCACACGCTGGCCCGTCCTTGCGTTTCGCTTGGTGCGGACCTTGGCGTTTGGCCTGTCCGCGTCTGGTTCGGCAAGGTGTGGCGGCAAGACTTGACAGGATTCAGTCAACGCATTAATCATCGATTCAATCACTGAATGAATCGCTGACTGAATCAGCGGCGAATGCGGTGGATCGTCTTGCACAAGGAGCTGACATGGATACGAAGCAGCGCATATTACAGGTTGCGCGAGAGGCCTTTGCCGAGAACGGAGTCAAGGACGCCACTGTGCGCGACATCTGCGCCAAGGCCGGAGCCAACATGGCGGCCATCCACTATCACTTCGGCAGCAAGGAAAAACTGTTCATGGCCGTGCTGACGGAGCTCATGCTGTCCAGCGAGGAGCGCTACCCCTCCGACATGGGCCTGGCGCCGGGCGCTTCGGCGCAGGACCGCCTCAGGGCGTACATCACCTCGCTTCTCTACAAGATCGCGGGCAGCGGCGACCCTCAGGAAGAGAAGCTCAACAAATTGTTCACGCAGGAATTCTGCGACCCGTCCGAGAACTTCGGCGTGCTGATGGAGCGCTTCATCAAGCCGCAGCACGCGCAGCTGCTCGGCATCGTGCGCGAGCTTCTGCCTCCGGGAACGGAGGAGCGCACCGTGCAGCTCTGCACGTCGGGAATCCTCGGCCACTGCCTGCTGTTCGACAACTTGCGCCAGATGATTCTGCGCATCTGCCCGCAGATCTCCCTCGATGCCCTGGGCGTCGAGTTCGTGGCGAAATTCGTGTTCGAGTTCTCACTGGCGGGCATCGAGCAGGCCAAGGGGTTCAAGGGGGAATAGCATGCAGTTTCCGTTGCGCATGAGCGGTAAGCGGCTGGCCATTGCCGGGGCGGTCCTTGCCGTGATTTTCGCCCTGTCCGGGCATGTCCTTTTCAAGGGCAAGCAGGCCGCGCCCGCCCCTGTTCCTGTGCGCGTGGTGGCGGCGGAGGGCGAGACGAGCGCCGCCGGGCTGCGCTATTCCGCCAGCATCAAGCCCCATGAGCAGGTGGAGCTGGCCTTCAAGGTGGACGGCTACGTGCGGGAGATCGTTTCCGTGAAGGGCCCGGACGGCAGCGTGCGCGAACTGCGCGCGGGCGACCGCGTGAGCCGCGGCATGGTGCTGGCCCGCCTGGACGACAAGGACCACGCCGCCTTTGCCCGCCAGGCCCGCGCCTCTCTGGCGGAGTCTCAGGCTGCGCTGGTCCAGGCCCAGAAGGACCATGAGCGCGCCCACTCCCTTGTGGCGGGCGGCTACCTGGCGCGCAGCGAATACGACCAGGCCCTGGCGAAGTTCAATGCGGCACGCGCCAAGCACGACGGCGCGCGCGCCCAGCTGGAGCAGGCCGACAACCAGCTGGCGGATTCGCAGCTGCGCTCGCCCATGGATGGCGTGGTGGCCAGCCGCTCGGTGGAGCGGGGCACGCTTGTCGCCAGCGGCACCAAGGCCTTTGTGCTGGTGGACCTGTCCTCGGTGAAGGCCGTGTTCGGCGTGGCCGATGCGCAGCTCGCGTCCATAAAGCCGGGCGGCCCCCTTTCGGTTTACGTGGACGCCCTGGGGCGCGGCTTCACGGGCAACGTCACGTCCGTCTCGCCCTCGGCCGATGCCGCCAACCGCGTCTTTGACGTGGAGGTGACCATCCCCAACGCCGACGGCGCGCTGAAGGACGGCATGATCGCCGCCGTGCAGATGGACGGCGCGGCCGCACAGGGGGGCGCTGGGCCGACTGGAGGCGCGGGGCAGGGCGGCGGCGCAAGCGTGCCGCTGCAGGCCGTGGTGCGCCAAACCGGCAATGCCCAAGGCTACATGGTGTTCGTGGTGACGGAGAAGGACGGCCGCACCGTGGCCCAGGCCCGGCCGGTGAAGCTCGGCGATGTGAGCGGCCGCAGCGTGTCCGTGCTGGAAGGGCTGCGGCCCGGCGAGCAGGTGGCCACGGCTGGCGCCGCGCAGCTTTACGACGGCGCGGTCGTCGCCATCATACCCTAGCGCGTCGCCCTAGCGCGTCGCCCTAGCGCGCCGCGCCTGGATCAACGGCCCTTTTCCCGCTCTCACGAGGTGACGCCCATGCACAGCCATGATGATTCCAAGCTTTTGGAAAAGCACAACACCGCCCGCTTCTTCGTCGAAAACAGGCAAATAGCCCTGGTGCTGCTCCTCGCCGTTTTTGTTTGGGGCGTGGTGAGCTATTTCCGCATGCCCCAGCGCAAGGACCCGGACATCCCGATCCGCGTCGCCGCCGTCACCTGCACGTGGCCCGGCGTGGCCGCGGAGAAGGTCGAGGACCTCGTCACCCGCCGGTTGGAAGAGAAGATCGCGGAGAACGACAAGGTCGACCGCATCGACTCCACCACGCGCACGGGCCTGGCCGTGGTGACCATCAAGCTGCGCGACAACGTGAAGAGTCCGTCGGATGTCTTCGACGACCTGAACCTCAAGCTCAATTCCGTGCTCACCCTGCCCGACGGGGCCGGGCCAGTGAATTTCATCAAGGACTTTGGCGACACCGCCACCCTGATGCTGACCGTGGCCTCCCCGCCCGAGGGCGAGGTGGAGCTGGGCCTGCGCGCGGCCCAGATCGCCAAAACGGTTGCGCAACTGCGCGGCGACGCGGCCGGGCAGCGGGTCGCTCTGGTCCAGGTGCTGCCGCCGGGCACGCCGGAGCAGAGCTTGCGCCGCGTGGTGGAGCGCTTTGCCCGGGCCGCCGTGGAAAAGGGCCTGGGCACGGACGCGCGCACGAGCTTTGTTCCCGGCTTGGCGCTTTTAGACCTGCGCACGGACAAGACCAACGCGCAGCTGCAGGCCGCCGTGGATGACTTCAAGGCCGAGCGCCTGCGCGAAAGCGAGCTGAGCCCGGACGCCTGGCCCGTGGCCATCGTGCGCGACGCGGCCGACACAGCCGGCATCACCGCCGCCCTGGCCGCGGTTGCTGGCAGCCGCTATTCCTACCGCGATCTGGAGAGCAGCACCGAAACGATCATGCGCACCATGCAGGCCCTGCCGGAGGTTGCCAAGGTGACGCGCTGGGGCGTGCGCCAAGAGGCCATCTACCTGGACTACTCCCAGGAGCGGCTGGCGGCCTATGGCTTCGGCCCCTGGCGCATCAAGGAGGCGCTGAGCGCCCGCAACGTGCGCCAAAGCGGCGGCGTGGTGGAGAGCGGCGGCAAGTCCATGCTGGTGGACCCCTCCGGAGAGCTGAGCGGCGAGGCCGACCTCGGCGGCGTGGCCGTGGGCCGCGTCAAGAACGGCGCCCTGACCTACATGCGCGACCTTGCGGACATTGAGCGCTCTTATGTGAGCCCCGCGCCGAAGCGGCACTACTTTCTTGAGCGCGACGCCAAGGGCAACTGGACGCGCATGCCGGGCATAACCCTGGCCATAACCATGCGCAGCGGCGCGCAGATAGGCCAGTTCTCCAAGGCCGTGGACGCGGCCCTGGACGGCCTCAAGAAGCGTTTGCCCGGCGACCTCGTCTATTCCCGCACCTCTGACCAGCCCAAGCAGGTGGACGACAAGGTCGGCCTGTTCATGGCCAGCCTCTGGGAGGCCATCATCCTGGTGGTGGCCGTGGCCTACATCGGCTTCCGCGAGTGGCGTTCGGCCCTGCTCATGGCTTTGGCCATCCCCATCACCCTGGCCATGACCGCGGGCATGATGCATCTGCTCGGCATCGACATCCAGCAGATCTCCATCGCGGCCATGATTTTGGCCCTGGGCCTGCTGGTGGACGATCCCGTGGTGGCCAACGACGCCATCAAGGCCGAGCTGCGCGGGGGCAAAAGTTACGATGTGGCCGCCTGGCTCGGCCCCACAAGGTTGGCCAAGGCCATCCTCTACGCCACCATCACCAACATCGTGGCCTACCTGCCGTATCTGCTGCTCAGCGGCGACACGGGCCTGTTCCTCTATTCCATGCCCATCGTCATCGCCTGCTCCCTGGTGTCCTCGCGCATCGTCTCCATGACCTTCATCCCCTTCTTGGCGCAGTATCTGCTGCGGCCGGGGCGCAACGCTGGCAAGAGCATTGCGGATCTGCGCACCCAGGGCCTCACCGGGCGCTATTACCGCTTCGCGGGCGGGCTTATTGAGCACCGCTGGAAGGTGCTGGGAGTCTCGTTGGTGATTGTGGCCGCAGCCTTCGTCATGAAGTCGCAGCTTAAGAACCAGTTCTTCCCGTACGACCTCTCGCATCTGGCCTACGTGGACATCTGGCTGCCTGAGGACGCCAGCGTGCAGGCCACGGACAAGGCCTCCCGCCAGGTGGACGAGGTTATTGGCCGGGTGGCGCGCGAGTATGCCCAGGAGCACCCGCGCGGCGGCAAGGACCGGTCCGTGGTGCGCACCCAAACGACCTTCGTGGGTGCTGGCGGTCCGCGCTTCTGGTTCTCGGTTGAGCCGGAGCTGGACCAGCCCAACTACGCCCAGGTTCTGCTCGACATCGCCGACGAGCACGACACCACGCCCTTCATGGAATATTTGCAGCCCCGGCTGACCCAGGCCATGCCGGGCGTGCGCGTCAGCGCTCGCAGGCTGGAGAGCGGCCCGCCCGTCGGCATTCCCGTGCAGCTGCGCATTTCCGGCGACGACATGGCCACCCTGCGCGACCAGGCCGAACGTTTGAAGACCATGCTGCGCCGCCGCACGGACACCGACCGCGTGCAGGACAACTGGGGTGCGGAGATCTTCCGCGCGCGCCTGTCCATCGACCCGGACAAGGCCGCCCTGGCCGGGGTGACGAACCTTGATGTGGCCAAGTCATCCGCCGCGGCCATGAACGGCTTCCAGGTGGCGAGCATCCGCGAGGGCCGGCTCGATGTGCCGGTCATCGCCCGCCTGCGCATGGAGGAGCGCGCAGCGCTGGAGGACATCAAGAACCTCTATGTCATCTCCTCCGACGGCGGGACCAAGGTGCCCTTGGGGCAAATCTCCAGCGTCAACTGGGGGCTTGATACGGAAAAGATCGTGCGGCGCAATCACTTCCGCACCGTCACCGTGTCTTGCTTCACCGCGCCGGGCGTGCTCTCCAGCGAGGTCATCGAGGCCATACAGCCCGATCTCGCGGCCTTCCGGGCGCAGCTGCCGCCGGGTTACCGGCTGGAGATAGGCGGCGAGTACGAGGAGCAGGTCAAGGGCTTTGGCGAAATGGCCATGGTCATGGGCGTGTCCATACTGGCCATCTACACGGCCCTGCTGTTCCAGTTCCGCAACGCGGTCAAGCCGCTCATCGTCTTTGCGGCGGTTCCGTACGGCATGGCCGGGGCCTTCGGGGCGCTGTACCTCATGGGCGCGCCCTTCGGCTTCATGGCCTATCTGGGCATCGTGAGCCTCATGGGCGTCATCATCAGCCACATCATCGTGCTCTTCGACTTCATCGAGGAGCGCCGGGCCGAGGGCGAGGACCTGCGCACGGCCATTCTCGACGCGGGCATCATGCGCCTGCGGCCGGTGATGATCACCGTGGGCGCGACCGTGCTGGCCCTGGTGCCCCTGGCGCTGCACGGAGGTCCGCTCTGGGAGCCGCTGTGCTACGCGCAGATCGGCGGGCTCATCGTGGCCACCTTCGTCACGCTGGTCATGGTGCCGGTGCTGTACACCATCGCGGCCGAGGATTTGAAGATCGTGAGCTAGGTGGAGCGGGACGGCGCGCGGCATGCGCCCTAGGCATCGCCTGCGGCCAGAAGACAATTTTGAGAACCGAGGCCTGGTGACATCTCGGAATGGCCTGCCCTGGAGGCAAATGAGAACGGGGGACGCCGCATATGCAACGTCCCCCGTTTTTGTGGGTCTTTTGGTTGGCCGCGGCTTGTCCGCCTTGGCCTCTCGGCTTTGCCCTATTTGCTGAGGGCCAGGATGGGCGCGACGATCTTGGTCAGGGCCTGGCCCGTGGGGGTGTCGCCCTGCACCTTCATGAAGGGGTAGCCCTCGTCGCCACTGCGCACCACTTCCGGGTCCATGGGGATGCGGCCCAGGAAGGGCACGTTCATCTCTTTCGCCAGGGCCTCGCCGCCGCCGGAGTTGAAGATGTCGTGGGTGGTCTTGCAATTGGGGCACACAAAGCCGCTCATGTTCTCCACAATGCCGAGCACGGGGTTGCCCAGCTGGTTGCAGAAGGTGACGCTGCGGCGCACGTCGTCGATGGCCACGCCCTGCGGGGTGGTGACGATGACGGCCAGGGCCTCGGGGCCGAAGGTCTGCAGCACGGCCAGAGGCTCGTCGCCAGTGCCCGGGGGGCAGTCGGTGACGAGATAGTCGAGGTCGCCCCAGTCCACATCGCGCACGAACTGCTTGATGAGGCCGAGCTTCATGGGGCCGCGCCAAATGACGGCGGTCTCCTTGTCCGGGATCAGAAAGCCCAGGGACATGACGCCGAGGTTGCTGTTGTAGGGCACGGGCTCCATGTGGTCGGGCTCGATGTGCGGCTTGGCGTCCTGCAGGGAAAGCAGGCGCGGGATGCTGGGGCCGTGGATGTCCACGTCGAGCAGGCCGACCTTCTTGCCCGCCTGGGCCAGGGCCATGGCGATGTTGGACGAAACCGTGCTTTTGCCCACGCCGCCCTTGCCGGAAAGCACCACGATCTTGTGCTTGATGCGCGCCAGGGTCTGGGCGATCTTTTCGTCCTCGGGCTTGGTGCCGCAGCTTTTGGGGTCGTGCCCGGAAGAGCAGCCCCCGGAAGCGCTGGCCGAGGGACAGCTTTTACATGCCTTGCTCATGGTCGTCTCCTTGAACCCGGGCGTGCCCGGTGGTGGTATTTCAGCTTGATTGGGGGAAATTAGGTCCGGGCAGGGCGCTTGTCAAATGGTCTTATGCCCAAAACGGTTTGTTGTTCTTCGCCATGTAGGCGTCCAGGTCGTCGATGGGGTCGTTGCGCCAGGGGCAGTGGCCGTTGACGAAGTTGACCACCAGCGCGCCCTGGTCGATGTTTTCGTTCTCGCTGTTGGCGGGATTGGCGGCAAGCTCCGCCATGGGGGCGAAACCCTGGGCCTTGAGCCAGGCGCGTGCGGCTTCAAAGCCCGATGCCGGGTTGGCTGCGGACAGGGCGGCCAGCACCAGCGCGCCGCTTCGGGCATGGGGGCCGTAGAGGTCGGCCGGATTTTCGCCCGCGCGCAAAGGACGCGAAAGCACCGTGAGGGCATAATGCTCGCGGTAGCACATGCGCCACTGATTTTTGCAAAGGCCGAAGGCGGGCTTGACGTAGCGCGCCAGAAAACGGCGCACGGCGGCCTCCGTTGGGGCCGTGACAAGCACGCAGACCTTGGGGGCAGTTTGGGGCGCGGCGGGCATGGAGCGCGTCCTAGCGTTTGGCCGCGCGGGCTTTGCGCAGCCAGTCGTACCAGGCGTCCAGGCCGTCGCCCTTGCGGGCGGCCACGGGGAAAATCTCGATGTCCTTGTTGAGCTTCCTGGCGTGGGCGCTGGCGGTCTCCAGGCTGAAGTCCACGTAAGGCAGCAGGTCGGTCTTGTTCAGCAGCATCACGCTGGAGAGGTGGAACATCAGCGGGTACTTCTCCGGCTTGTCGTCGCCCTCGGTGACCGAGAGGATGCTGACCTTGTGGTCCTCGCCCAGGTTGAACTCCGCCGGGCAGACCAGGTTGCCCACGTTTTCGATGAACAGGATGTCCAGGCCCTGCATGTCCAGCTCGGCCACGGCGTCCTCGATCATGGAGCCGTCGAGATGGCAGCCGCCCTCGGTGTTCACCTGCACGGCCTGCGCGCCTGTGGCGGCCACGCGCCGGGCATCGTTGTCGGTCTGCAGGTCGCCCTCGATGACGGCCATTTTGAACTCGCCCTTGAGGTCGGCCAGGGTGCGCTCCAGCAGGCTGGTTTTGCCCGCGCCCGGGCTGCTCATGAGGTTCAGGCAGAGGATCTTCTCCTTGTCGAAGTAATCCTTCAGCTTAACGGCGCGGCGCTCGTTGGCTTCCATGACGTTGCGCACGATGGTGACGGTCTTGCCCATGTCAGTCTCCCGTGTGTGGCGCGGCATCGCTTTGCGCGGCGCTTTCCGCGTCGTCGATGTCGGCCTCGATTTCGTCGATGTAGAGTTCCCTGCCGCTTTCTATCTCGTGCCCCAGAATTTCCCCGCAGTCGGGGCAGGGCATGTAGTGCGCGTCCTCCGGCGTGAAGGGTTTGCCGCAGGAGCCGCAGCGCACCTTGAGCGGCGCGTCCTCAATGTCCAGCGCGACGCCTTGCAGGTCGCCCTCCTGGGTCAGGCACTCCCAGCCGAAGCTGAGCGCATCGGACACAGCCCCGGAAAGCCGGCCGTTGACCACCTTGACCCGCAGGATGCGCTTCATGTTGTGCTTCTCCCGTTCCTCGCGGACAATGGAGAGCATGCTTTCGATAAGGGATAGTTCGTGCATGGGTACCCGGCATAGCGCAAAAGCCGTGGCGCGGCAAGGGCGCGCGGCGCAAGCGTTCAAACCCGCGCGGGACGCTTGAAGGGCTTTGCGCCGCTGCCGCGGCCTGCCGCTTGGGCTGCGCTTCGATAATGATTCCGGCTAGGCCGCCGCAACCCTCTGGGGATTTTTGATGAGCGGCCGGCAGGGAACGAGGCCTTGGCAGCTGCGGCGGGATGCAGCGTTGTCGTGGGCGAGGCTGGTCCGCTGCCCCTTGGTAAAAGACATTGTGATAAAAATAACAATCGACGCTCTAGACACGTTGACGTTTAAAAACGTGAGGGTTATTTATTCAGCCAATGCCAACCTGTACCTGAGGAGGAAATGAACTATGCGTAAGCTTCAGTCCATTCTCGTGGCCACAGTGTGCTTGTTGTTCCTTATGGCCAGCACCGCCCTTGCGGAAGAACCGAAAAAAACCCTGGCCGGAGACATCACCCTGGCCCAGGCCCAGGTGATTCTGAAAGCCGCCCTGGTCAAGGCCGAGGCCATCAAAGTTCCCATGAACATCGCCATCGTTGACGCCGGGGGCAACCTCAAGGCCTTCTACCGCATGGAGGACGC
>Ga0209373_10005015_pt1 | contig 11077 bp, 22 predicted proteins | sample Higcelweek5metaG_FD_187173 | JGI IMG/M metagenome (GOLD analysis project Ga0209373, IMG submission 187173) | Freshwater pond sediment microbial communities from the University of Edinburgh, under environmental carbon perturbations - High... | ecosystem: Environmental > Aquatic > Freshwater >... | reverse complement strand
ACCTTTTGCTGGAACTGGTGCATGCCAACATCGACCGCTATCTGCGCTCGAGTTTCTACGGCACGGCGCTGACCCGCGAGGTTTCGATCAACGAGCACGAGGCAATCATCATGACCTGCCGCGAGGGAGATTTTGAAAGCGCCTGCAATCTGCTGCGCGACCACATCCTCAACGCAAAACAGTTCATCCCGAATTCGATGAAATAAGATTTTACGAACAGAAAGAAGGGGCTGTCCAGAAATGGATAGCTCCTTTTTGTGTGTGAGCGCGGGCGGATGATATCCGCCCCTACAAAAAAGATCGATTTTTGAAATATTTGACGATTTGGTTCGGATGCTGACCAAGAAAAACACAGCCATCTTTGTAGGGGCGGATATCATCCGCCCGCCTGCAAAACGCATAACGGGTCAAAAATTTCTGGACAGCCCCTTTTTTTTGCACAATTCGATCTATAGTATTCCGTTCAAAGCGCGTGCGCTATATATAAGGAAGAGAAACCGCATGGGCGAATTTTTGAGTGGGAAACACAGATAAAAGGATCATCTTGCGTTCATCAGGCGCCAATCTGCGGTGTTGCGCAGTAGAAAGAAGTGTGATATACTCCTCAGGCGTGAAAAACCGCAAAAATCGTTGGATTCGTCTAAAAATCGGACGTAAAATTGCGCAAAACGCCAAAGACACCCATCCAAGCGAAAAACGCCCGATTGCGGGCAAATCATGCAGGGCAACAATCGTTAAAATTTGTTGCGGAATTCTAAAAATTCTTCTTGCAATCCCTTTCCCAACCGTGTAAAATAAACCTGTTCGCGCCGCAAAGGCTATGTTTTTGCGCGTGAAGTGGATGAACGGGAGGTTGCCGGTACTGCCATCCGGGTAATTCTCGCTCAGACCCAACGTCCGCACCACGGGCGAGGGTGAGTCTGCAGGGCAATTCGTGTAAGTCCCGAACGAGTATAGCGCACAGCCGAGAGGCTGGGCCTGCCTTATGAAGAAGGAAACACACGGCTTTGTGTACCGCCCCTATTACGAAGGAGGATATCAATAACATGGCAAACAGAATTCGCATTAAGCTCAAGGCGTATGAAAGCTCTCTGATCGACCAGAGCGCGGAGAAGATCGTTGAAACCGCCAAGAGAACCGGCGCGCAGGTCAGTGGCCCGATCCCCCTGCCCACAGAGAAGGAGATCGTCACCATTCTGCGTGCGACCCACAAGTATAAGGATTCCCGTGAACAATTCGAGATGCGCACACACAAGCGTCTGATCGACATTCTCCAGCCGTCTTCCAAGACCGTTGACGCGCTGATGAAGCTTGATCTGCCCGCCGGTGTCGACATCGAGATCAAACTGTAACCAACCGGAGGTAAACATGAAAAAAGCCATTTTGGGCAAAAAGATCGGTATGACGCAGATGTTTCGAGCTGACGGTACCATGATCCCCGTAACAGTCATCGAAGCCGGTCCGTGCCCCGTCATCCAAAAGAAGACCGTCGGGACGGACGGATACGAAGCTGTTCAGGTAGGCTTCAGCGAGTTGCGTGAAAAGCTCTCCAACAAGCCGAGAACGGGGCATTTTGCCAAAGCGGGCGTGAAACCCCTCCGTTATATGAGAGAGTTCAAGCTCGACGACGCGAACAGCTATCAAGTCGGCCAGGTCATCAAAGCAGACCTGTTCACCGAAGGCGACAAGATCGACGTGCGCGGCGTGAGCAAGGGCAAAGGTTTCCAGGGCGTCATCAAGCGTTGGAATCAGGCGCGCGGCAAAATGACGCACGGCTCGCACTTCCACCGCAGCCCGGGTTCCATGAGTGCAAACTCCAGCCCGTCGCGCGTATTCAAGCACAAGAACCTTCCCGGCCACATGGGCAACGAAACCGTCACCGTGCAGAACCTTGAGGTTGTGCGCGTGGACGCAGAACGTAACCTGCTGCTCGTTAAGGGCGCGGTACCCGGCCCGAAGGGCGGCCTCGTTTCCGTAACGAGTACCGTGAAGTAAGGAGGAGCAAGAGAATGCCTAAAGTAGCAATTGTCGATATCACCGGCAAGAAGGTCGGCGAATACGAGCTCTCCGAAAACACTTTTGGACAGCCTGTCAACCAATTTGTACTCCACGAGGTCGTCAAGGCGCATCTGGCCAATTGCCGTCAGGGCACGCAGAGCGCCCTCACCCGCGCGGAAGTCTCCGGCGGCGGCATCAAGCCCTGGCGCCAAAAGGGCACCGGCCGTGCCCGTCAGGGTTCCACGCGTTCGCCCCAGTGGCGTCACGGCGGCGTGGTGTTCGCACCCAAGCCCCGCGACTACTCCATCCGCGTCAACAAGAAGGTCAAGCGCGTTGCAATGAAGTCTGCGCTTTCCGGCAAGGTTCTCGATAACGAACTCGTTATCTTCAACGAGCTGAACCTCAAGGTCGCCAAGACCAAAGAGATGATCAAGGTTCTCGAAGCCATCCAGGCAAAGCAGGCCCTCATCGTCCTGCCGGAACCCAACGCCGTTGTGGAGCGCGCTGCGCGCAACATCCCCGGCATCAAGACCACGCTGGTTGGCACCCTGAGCACGTACGAGATTCTCAAGTACAAGGTGCTGATCCTCACCGAGGAATCGGCCAAGAAGATCGAGGAGGTGTACGCGTAATGAAGAGCGCCTATGACATCATCAAAAAGCCGGTTCTGACCGAGAAAACGTACGATCAGTTCGCGAGCAAGACGTATACATTCGAAGTGGAAAAGACCGCCAACAAGATCGAGATCAAGAAGGCAGTCGAAGAGATCTTCGGTGTTGAAGTTGAAAGCGTGCATACCATCAACCGCGACGGCAAAATGCGCCGCCAGGGCAATACGTCCGGCCGCACGCCGAGCAGCAAAAAGGCCTATGTGAAGCTCAAGGAGAACTCCAAAGGCATTGAGTTCTTCGACAGCATCTCGCAGTAAGGGGAGGACGAACCATGGGTATCCGTAAGATCAATCCGATCACGCCGGGCCAGCGTTTCATGACGGTTTCTACTTTTGAAGAGATCACAAGAAAAACGCCGGAACGTTCGTTGCTCGAAGATAAGAAAAAGCACGCCGGCCGTAACGTCACCGGCAAGATCACCGTCCGCCACCAGGGCGGCGGCGCGCGCCAGAAGTACCGTATCATCGACTTCAAGCGCAACAAGGACAACGTCCCCGCGAAGGTCTTCTCTGTGGAGTATGACCCCAACCGCTCGGCGAACATCGCGCTGCTTCATTACCTCGACGGCGAGAAGCGCTATATCATCGCCCCGCTCGGCCTCAAGGTTGGCGATATGATCGTCTCCGGCGAGTCTGCTGATATCAAAGTCGGCAACGCACTCCCGATTGCGAACATCCCGGTCGGCACGATGATCCACTGCATCGAGCTCAAGCCCGGCAAGGGCGCGCAGCTGGTCCGCTCCGCGGGCAACGCGGCGCAGCTCATGGCAAAGGAAGGCGCGTATGCGCAGGTCCGTCTGCCCAGCGGTGAAGTCCGCCTGATCCCGATGAACGCGAAAGCCACCATCGGCCAGGTCGGCAACATCGACCACGCCAACATCCAGATCGGTAAAGCAGGCCGCAAGCGCCACATGGGCGTCCGCCCGACGGTTCGCGGCAGCGTCATGAACCCCTGTGACCATCCGCACGGCGGCGGCGAAGGCAAGAGCCCGATCGGCAAGCCCGGCCCGGTTACCCCGTGGGGCAAGCCGGCACTCGGTTACAAGACGCGCAAGCATAAGAATCCGACCAATAAGTACATCGTGCGCCGCGGCAACAGCGGCGGTAAGTAACGGGAAGAGGAAGGAGATATACTATGAGCAGATCGATTAAAAAAGGCCCGTTCATTAGCGAGCGCCTGCTCGGGCGCATCGAAGCACTGAACGCGAGCGGAAAAAAGACGGTCGTCAAGACGTGGTCTCGCGCCTCTACCATCTACCCGCAGATGGTTGGTCATACCATCGCGGTGCATGACGGCAAAAAACACGTGCCGGTGTACGTGACCGAGGAAATGGTCGGCCATAAGCTTGGCGAATTCGCGCCGACGCGTACGTTCAGAGGACACAGAGGCTCCGAAAAGTCCTCTTCTGCAAGGTAAGGAGGAACGAAGCAAAATGGCAACAAGAATGAGAGAAAAGTCGGCCAAACGTGCGGCAAACGCCGACAAGCGCCCGCACGCGACCGCAAAATACATTCGAATCTCTTCGCGCAAGGTGAAGGCCGTCATTGACCTGATCCGCGGCAAGAGCGTCAGAGAAGCCGAAGCCATCCTGCTCTACACGCCGAAAGCGGCAACCGAGCCGGTTGCGAAACTGCTCAAGAGCGCGATTGCGAATGCGGAAAACAACCTCGACCTCAACCGCGAAGAGCTGATCGTCGCCGAGATTTACGCAAACCAGGGTCCGACCCTGAAGCGTTTCCGGCCGAGAGCGCATGGCCGCGCGAGTGCAATCCGCAAGCGCACGAGCCATATCACTGTCGTGCTGGATCAGGCGAAGTAAGGAGGAGATGAACAATGGGTCAAAAAGTTAATCCGAACGGGTTCCGCGTTGGTGTCATCAGAGACTGGAACACCCGCTGGTACGCCTCCAAGAAGGATTTCGCCGATTTCCTCGTCGAGGACCACAAGATCCGCGACTTCGTGAAGAAGAAGTACTATCAGGCCAGCATTTCGCGCATCGAGATCGACCGCGCGGCAGGCAAGATCACCGTGAGCATCTTCACCGCACGTCCCGGCCTTCTCATCGGCAAGGGCGGCACGGGCATCGAAGTGATCAAGGAAGACATCAAGAAGGCAGTTGGCAAGGACGCGAGCGTCAACATCATGGAAATCCGTGATGCCGATGCAGACGCACAGCTGGTTGCAGAAAACATCGCGTCGCAGCTTGAGAAGCGCATCAGCTTCCGCCGCGCCATGAAGCAATCCATGGGCCGCGCGATGCAGAAGAACAGCGTAAAAGGTATCAAGCTCATGGTCTCCGGCCGTCTCGGCGGCGCGGAAATCGCAAGAAGCGAAGGATACCATGACGGTTCCATCCCGCTGCAGACCATGCGTGCAGACATCCAGTACGGCTTTGCGGAAGCGAAGACCACCTACGGCCGCATCGGCTGCAAGGTCTGGATCTACAAGGGCGAGCTGCTCGGCAAGCGCGGTGCTTCCGACAGGCGTGAGGAAGGGGGCAAATAACCATGTTGATGCCGAAAAGAGTAAAGCGTCGCAGAGTATTCCGCGGCCGCATGAAAGGTAAAGCCACCCGTGGCAACACGATCACCCAGGGCGAATACGGCCTGGTTGCGCTGGAGCCCCACTGGGTCACCAGCCAGCAGATCGAAGCTGCCCGTGTCGCGCTCACGCGCTACATCAAACGTGGCGGTCAGGTCTGGATCAAGATCTTCCCCGACAAGCCCGTCACCGAAAAACCCGCCGAGACCCGCATGGGCAGCGGCAAAGGCTCCCCGGAATACTGGGTTGCCGTCGTGAAGCCGGGCCGCATCCTCTTTGAGATTGCTGGAGTTGAACAGGAGGAAGCTTACGAAGCGCTTCGCCTTGCAATGCACAAACTCCCGCTCAAGTGCAAAGTAATCAAGAAGGAAACCGTAAAGGGTGGTGAAACCGATGAAGGCAAATAAGTTTCGCGATATGACCAACGATGCGCTTGCCGCTCAGGAAAAAGAGCTCAAGAGCGAGCTGTTCAACCTTCGCTTTCAGTCGGCTACCGGCGGTCTTTCGAACCCCAACCGCATCAGCGAGTGCAAGAAAGACATTGCCAGAGTAAAAACGATCATTCGTGAGCGCGAGCTTGCGAAGGCAGCCGAGTAACGGGAAGGAGGACAGAACAGATGGAAGAAAGAGGCTACAGAAAGACCCGTATCGGCGTGGTCGTCAGTGATAAAATGGACAAGACCGCCGTTGTCGCCATTAAGACCAAAGTTCGCCACCCGTTGTATGGCAAGATGGTCAACCGCACCAGGAAATTTAAGGTTCATGACGAAGAGAACCAGTGCGGCATCGGCGATACCGTTAAGATTATGGAAACGCGCCCCATCAGCAAAGACAAACGGTGGCGCCTCGTCGAGATCGTCGAGAAGGCGAAGTAAGGACTGGAGGAACTGGGAATATGATTCAACCGCAAACCAGATTAAAGGTCGCGGACAACAGCGGCGCGAAAGAGATCATGTGCATTCGCGTACTGGGCGGTTCCTACCGTAAGTCCGCCAATATTGGCGACGTCATCGTGGCCAGCGTCAAGTCCGCATCGCCGGGCGGCGCGGTCAAGAAGAAGGATGTCGTTCGCGCGGTTGTCGTGCGTACGGTGTCCGGCATTCAGCGTCCGGACGGAAGCTATATCCGTTTCGACGACAATGCCGCCGTCATTATTAACGACCAGAAGCAGCCCCGCGGCACCCGTATCTTTGGGCCCGTGGCGCGTGAACTGCGTGAGAAGGACTACATGAAAATCGTGTCCCTCGCACCGGAAGTACTGTAAAGGAGGAGCATGACATGAACAGCTTAAACGTCAAAAAAGGCGATACCGTAGTTGTCATCTCCGGAAAAGACAAGGGCAAGAAGGGCAAGATCATGGTCGCGCAGCCCGATAACGAGCGCGTGATCGTGCAGGGCGCCGCAATGGTGACCCGCCACATCAAACCCCGCAAGCAGGGACAGCCCGGCGGCCGCATCGAGAAGGAAGGCCCGATCCATGCGTCTAACGTCATGCTGGTCTGCCCGAAGTGCGACAAGCCCACCCGCATCGCCCACAAGCTCAAGGAAGTTGAGATTTCCGGCGAGAAGAAACAAAAGAGCGTCCGCGTTTGCAAAAAGTGCGGTAAAGTCATCGAGTAAGGCGGAAGGAGGAACTGACAAGTGGCAACAAAGAAAGACATTGAAACCGTAACAGACGCCGTAGAAGCAGCAGCCGAAACGGTCGTCGAAGAAGTGAAGAAAGCCGCGAAAAAGGCAGCTCCCAAGGCCGCCGAAGCCGCAGAAACCGTCGAAAAGGCCGTGAAGAAAACCGCCAAGGCAGCTGTTGAAACCGTTGAAAAAGCGGCGGAAGCAGTCACCGAAGCGGCAGCCGAAACGGTTGCCAAGGCAGCAGGCGCCGTCAAGGAAGCCGCAGCCAAGGTAGAGAAGAAGGCGGAAGCCGCAGCGAAACCCGCAGCCAAAAAGGCGAAGGGTGTGCAGGCTGAAATGAAGAAGCTCGAAGGCATTCCGCGTCTCAAGCAGCGTTTTCTCTCTGAGATTGCGCCCGCGATGAAGACAAAGTTTGGCTATGAGAACGTGATGCAGATTCCGTACCTTGAGAAGATCGTCATCAACATGGGCCTTGGTTCCGATAAGGAAAACCCCAAGGGCATCGAAGCGGCTATCAAGGAACTCAGCACCATTGCCGGCCAGAAAGCGGTCGCAACCCGCGCCAAGAAGAGCGTCGCGAACTTCAAAGTTCGTGAAGGCATGACCATCGGTGCGAAGGTCACCCTCCGCGGCGATCGGATGTACTATTTTGTCGACAAGCTCTTCAACATCGTCCTGCCCCGCGTTCGCGACTTCCGCGGCGTTTCCGACAAGGCGTTTGACGGGCGCGGCAACTACGCCCTCGGCCTCAAGGAACAGCTGATCTTCCCGGAGATCAACTACGACGACGTCGACAAGGTGCGCGGCATGAACATCGTGTTCGTCACGAGCGCCAACACCGACGAAGAATGCAAAGAGCTGCTCACCCAGCTCGGCATCCCGTTTGTGCAGGGTTGATAAGGGAGGAAAGCAAAAATGGCTAAGACAAGCATGAAGTTAAAGCAGGCGCGCGAGCCGAAGTTCAGCACACGCGGCTACACCCGCTGCCGCATCTGCGGCCGTCCGCACTCGGTTCTGCGCAAGTATGGCGTCTGCCGCATTTGCTTCCGCGAACTGGCGTATAAGGGCGAAATCCCCGGCGTACGCAAGGCAAGCTGGTAAAGGAGGAAACGAACATGACAGATACCATTGCCGATATGCTCACCCGTATCCGCAACGCACTGATTGCGAAGCATGAATCCGTTGAGATCCCCGCTTCCACGATGAAGAAGGCCATCGCGCAGATTCTCGTGGACGAAGGATACATCAAGAGCTTTGAAGTCATTGCAGACGCAGAGAAGAAGACGATCCGTGTTCAGCTCAAGTACGGCGCAAACAAGCAGCGCGTCATCGTCGGCATCAAGCGCATCTCCCGCCCCGGACTTCGCGTTTACGCGCGTAAGGACGAAATGCCCAAGGTCCTTGGCGGCCTCGGCATCGCAATTGTTTCCACCTCCCGCGGCGTTATGACCGATCGGGAAGCGCGCAAACAGGGCGTTGGCGGCGAAGTGCTGGCCTACGTTTGGTAATCAAAAAAGGGCGGATGCCTCGTTTTTCAGCCACACTGCCGCAAGGCAGAGACTGAAAAGCGGACGTCCGCGCCTACATGATATGACTAAAAAGGAGAAATCAACATGTCTCGTATCGGAAAACTTCCGGTCAGTATTCCTGCCGGAGTGACAATTACGGTCGAAGACGGCAACGTCGTCACCGTAAAGGGTCCGAAAGGCACGCTCAGCGAGAAAGTCTCTTCCGAGATGGTCCTTGAGCAGGATGCCGGCGTACTCTATGTCAAACGTCCCAGTGACGACAAACGCCATCGCTCGTTGCATGGCCTGACCCGCACGCTCATCAACAATATGGTTGTGGGCACGACCGCCGGCTACGAAAAGAAGCTGGAGATCGTCGGCGTCGGCTACAAGGCGCAGCCACAGGGCGCAGGCCTTGTGATCAACGTCGGTTACTCCCACCCTGTGAATTTCCCGGCGCCCGCCGGCATCACCTTTGATGTCCCCGCGCCCACAAAGATCACGGTGAAGGGCATCGATAAGCAGAAGGTTGGCCAGGTGGCCGCCGATATCCGCGCGGTGCGTAAGCCCGAACCCTACAAGGGCAAAGGCATTCGCTATGAGAACGAGGTCGTTCGCCGCAAGGAAGGCAAGACCGGTAAGTAAAGCAGGAAGGAGTGACGAAAGATGTTTAACAAAATCGATAAAAACGCGATTCGCGAAGGCCGTCATTACCGCATGCGTAAGAATATCGTGGGCAATGCAGAACGTCCCCGTTTGAACGTTTACCGCAGCACCACGCACATCTACGCGCAGGTGATTGACGACACCGTTGGAAACACCTTGGTCGCAGCTTCCACGCTGGACGCCGACATCAAGGGCAAGCTGGAGGGCAAGAGCAAGGTCGAACAGGCCGCTCTCGTTGGCGAACTCGTCGGCGCACGCGCCAAGGCGAAGGGGGTCTCCAAGGTCGTGTTCGACCGTGGCGGTTACCTCTACACCGGACGCGTTGCCGCACTCGCGGACGGCGCTCGCAAAGCCGGGCTGGACTTCTAAGGAGGAACGAACATGCAAAATAACAGGAGATTCGAAAAAGAGCCCAGCGAATTCAAAGAGCGCCTGGTTTCCATCAACCGCGTTGCGAAGGTCGTTAAGGGCGGTAAGAACTTCCGGTTCACCGCGCTGATGGTCGTTGGCAACGAAAAAGGGAAAGTCGGCGTCGGCCTCGGCAAAGCGGCTGAAATTCCCGAGGCAGTTCGCAAGGGTGTTGAAGACGCGAAGCGTCATATGGTCGATGTCCCCATCGTGGGCACGACGATTCCCCACGCCGTAGAGGGCAGATTCGGTAAAGGCCATGTTCGCATGCTGCCTGCCGAAGAAGGTACCGGCGTTATCGCGGGCGGACCCGCGCGTGCAGTGCTCGAAATGGTCGGCATTCGCGACATCCGCACGAAGTCCTATGGTTCTAACAATCCCAGCAACTGCGTGAAAGCCACGATCGAAGGTTTAAGTCAGCTTCGTACCGCGGAGCAGATTGCCAAAGCCCGCGGCAAGTCCGTGGACGAGATCCTGGGTTAAGGAGGACGCTACAATGGCGAAAGCAAAAGCGGCGGAGGCCACAAAACTCAAGATAACGCTCGTAAAGAGCCCGATCGGCTGCCTGAAAGATCAGCAGGCTACGGTCGTCGCGCTGGGTCTCAAGAAGCTCCACAGCACCGTTACCCAGCCGGATAACGCCTGCACGCGCGGCATGATCTTTAAGGTCAAGCACCTGATCACGGTGGAAGAAGTTTAAGGCAGGAGGACGTGCATCATGAAACTCCATGAATTATCGCCCGCCCCCGGGTCGGTCAAAGCCCCGAAGCGCATCGGTCGCGGTACCGGAAGCGGCATGGGCAAGACCTCCACGAAGGGACACAAGGGTCAGAAAGCGCGCGGCAGAAGCAAGAAGAACGGTTTTGAAGGCGGCCAGATGCCGTTGACGCGCCGTTTGCCCAAGCGCGGCTTTACCAATATCTTTGGAAAAGAATACACAATTATCAACGTTTCCGACCTCGACGGGTTGGAGAACGGCACCGTAGTGACGGCTGAGCTGCTGAAGAAATCCGGCATGATCAGCAAGATCGAAAAGGACGGCCTGAAGGTTTTGGGCGGCGGTGAGCTGACGAAGAAACTGGACGTTAAAGCGGCAAAGTTCTCGCAAACCGCACAGACTGCAATTAAGGCTGCTGGCGGAAGTGTTGAGGTGATTGGCTAATGTTCCAGACATACATCAACGCGTTTAAGATCAAAGAGATCCGCAAGAAGATGCTCATCACCCTCTTGCTGATTGTGGTCTACCGGCTCGGGAGTTTCATCCCGATTCCGGGAGTCAATACGGAGCTCCTCAAGAGCGCCGTATCGCAATACGACATTCTCGGCTTCCTCGACCTGCTCACGGGTAGCTCGTTTAGTCAGTTTACGATCTTTGCGATGGGTATTTCGCCCTATATCAACGCGTCGATTATCATCCAACTGCTCACGATCGCGATTCCCTCGCTGGAGCGTCTGAGCAAGGAGGAGGATGGACGTGCCAAGATCGAAAAGATCACCCGCTACGTCGGTATCGTGCTGGCGATGGTCCAATCCATCGGTATCTTCATTGGCCTCGGCACGCAGTACCTTGTGGACACCAGCTGGCTGACTTATGCCACAATCGGCATTTGCTCGACCGCCGGTACCGCATTCCTGATGTGGCTTGGCGAGCGTATT
>Ga0209373_10005013_pt1 | contig 11079 bp, 14 predicted proteins | sample Higcelweek5metaG_FD_187173 | JGI IMG/M metagenome (GOLD analysis project Ga0209373, IMG submission 187173) | Freshwater pond sediment microbial communities from the University of Edinburgh, under environmental carbon perturbations - High... | ecosystem: Environmental > Aquatic > Freshwater >... | reverse complement strand
CAAAAAATATTTGTAATTATTAAATATGTTGGAATTATTTTAATTATTAATTTATTATTGGGTGTTTTTTTAGAATTTGTATTTCCAAATGCAACTAATGTTACAGATGAAAATACAACCGCACTAAAGTCACTTTTTGAATTGTCATCAATTTATACTATTTTTAAAATATTAATATTTGCAACAGTTGCGGAAGAATTAGTATTTAAAGAGTCATTTAAAGAAATAGTAAATAATAAATTTGCTTTTGTAATAATAAGTTCTCTTATTTATACTGTTATGAATGTAATGTATACTGATTTAAGCAATCAGTATTTGATAATTGACATAATTGGATATTTGATTTTTGCATTTATAACATCAATTGCTTATGTAAAAAATGATAACAACATCTTTTTAATAATTTTAATTAAGTTCTTCTATAATTTACTGCCTGTTACATTGTTGGTTATTGGAACATTCTAATGAATAGCGCATTACTTAATGTTTTAGCTATCGTTCAAAAGCCAGCAGGTGGTTCATCAAACTTTAATGTAGTAATAGTTGGGATTATAGTATTTGTTATTATTTTAGTAACTGGTCTAGTTTTTTCTAATAAAAAATAGACCTTTTTTTTTATACAGAAATACTGTATAATAGTTTGGAGTAGGAGTGATATTATGTTTATAGATGAAGTAGAAATAGAATTATTCGCTGGAGACGGTGGAAATGGGTGTATGGCTTTTAGAAGAGAAAAATACATACCAATGGGAGGCCCATCAGGTGGAGCTGGTGGAAGAGGAGCAGATATTATATTTGCTGTTGATGAAGGACTTAATACTTTAGTTGATCTTAGATATAATAGATCTATTAAAGGTAAACGAGGTAATAACGGAGAAGGTTCAAATAAAAACGGAAGACAAGCTGAAGATGTAGTAGTTAAAGTACCACTTGGTACTGTAATAACAGACTTAGAAACAAACTTAATAGTAGCGGATTTAACTAAAAAAGAAGATATGGTTGTAGTTGCTATTGGAGGACGTGGTGGAAGAGGTAATACCGCTTTTGCTACTAAAGCTAATCCAGCTCCAGGTTTTGCAGAAAATGGTGAACCAGGAGAAGTTAGAAAAGTTAAAATTGAACTTAAATTATTAGCAGATGTAGGATTAGTAGGAATGCCAAGTGTTGGTAAATCAACTATTATATCTAAAATATCAGCTTCTAAACCAAAAATTGCAGCTTACCATTTTACAACTCTATCTCCAAATTTAGGTGTTGTAGATGCAGGTAATAGCAAATCATTTGTAGTAGCAGATTTACCAGGATTAATTGAAGGAGCATCTCTTGGAGAAGGCTTAGGAGATAGATTCTTAAGACATATTGAAAGAACAAGAGTTATAGCTCATGTTATAGATATGAGTGGTTTTGAAGGAAGAAATCCTTATGAAGATTATGTTATTATTAACAAAGAACTTAAAGATTTTAATGAAGAAATATTAAAAAAACCACAAGTTGTAATAGCTAATAAAATGGATATGGAACAAGCTAAAGAAAACTTAAAAGAATTTAAAAAGAAAGTAAAAGATGTTAAAATATTTGAAGTTTCAGCTATCAATGCCGATGGTTTAAAAGAAGTAGTAAGTGAACTTGCAAATATGTTAGATACAATAGAAAAACATCCTTTATTTGAAGAAGAAAAATTTGAAAGTCATATACTATATAAATTTAGAAAAGAAATGCCATTTAGAATAGAAAAAGTTAGTACAGATAAATGGGCAGTAACTGGTAAAGAAATAGAAAAATTACTTCGTATGACTAAATTTAGTAGTGATGAAGCTATAGTTAGATTTACAACTAAACTTAGAAAAATGGGAATTGATGATAAATTAAGAGAATTAGGTGCAGTAGACGGTGATACAATTCGTATTATGGATATTGAATTTGATTATAAAGATTTTTAAAAAGTAGTATACCATTCCTTTAAAGGAGACTGATTATGAATAATAAAATAATATCTTTAGAACAAAATGGTAATGATTTATTAACTATTGAAGATAAAAGATTTAATTTTATAATTGAGGAAATTAAAAAATCATTAATTTCTCATGAAAAAGAAGATATAGCTAATATCGAAGATTTTGAAGATCAAGAAAGACATGATTTGAATTATGAAATTTATAATGATAAATTTGATGCTTGTAAATCTATTTTTTCTAAATCACAAGAAGAAAAAATAAGATTTATAACTTTAACATCATTAATAGAGTCTTATGATGAACTTAGTGAATTTCAAAAATTAAAATGCAAATTGTCAGCTGGACATATTGAAACTTTCTTTAATAAAAAAACTGAATATTCAATGGATGATTTAGCTTTGCTTTCGATTTGTAGCTATGCATACTCTCACGAGGGAATGATTTATTATTTTGATATTATTAAAGATAAAAGAGTAATAAATGCTATTAGAGCAAAAAAATTATCATTAGAAGGTGTAATAGATATATCTTTTAATATAAGTAATCAATTTTATGAATGCGATTTAGATGATTTATATACTGGAGAAGACTATGAAAACTTAGTTAATATAGCACTTAATCAAGTAGCAATATATAGTCAACAAGAACTTCCAAATTTTGATATAGATGACGAAGAAATAAATACTAAATAATAAAGGAAAACTTAAAAACTTTTCTTTTTTTATTGACAAAATTTATAAATATTATATAATGATATAGTTGTTTAAAAACAAGAAGGGGAAATATGAAAAAAAAGGAAAATAAATACAAATTATATGTAGCAATTATAGGTACAGCATTTGTTACAACAATTTCTGGATGTAATTTGAAAAAACAAGAAAGTACATTAGAAGAGTATTATGTAATAAGTGAAGAAATAGTTATAAATAATGAAGTAAATAATACAAGTGAACTTACAAATGAAAACGTTAGAAGTCTTCTTACTGAAAGACAAAATAAACCAAAAGTACTAACAAAAACATATAAAAATAGACAATTCTATTAAAATAAAATGAAAAGGAAAAACTTTTCTTTTTTTATGGTATTATATTAATAGGTGATTTTATGAATGGTGTAATAATAGTAGATAAAGAAAAAGATTATACAAGTAGAGATATAGTAAATGTAGTATCAAAAGCAGTGGGAACAAAAAAAGTAGGACATACTGGAACTCTAGATCCACTCGCTACTGGAGTACTTGCTATATGTGTTGGAAGTGGTACTAAATTAGTAGAAATTTTAACTTGTAATGATAAAGAATATATAGCAGAAATTGTCCTTGGAATTAAAACAGATACAGGGGATGTAACTGGTAATATATTAGAAAGTAAAGATGTTAAAATAGATAAAGAAACTATAATTAAAACATTAGAAAGTTTTAAAAAGAAATATGATCAAACAGTTCCTATTTATTCTGCAGTAAGAATAGATGGAAAAAAATTATATGAATATGCTAGAGAAAATATAGAAATAGATCTTCCTAGTCGTGAAGTAAATATTAAGAATATAGAATTAATAGATGATATAAGATATGAAAATAATAAAACTATATTTTCGTTTGTTTGTGATGTATCAAAAGGAACATATATAAGAAGTTTAATAGAAGATATAGCTAGTTCTTTAAATACTGTAGGTTCTATGTCTAACTTAAGAAGAATTAAACAAGGTATATTTGAAATAGAACAATCTAATACATTAGATGATATTAAAAACAATAATTATAAAATAATCTCTATAGAAGAAGTTTTAAAAAATTATTATACTGTTTTATTAGATGAAGAATTAGAATTTAAAGTAAAAAATGGAGTTAAAATAAAAAACATATATAATCAAGATATAGTAGTATTTAAAAAAGAAGAAAAAGTACTAGCTATTTATAAAGATGATAATGGAATATTAAGAATGTGGAAGATGTTTAATAATCAAATTAGTTTATAGAATATTAAATTAAGAAATATTCTTTTTTTTTGAAATTATTGTGAAATATACTAATTAGTTTGTAATGTATATTAAATATTGTTATAATTAAAACAGGTGATATTTATGATATATTTAGATTATTCAGCAACTTCTCCAGTAGATAGAGAAGTTTTAAACAGCTTTAATAGAGTTTGCTTAGATTATGTAGGAAATACAAATTCATTACATAAATTAGGAGTAGAAGCTAAAAAATTAGAAGAAGCTTCTATTATTCAAATAAAAAAAATATTAAATTTAGAAAATGTAGATGTTATATTTACTAGTGGAGCTAGTGAATCTAATAATCAAGCTATAAAAGGAATATGTTTACAATATGCAAGACAAGGAAAACATATTATAACTACTAACTTAGAACATTCTTCAATATACGGTCCAATTGGATATCTTCAAAAACAAGGATTTACTGTTGATTTTGTTAAAACAAATGAAAATGGAATAGTTGATTTAGAAGAGTTAAAAAAACTAATAAGAGAAGATACTGTTTTAGTTACTATAGGTGCAGTTAATAGTGAAACTGGAGTAGTTCAACCAATAGATGAAATTGGTAAAATTTTAAAAGACTATAAGTGTTTTTACCATGTAGATGCAACACAAGCTGTAGGTAAAATAAAAATGAATTATAAGAATGTAGATTTGTTAAGTTTTACAGCACATAAATTTTATGGTTTAAAAGGTATTGGATGTTTAATTAAAAAAGAAAATATCAATATAGAATCATTAATACATGGTGGTAAAAGTACGACTATTTATAGAAGTGGTACTCCAGCATTACCTCTTATTGTTTCTATGTCTAAAGCACTTCGTTTAATAGATGAAAAAATAGATATTAATTATAAACATGTAATGGAATTAAATAAATATATAAAAGAATCTTTAAAAAAATATTCAGATGTATTAGTAAATAGTAATGATTATTCATTACCTCATATATTAAATATAAGTGTAATGAAATTTAAACCAGAGACTATGCAACATGCCTTAGAAGAATATGAAATATATGTATCAACACAAAGTGCTTGTTCATCAAATAATCCTATTAGTCAAGCTGTTTTAGAAGTGACTAAAAATGAAGAAGCTTCAAAACATAGTATTAGAATAAGTTTATCAGGTCTTACTACTAAAGAAGAAGTAGAACACTTTTTATTAGCTTTTGATAAATGTTATAATAAACTTAATCTAAAATAAAGGAGTTAATATGAAATTAATTAGAATTAGTGCAATTTGGTGTACAAGTTGTTTAAAAATGTATCAAACTTGGGAATTATTAAAAGAAAAATATCCAGATTTTGAATATATAGAATATGATTATGATTTTGATGAAGAAGAAGTTTCTAAATTTGATGTTGGAACAATAATTCCAGTAATGATTGTATTAAATGGTGAAGAAGAAATTACTAGAATAGTTGGGGAACATAAAAAAGAAGAAGTTCTTAATATAATAGAGAGTTTGGTGATTTAATGAAGAAATTATTGTTACTAATAATACCAATAATCTTTTTTTCTAATGTTATAAGTGCTAAAGCTTATGATGTTAAATTATATTTGTTTTATGGTGATGGATGTCCTCACTGTGCAGCTGAAGAAGAATACTTAGATGAGCTTCAAGATAAATATGATTATTTAAAAGTGGTTAAATATGAAGTTTGGTACAATGAAAAAAATGCTACTTTAATGCAAAATGTTAAAGATACATTTGAATCATCAGCTAGAGGCGTTCCATATACAATAATAGGTGATTTAGATTTAAGTGGATATAGTGAAGCTTTTAATAAAAAAATTGAATCACAAATAGAATTAGTTCATGAAAATGGATCTGAAGATGTAGTAGCTGCTGTTAAAAAAGCAGGTAAATTTCTTGTTTTAAGTGATATATTAGAAAATCCTACAAAAGAAGATTCTAAAGTAACTATTCCTTTAATTGGAGAAGTAGATGCTAAGAGTTTTTCATTACCTCTTATTGCAGCAACTATAGGTTTAGTAGATGGATTTAATCCATGTGCTATGTGGATATTAATATTTTTAATTAGTTTTTTAATAACTACAAAAGATAGAAAAAAAATGTGGATATTAGGAAGTGTATTCTTATTTACTTCTGCATTTATATATATGTTATTTATGATGTCTTGGTTAACTGTTTCTATTCAAATAACTAAAGTTATATGGATAAGAACTGCTATAGCTTTAATAGCTCTAGTAGCTGGATTTATTAATTTAAGAAGTTATTATAGAAGTACTAAATTAGAAGTTGGCTGTGAAGTAGTAGATAATAAAAAAAGAAAATCTATTATTAATTCAATTAAGAAATTTGTTTTAGAAAAAAACTTAGGCTTAGCTATAATAGGAATAATGGCTTTAGCTGTTTCAGTTAACTTTATAGAATTAGCTTGTTCAGCTGGATTACCACTTTTATTTACAAGTGTACTATCTATGAATGATTTACCAAATTTAGAATACTTTATGTATATATTAATATATATATTATTCTTCTTAATAGATGATTTAATAATATTCATTATATCTATGTTTACTTTTAAAGTAACTGGATTATCAAATAAGTATTCAAAATATTCTCATCTAATAGGTGGAGTAGTTATGTTCTTAATAGGATTATTGTTAATAATAAAACCTGAATGGGTTATGTTTAATTTTTAATTAAATATTAAAGGAGGATTATTCAAATATGGGATGTAATAGTTGTGATAATTTAAAAGAAAAACAAAAAAAACCTGGAAAAGTTAATGGAAGTGTATACTTTTGCTCTAAAAAAAAATCATATGTTAGTGGAGCTAGTGATAAATGTGATAATTATAAAAAAGATATTATGAGATCTTCATATATGAAAGATGAAATATATAGAGAAGGAAGAAAATATTCAGATGATAATACATCAGTAGGAGTATATTTAGTAGCAGCTATAATTTTAGGTATAATAGCATTAATATTAAATTTTCTTTAATATAATGTTAAAAAATGTTATAATTTATTTGGTGATAAAATGAGAGTAATAAGTGGAAAATATAAAAATAAAAAATTAGAAGGTTTTGATATAGATGGAACAAGACCTACAATGGATAGAGTTAAAGAATCTTTATTTGGAATGATTCAAAATGAATTAATAGATAGTTCTTGTTTGGATTTATTTGCAGGTAGTGGTTCTTTAGGTATAGAAGCATTAAGTAATGGAGCATCTATTTGTTATTTTGTAGAAAATAATAAAGAAATGAGTAAAATTTTAAAAAATAATTTAAATAAAATAGAAGATGCTATTATAGAAGAAACTGATTATAAGAGATTTATAAAAGATAATAATTTTAAATTTGATATTGTTTTTTTAGATCCACCTTATAAATTAAATTTAATAAATAATGCAATTAATAGTTTAATAGAATATGATTTGTTAAATGATAATGCTTTACTAATTTGTGAATTAGAAAACGAAAAAATAAAAACTTCTTTAGAATTAATTAAAGATAAAAAATATGGTAGCAAATACATTAAAATATATAAGTTTAAAAAAGAAAATTAATTTTTCTTTTTTTTGTATTTTAAAAGGAAATATGTAATAAACAAAATATGATATTAGTGAGGAGGTGAATGATTTGAAAAAATATCCATTTACAAAACAAACTGATATTAAAGATTGTGGAGCATCTTGTCTTTCAATGATAATTAAATATTATGGAGGATATGTTGATTTAGAACAATTAAAAGAAATGACTTCTACTAATAAAAATGGAGTAAGTGCATATCACTTAATAAAAACAGCTGAGTCACTTGGATTTGATGCTAAAGGAGTAGAAATAGAATTTGATAATATAGATAATACCATTATTTTACCTTCTATAGCTTATACTATATTAGATGATTCTTATAAACACTACGTAGTTGTATATAAAATAAATAAAAATCAAGTTACAATAGCTGATCCTGCTAATAAAATAATTAAAATGAGTTTTGAAGATTTTAAAAAAATATATAAAAATATAATGATTGTATTATATCCTATCCATAAGATTCCCAAATACGTTAAAACAAATTTAATTAGTAAACTTATTTATAATTTATTTAAAGGCAATTATAAAGATTTATTAAAAATGATTGGATATTCCCTATTAGCTACTGCTTTATCAATATTCTCTTCATTTTATTTTAAAACAGTAATAGATAATATAGATAAACCTAAAATATTTTTTATAGTTATATTTATAATATTTTGTTTAGTAGGAGTTATTAAATCTATAATAGAATTTTATAGATTTAAAATATTGATTTTAATTAATCAAAAAATAGATGTTGTTTTGACTTTAGATATTTTTAAAAAAATCATTTTGCTTCCTTATAGTTACTATAGAACAAAAACTACTGGAGAAATAGTATCAAGATTTAATGATTTGTCTAAGATAAAAGAAATGATTAGCAAAATAGTTTTAACTTTGTTTGTAGATTTTTTACTAGCATTTGTAACTCTTATATTCTTATTTATAATAAATAAAATATTATTTTTAATAGCATTTATTATGATGAGTTTGTATGTAATAGTTATATTAATATTTAGACCTATTCTTCTATCTAAAATAAAAGATAATTCTGAAAGTCAAAGTATAGTAAATTCATATTTAGTTGAGACAATAAGCGGATTTGAAACTGTTAAAGGAATTAATTTAGAACAAAATATTATAAATAATTTTAATAATAAATATTATAAATTTTTAACAAATTATATTAATTTAAGTAATATATATAATATTGAGAATTTTTTGAAAAACTTTATATATTATGTAGGAACAGCTATTATTATATTTGTATCTTCTATATTATTAGGTTCTATAACGATTGGAGAAATAGTATTATTTTTAAGTTTACTTTCTTATTTTATAGAACCAATTAAAAATATAGTTGGACTTGATTCTTTAATAAAAGAATCACAAATATCATTAAGTAGAATTAATAATATAATTGATTATGAAAATGTTAGTGGATTAATTAAAATTAATAATATAAATAAAATAGAAATTAAAAAATTAAATTATTTATCTAATGAAGTAGAAATTCTTAAAGACATTAATTTAAATATTGAATGTAATGAAAAAATAATGATGATTGGACAAAGTGGAGGAGGAAAATCGACATTACTTAAAATTATAAAAAATTATTATGAAACAAATAGTGTATTTATAAATGATGTTTGTATAAAAGATATTGATAAAGATTCACTTAAAAAAATTGCATATATATCTCAAAATGAAATATTATTTACAGATACTTTCTATAATAACATAGTAATGAATAGACAAATTAAACAAGAAGAATTTTTAAAAGTAGTTAAAATTTGTTGTATAGATGAAATAGTAAGCAGTAGAAAAATTGGTTATAATACTCTGATAGAAGAAAATGGTTTTAATATATCTGGTGGTGAAAAACAAAGAATAATACTAGCTAGAACATTACTTGGTAATCCAGATGTCATATTAATTGATGAAGGATTAAGTCAAATGGATGTTTCACTAGAAAGAATAATAATAAAAAATATATTCGCTAATTATAAAAATAAAATAGTAATAGTTGTATCGCATAGATTAGATAATATTAATTTATTTGATAAAATAATTAAAATAGAAAACAAAAATATAGAAGTTATATCTAAAAACAAACTATTGAAATAAAGGGGGTGGATTAGTGGCTTTTATTATACTAAGAAAAATGTTACATTATTTTTTAAGAATGATTTAAAATAGATTGTAGTAAATATAGTAACTATAAATAAAGGAGGATTTATGAAAGAACTAAAACAAGAAGAATTAAAAAACATATATGGAGGAAGTTTATCATTTGGAGCTATACTTGGAATTGGAGCTTTAATAACATTTTTTATAGGATTGGTAGATGGCTATATTAGACCTCTAGCGTGCAATAAATAATTGAGAGTATTAAATAACGAAGAATTACTTTGTATTGAAGGAGGAACTGTTTCAGCTTCTATGATAGGCTATATTGTAAGAGGAATAAATAGTATCTTAGATTTAGGAAGAAGTCTTGGTTCAGCAATGAGAAGAGTTCAAAATAATAGCTTATGTCCATATTAAAAAACAATTATAAAAAAATATTAGTAATACTACTTTTATTAGTTATTGTAATTTTATGTTTACCATATATAAGTATAATGATAGAGATTATATTTAACCTTGGAAGATATTTAGGATACAAAGCAAGACTAATAAGTGCAGGTTTTTGCTAAATAAAAAGCCATTTTAGGCTTTTTTTTGTTATTTGTTATAATTTGCCTAAAAACTTGTTGAATTATAAGTTTTTTAATGGTATAATCGTTTTAGTAAAAAAGAGAGGGGGGATTATCATATGGCTACAATAGTTGTAAGAAACGGAAATGTAGATGGTGCCTTAAGAACATTAAAACAAAGAAATGCAAAAGATGGTTCCTCAAAAAAACTACGAGAAAGACAAGAAGGTTACATGAAACCTGGAGTTAAAAAAAGATTAGCTCAAAAAGAAGCTATTAAAAATTCTAAAAAAAGTAAACATGACAATTTTTAAGAGCTAAGGCTCTTTTTTAGGAGGAAAATATGAGAGATAGAATATTAAATGATTTAAAACAAGCTATGTTAAATCAAGATAAAGAAAAATTATCAGTAATTCGTATGATTAAAGGTGCAATGCAACTTGAAGAAATTAATTTAAAAAGAGAATTAAATGATGATGAAATAATATCAGTTATTGGTAAACAAATAAAAACTAGAAAAGAATCTATTATTGAATTTGAAAAAGCTTCAAGACAAGATTTAGTAGATCAAAATAATAGTGAAATAGCTATCCTATCAGTATATATGCCTGAACAATTAACTGAAGAAGAAATAATTAAAGAAGTAGATGCTGCTTTTTTAGAACTTAAACCATCAGCAATGTCTGATATGGGAAAAGTAATGGGTTATTTAACAGGTAAGTTAAAAGGTAAAGCAGATATGAGTTTTGTAAGTAAAACAATAAAAGAAAAATTAAGTAACTAATAAGTTACTTTTTTATTTGACAATTATATAATGTAGTGATAGAATAAACCTCTATTAAAGGGGTGTATTATGGAAGAAAAATCAGA
>Ga0209373_10005012_pt1 | contig 11082 bp, 8 predicted proteins | sample Higcelweek5metaG_FD_187173 | JGI IMG/M metagenome (GOLD analysis project Ga0209373, IMG submission 187173) | Freshwater pond sediment microbial communities from the University of Edinburgh, under environmental carbon perturbations - High... | ecosystem: Environmental > Aquatic > Freshwater >... | reverse complement strand
CGGCACATGCATGAACATCGACTGCAGCGCTTGTGAATGCTGGGCCCCCTGCCCCCAGGACTTGCCGATCATGGAGCGTACGACCAGCGGCACCTTGACCTTGCCACCATACATGTAGTGGGCCTTGGCGGCGACATTGACCAACTGGTTCATCGCCAGCATCGTGAAATCGTTGCGGATATGGACATGGATCGGGCGCATCCCGGACATCGCCGCGCCGATGGCCACGCCGGTCATGGCATCTTCCGACATCGGCGTGGTGAAGACGCGCGCCGCGCCGAACTTTTCCAGAAGACCGCTGGTGGAACCCTGGATCGCCCTATGGTCGTCGACATCCAGCCCGAACAGGAAGACGTCCGGATCCCGGTCCATTTCCTGTTCCACCGCTTCGCGCAGCGCATCGACATAGCGCAGGACACGCGGTGCCGCCGGGGGCTCAGTTTGCATAGACATGATTGTACAGCTCCTCGGGCATCGGGGGCGGGCTGTTCTCGGCGAAATCGAAGGCGTCCTTGATCTCCGCCTCGATCGCTGCGTCGATACTTGCCCGGACGGCCGGATCGACCATGTTTGCCAACCGGGCCATCTGATCATTGTCCATCCAGGGCTCGGCCTCATCGCGGCTGCGATATCCGGCCTCGAAATCCTCGTTCGGCCCGACATGTTCGCGCCAGCGATAGGCGTGTAGTTCCAGAAACGCCGGCCCGCCACCCCGCCGCATGGCGGCGATACGCTCGGTCGCCAGCGCACGGATCGTGAAAATGTCGCCATCGGCCACCTTGTCCGCTGGCATGCCATAGGTGACCACCCGCTCCACCAGACGATCCGTGGCCCAGCGCTTGTCCAGCGGGGTGTGGATCGCATAGCCATTGTTTTCGCACACGAACAGAACCGGCAGCTTGTGCAAGGCGGCAAAGTTCAGGCTCTCATGGAAGACTCCCTCCTCGGTGGCGCCATCGCCGAAGAACACGACCGCGACGTTCTGGGTGCCCTTCATCTTCTGCACCAGTGCCGCGCCCACGGCATGGGGGATCTGGGTGGCGACCACGGCTGATGACCCCATCACATTGACCTCCGGGCCGACGAGATGCATGGACCCGCCCTTGCCGCCAGCGCAGCCGGTGGACTTGCCATACATCTCCGCGATCATCCCGCGCAGGCTGCCACCCTTGGCCAGGTAGCTGGCATGGCTGCGATAGCTGCCGGCGATGATGTCCGCCGTTTCCAGCACGTCGATGACGCCAACCGCCAGCGCTTCCTGGCCGATCGACAGATGGACGGGGCTCTTGATCCTGTCCGAGGGGTAGACACGGGCGACCTCCTCCTCTACCCGACGGAGCCGCCGCAGGGACTGGTAGAGCCGCCGCACATCATCGGCACTGGACTTGTCAGGTAACAACACACGTCATCTCCGGCTGAGGCCGATGGGAAGCAAGGAACCTTATCGTCGCATTCAGGACCGGTGAAAGCCATCGGGCCGGAACAGGACAACCTGGCTGCCGATCCGGTCGATGTCGATCGCGACCTCGATAAGCGTGGACAGACGTTCCCGCACCGCCTGCTGCTTTTCCGGTTCGACGAAGAACAGGATGAAGCCGCCGCCGCCGGCACCCAGCAGCTTGCCACCAATGGCGCCTGCCGCACATCCGGTCGCGAATATCTCGTCAATGGATTGCGTCGTCACCTGAGGCGCCAGATCCCGCTTCAGCCGCCAGGCTTCGTGCAGCATCCGACCGATCTGAAGAAGGTCGGCTTCTGGGGTCGTCAGAATGGACTGCGCCTCGTCCACCATCATCCGCATGGCCCGCAACGGCTCGGCGCTATTTTTGAGGTTGTCGATCTTGCTCCTGGCGATCTCCGGCGCGTTACGGGACAGGCCGGTAAAAAACAGCATGAGATGGTCGAGCAAAAGACGTTCCCGCGCCTTGGAGACGATCAGCGGCGAGACCGCGAAGCTGCCATCCCGAAGGAAGTCGATGCGATTGAAGCCACCATAGGCGGCCCAGATCTGATCCTGCGACCCGACACTTTCGCCGATCACCTGCTGTTCGATCCGAATGGCCTCTTCCGCCAGGAAACGCTTGGTCACCATCCGGCTGTTCAGTGCCTGGATTGCGTTCAGCAGGCCAACGGTGAAGGAAGAGCTGGAACCAAGCCCCGATCGGGCCGGCAGGTCACCATCGTGGTGAATCTCCAACCCCGCGGAGACCCCGGTTTCGGACAGCACGGCGCGCACCGCCGGATGTTCGATCTCGGCAATCTCCCGCACATTCTCGATGCGCGAATACACGATGCGGTGCTTGTGCTCGAAGAACGGCGGCAGGTGTCTGACGCTGATATGACAATATTTGTCGATGGCCATGCCCAGGACGGCGCCGCCATGCTCAAGATACCAATCGGGATAATCGGTACCGCCCCCGAACAGGGAGATGCGATAGGGCGTGCGGGTAATGATCATCGCGTGACTTTCGCAAGGCTTTCGGGCGTGCCGATATCGATGAAGCCTCCCTGCCCGACCTCGGCACGGATCGTTCCGGCGGGCAGGCTCTCCAGGAAATCGCGCTCCAGCGACGGGCCTGGACGCTGCACCAGAGCATCCAGCATGGTTTGGGAGAACAGGTAATGGCCGGCGCTGACCAGACCGGGACGATCCAGTGCCGGGACCTTCTCCATGAAACGGGCGATGTGGCCCTGGCCATCGACCGCGATGCTGCCGTAACGGGCAACCGAGGGCACCTGCATACAGAGCAGGGAGAGGCTGGCGCCTTGCGCCCGGTGGCGGGCGACGAAGCCGGCCATATCGACATTGACGAAGGTGTCGCCATTGAGCACCAGAACCGGCTCGCTGGTCAGATGCGGGCGGGCGAAGCGGATGGCGCCTGCCGTGCCCAGGGGTTGGGGTTCGACCGACGGCAGTATCTCCAGACCTTGGGCCGGATGGCGGGCCAGATGATCGATCACCTGGTCGGCGCCATGCCCAAGGCACAGCACCAGGCGGCGCGCGCCGAAACCGCGCAGCCATTCGATCAGATGATCCAGGAACGGCCGGTCGCCGACCGGCGCCAGCACCTTGGGCACATCGCCCAGGACCGGGCGGATGCGCGTTCCCAGGCCACCTGCCAGCACCGCAACATCGACCTGCTCCAGGCCCTTTCCGGTCTGCATCATCCTACCCGTCATGCGGCGGCCAGAGGCTGGTCTTCCAGCAGCTTGCGGCGCAGGCGCGTCTTCGCCATGTCTTCCACATGCTGGCGCGTATCCCCACCGAAGCGCCGGGTCACCATGTCGAGATAGTGCGGGTTGGCGAAATAGTCGTGGAAGGCGTCGTCCCGAAACCGCAGCACGTCGACCGCCCCAATCTTCCCAGTCGGCAAAGGCTGGCAATCATAGCTGTGCTGGGAAAAGCCCGACCAGGTTTCCGGCAAGGCCCAGCCCTTGGCGATGGCAGTATCGTAGAGGGGAGAACCGGGATAGGCCATGCCCGAGTAGAAATTGGCGAATTCGCAGTTGAGTTGCTTGGCGAGTTCCAGGGTCTCGCGCATCGTCTCCAGATCATCATCCGGCAGACCGAAGATGTAATTGCCGATGACGGCAATCCCGGCCTGCTGGATGTCGCGGACGATGGTGATGATATCGTCGTATTTCAGCGCCTTCTGGGCGCCGTCCCGGACGTGCTTGGAGCCGGATTCAATGCCCAGCGCCAGCCAGCGGACACCCGCCTTGCGCAGCGTCTCCAGCATGCGCGGCTTGACCGTATCGACACGGGCATAGGCCCAGAAATTCAGGTCCCGGTAACCGCCCTCGATCAGCAGTTCGCAGATGCGCATCACATGGCGCTCATTCAGCACGAACATCTCGTCGATGATCTTGAACGTGCGCACGCCATAGGTGCGATACAAATGGTCGATCTCCGCCACGACAGCCTCAGGGCTGCGCATGCGATAGCGGTGGGCATCGAACGGCGCATGGATGCAGCAGAACGAGCATTTATAGGGGCAGCCGAGCGACGTGTAGATAGAGGCGTAGGGCTTGCGGGTGCCAAGATCATCGAAGCACTGCCAGTTATGGGCCCGGTAGCGGTCCATCGGCAGCAGATCCCAGACATCGCCATGCAGGTCACGGTCGAGATCCTCGATCAGCGGCGCGCTGCGATTGATGATGACGGCCTCGTTCTTCCACCAGACCAGCCCCTCCACCGCCGCAAAATCGGCGGTCTCACTGGCCTTCAGCGCCTCGATGAGCTGCACGACGGTCACCGGCCCCTCGCCCTTGCACACGAAGTCCACGGCCTCCTCGCGCAAGGAGCGTTCGGGCAAGGCGGAGACATGGCCACCGACCAGGATGATCGGTTGGTCCGGCAGGTGCTCCTTGATGGCACGGCAGGCAAAGCCGGCACCCACCATCTGCTGCGTCGATGCCGATGGCTGGTGACCGAACACCACCATGGCGACAAGGCGCGGGCACAGCGCCTGCACCCGTTCGGCAATCGCCTGCGGGCCGCAATTCTCCGCCTCGGTATCGAGAATGGCGATCGTATAGCCTCGGTCACGGACATAGCCACCGATCAGGCGGCACCACAGGGGCGGCTCGATAGCGGTCAACTCGTTCCCGAGACCCTGGTAAATCCGTTCCCGACCGCCGGGATTGATCAGCAGGAGATCCACTTGCTCCGTCATGGCGACCCTCTCCCCGCGCTCTTCACAGTGCACATGGTTGTTCATGAGCCGGTTCAGAAGCCGGATTCGCGAATGAAAACGGCGGCGGCGCTGCGCCAGACACGTTCGGCGACGCTGCGATTATCGCCCTCGATCCGGGCGACGCCGCGCATCACATGGGCCGGGCCGCTCCCTGATCCGTCCGCCGTCTCGACGTCGAGCACGATGCGATAGACCGCGTCCACCGGGTTCAGTGCCGTGTGGCCGGCGGCGTTCTGCCCCTCCACCGCCACCGGACCGCCATGGATCGAGGCAAGGGCCGGCACATCCAGCACCGCCACACTGATCGGATTGACCTCCCGTACCCTTGCATCCAGCCTGGCCTGCAGCGGGTCATCGGGATGGAAGCGCGCCACCGCCCCCGGATGCAACCGTTCCAGGTCGGCCTCCGTGACATAGCCGACCAGTTCGCCCGGTCCCGGCGCCACGATCGTCGCCAGACCCAGCCTCGGCCCCAGCCAGCGACCGGGCAGCATTGCATCCTCCATGTCGGTCACCATGCCGGACAAGGGCGCGCGGATTTCCAGCCGGCTCCGGCTGTCCAGCAGACCTTGCCGCTCCGCCAGGGCACCGGCCAAATCCTGCTCCATCGCGCGCAGGTGGTCCAGTTGCTCGCGGCTGGACGACAGGCGGGCGATCTGCCCCTGCATCCACTCGATGCGCAGGTCGGTCTGGCGCAACTTGCCCTCCAGATCGGGGGATGAGAGCCGGAACAGCGGGTCACCCTCCTCCACCCGCTGGCCAGGCTTGACCAGCGTCTCCTCCAGCCTTGCGGGGAACGGCGCATAGACGATGGTGAAGCGCTCGGCTCGCCACACCACCGGTACCGGCACGGTGCCGGTCACCGGCAGCACGGTTACCGCGACCAGGGCGATCAGCCCCAGGCCCGTCATGCCCAGGCGGATGTTCCAATGGAACCGGTCCCGCAATTCCCAGCAGGCCTTGGCTTCGGAGATCAGGGGCCGGGCGACGAACCAGCCGATCTCGATGGCGAACAGCAGGATGCCCAGCACCTTGACGGCGATGTGGTAGACCAGCAGCGCGATACCCAGGAACAGCACCAGCCGGTAGATCCAGGTGGCATAGGCATAGATCAGCAGGATGCGGCGCAGGCGGGGCGGCATCGGCTCCGGTGCCGGCTCATTCAACCCGAACAACCATTCCCGCAGGTTCCAGCGTGCCAGCCGGAAGGCGCGATCCTGCAGGTTCGGCACATCCAGCAGGTCGGACAGCAGATAATAGCCGTCGAAACGCATGAACGGCAGGAGATTGATGGCCAGCGTCGCCACCCAACTGACCGTCGCCAGGAAATAGGCCGCACTGCGCAGCGGCCCATCGGGCAGAAAGCTCCAGGCCAAGGTTGCGAACACGGCCAGCGTCAGCTCGGCTGCCATGCCGGCGGCCCCCACCGCCAGCCGCTGCCGGCGCGACACCAGCCGCCACACATCGGTGGTATCGGTATAGAGCACCGGCCACAGCACCAGGAAGGCCACCCCCATGGTCGGCACCCGGCATCCAAAGCGCTTGGCCGTGTAGGCATGGCCCAGTTCGTGGAGGATCTTGGTGCCCGTCAGGGCGATTCCATAGAACAGCAGCCCCTGTGGGCTGAAGGAATGCTGGAAACTATGCAGGAAGGCATCCCATTGCTGCACCAGCAGTAATATCCCGGCCAGCCCCGACAGCAGAACGATGATCAGCCACGCCCGGCTGTAGAACGGCGCCACCCAGTCCAAGGTTGCGGACAGGAACCGGTCGGGCCGGACCAGGGGGATGCGGAAGAACAGGTAATTGTGGATCAGAAACCAGAACCAGCCCTCCTTCCGCGCCGCCGCCTGACGGGCCAGGGAGGCGGTGTCGGTGGTCACGGTCAGGTTGTTGGCCGCCAGGAACTGGTAGATTTCCATCACATCATCGACGGTGGGCGCGAACAGCGCTTCCGCCGCCACAGCCGCCGCGATGACGCTTGGATCGGCATGATGCCAATGGGCAATCAGGGCAAAGGCCTCCGGCCCGATCCGGAAATAGCGGTTACGGACGGGATCGTGGATGGTCCAGCCCGGCGCGCCATCCAGCCCAGCGGGCGCCGGCAGCAACGCCAGATCATCGCGCAGCGCTGGCAAGCGCCGGACGGTCGGTGCAGCCTTAGCCGGGGGAGCGATGGTGGACACCGGATTCAGTTCCATTTCGGATCACACGCCCAGCGTCTGGCGTAACATCGCCAGCGGCCGGCGGAACAGATAGAAGACCAGTGGCACCTTCTTGCCCAGGATCTTCGCGGTGCCGCGCAGACCGATGCGGGGCGGCTTCTGTCCCGGTTCCAGCGCCGCCTTCACCCGATAGGAGAGCACGCCGGCCGCCGACAGGCCGGCCTCATAGCTGGCATGGGTCAGCCTTGCATGAACCGGGTGCAACGGATCGACATTGAGGAACAGTTCGACTGGAGAGCCTTCCTCCAGCACCAGCGCATCGCCGACCGGCACCTGGATGTCGATCTCCGGGGCGGTGGGGTCGGCCAGGGTCAGCACCCGCTCGCCGATGGCCACCGGTTTGCCCAGCCAGTCATTGACGTCGGTGAAGACGGCGATGCCCGCACGCTCCGCCTTCACCGTCACCCGGTCCAGCAGATCGCGGGTGAGGTTCATCTCGGCCCGACGCAGTTCTACCTGGGCGCGAAGCTGGGCCACACGGGCCTTGGTCAGGGGATCGGCGAAGGCGGCCTGGCTGGCGGACAGCAGTTCCGCCTCGGCCTGGGTCAGCCCCTTGCCCGCCACCTCGTACCGGCTGCGCAGAACAGTGGATTCGAAACTGAACAAGGGCTGCCCTTCCGTCACCGGCTGGTTGGGCTGAACGTGGAAACGCTCGATCACACCGTCCAGCGGGGCGGCGACGATGACCGGAGCGCTCGACCTTATCTCCGCCGGGGCCAGGGTGGACATCGACACCGGCAGGGCCAGCACGCCACAGGTCAGCAGCGCCACCAGCAGGGGCAGCCTGTGCCGTCGCAAGCTGAGCCGCCCGCCCCGCCGCTTGACCGCGAGCGCCCACCAGGCATGGCCATAGCATTCCGTCAGTTGGCTGAGCAGCAGCATCTCCCCTTCGGTCCAGGGTTCATCGCGTCCCAGCCACAACCCGGCCAGCGGCACATTGTCCGGACCCGTCAGGGGGCACCACAGCACCCGGGCGGGCACCCATTCCCCCCAGGCATCCCGCATGGCCGGGGGTAGGATGGCCGGATCGACGCTGCGGACCGCCATGGCCGCTTCGGGGCTCCCGGCGCCATCGCCGGCCACGACCTGAACCACGTCCTCCAGCCAGCGGGCGAAGGGAGCGTCCGGCTCCAATACGGCAATGTTCGACACCGCTTCCAGCCTCGGCTTGCCCTTCCCGGCCAGGGTCAGGAAAGCCGCCTGGCGGTAGGCGACCAGCCGGCGGGTCTGGTTGACGATATGGTATCCCAGGGCCGGCACCCCTGCCGATCGTCGCGCCTGGCGTTGCAGTTCCAGCAGCATCAGCAGGCCATGCAACGGTTGCACCGCCGGCCCCGCCATTGATGGCGCGTCTGGCGGCGGGGTGCTCATGGTGCGGCGGCCGGCAGCGCAAAGATCGCCGTCCCGCTCATGCCGGCGGTCAGGGCAGCCGTCGAAGGGACGGGCGACGGTTTGCCGCCGACCAGGCGGGCACTGACCTTCACCGACTGGCTGGCCGGATCGACCCTGGCGCCAAGCTGCGTCACCTCGCCGGGCACGCTGGCCCCGGTCTCGTCGATACGCAGATCGAAGCGCTGCCCCGGCTTCAGCCAGACTAGCCAGGAGGATGGCACGATCAGTTCAATCTTCAGATCACGATCGGACAGGATCTCCAGCAAGGGGGCACCGGCAGGAACGGATTCATGTTCCTGGATGCGTCGTTCAACGACACGCCCATCGAACGGGGCTTTGATCTCGCACCGGCGGGCCTGGGTTTCGAACTTGCGGACCTCGGCGCGCGCAACCTGCCCCCTGGCCTCGGCCAGTTGCACCTCGGCTTCGCCGATGGAGCGCAGCGTATTGAGCTGGCGGTTGACCCGCACCGTCACCTCGGCGGCGTTCAACTGGGCGCGGGCCGCATCCAGCTCGGCCTGATAGCTGGCGCAGTCAAACGCGATGAGCACGTCGCCGGTCTTGAAAGACTGTCCGGCATCGAGCGCCATACGGGCAATGCGCCCGGAAATCTCTGCCGACAGCACCGCATGGCGCCGGGCTTCGATCAGCGCCCGCACCTCGCCCTGGCCGGCATCCTGGGCCAGGGCCGGATAGGCCGGAAGCATCGGCAGGACGGCCATTCCCAGCAGGAATGCGTATTCATGAAAACGCCGCATGACCGGCCGCCCGGCCCTCACCCGCCCGTCCCAGGCGACGGGGCCGTCGGCGCCAGATCCTTGACCCGCAAGGCACTGTTGGCCCGCTCCTGCCAACTGCCCAGCCCCTGATCGACAGCGTTGATCAGGGCGGGTAGATCGGTGGACGGCACCATATTGCCAGGCAGGGGATCGACGCCGGCCGACACCATCACCCTGGCATAGGCATTGTGCAGATCGGCAAACACCAGATCGCGCCGCAGATCCGACAGAAGCCCCGTCACCTCGGCCTGGATCACGCCGAGTTCGCCGGTCTGGCCGGCCTGGCCGCTGTTGGCATATTGGGTGAGGATGCGGTCATCGAGATCCGCCTGCTCCGCCGTCAGGCCGAATTCCTGGTCCAGTTCGCGGAACTGCAGCATCGCCACCCGCACCTGGCTCAGCACCGCCACGCTCAGCGCCTGCCGGCGGAGCACCACCAGATCCTCCTGCGCCTCGGCATGGGCTTTGATACTCGGCGCCGAGACGATATTGATCAGGTTCCAACTGATCCGCGCCCCGTAATCGGCCCAGCGCTGATTCAACAGGAAGCTGTTGCTGTCATAGCGAAGGGCGGCATTGACATCGATGCCCGGCAGCAGCCGCAGCAGCGACCGCCAGGTCTCATCGGCGGAGATGCGCTGATTGTAGCTTTCCTCCAGCAGTTCCGGCCGGTTCAGCAGCGCATAGGTTTCCAGCGCCTCGACATCAAGGTCGAGCCTGGGCGGCGCCTTCAGCGTCTCCAGCGTCGGCAGTTCGACCTCAAACGGCTCGCCCGGCGGCAGCCCCATCAGCGCGCCGAGCTGCGATTTCGACGCCACCAGTTCACGCCGCAGCGACTGCAACTGACGCAGCGTCTCCACCAGCGAGCGGGTATAGGTGAGAGCCTGCAACGGTGCCGCGATCCGCAGGGCCTCCAGCGTGCCGGCATCGTTGCGCGCACCGTCAACCCGCTTTTCCAGCGGCACGATACGGCCCAGCAGCCGCTCCGCCGCCACCGCACGCCAATAGGCGGTGCGCACATCCTGCAGGATGCCCTGCATCACCCGGCGCCGGCGCTCGTCGGCGATCAGCACCAGATTGGCATTCTGCCGGGCCCGCAGATAGCTGACCCCGAAATCCAGAACGCTCCAGGTGAAGCCCAGGTCGCCGGTCCGACGGTTCCGGTCGACCGCCGTCGTGCTGTCACCGGTACGGCGGTTGGTGACGAGGTTGAGGCTTTCCGACCCGGCATCATTGTCGCGCCCGACATATCCCGCCGATGCCACCACGCGCGGCAGCATGTCGAATTTCGACAGGTCAAGCTGCTGGCTGGCCAGCGCCGTCTCCATGATCTTCACGCGCTCATCGAGATTGTACTTGATGGCCCGCGCCATGGCCTCATGCATCGAGATCGGCTTGGTCACCGGCTCCTGGGGGGCCAGCACGATGCTGAGATCGGTGCGCACCCGCGCAAGGTTGTCGTCTGCCGAAAAGGGTTCCGGCCTGATCGCGCACCCGGTGAGCAGCAGGGATGCCAACAGCACGGCGACCGGAACCACCTGGCGGCGGAAGCGAACAGGCGAGGTCTTCATGGATTTAACGGGTCCGTCTGGCAGGGTGAGGCGATGGTGGATTGGCTGGAGTATTGGGTTAAACATCAGGCGGCCCGATTGCCGGGCAGAACGTGGCTGGCAAGTGCGGCCAGCAGCGCCGACGCATGGACGGGACTGCCATGGGCACGGGCAACCTGATGGGCGAAGCCCGGAGCCGAACGCTCTGCCGGAACGGCGGCGGCACGGTCGCCGTTGCCACGTCCCTGCGGCGGCGCATTCCCGTCCGGCGTACCGTCCTTCGGTTTCTGGTCACCATCCGGATTGTCCGCCGGCGCGCCGTCCGGCTGGCTCTCAGGCTGGCTTTGCGGTTGGTTCTGTTCCTGGCTCCGGCTGTCCGGCCGACCGGCGCCCTGGTCTGCACCAGCGGCCGGGCTCCCCTGTTTCCGCCTCAGCCCCT
>Ga0209373_10005011_pt1 | contig 11087 bp, 9 predicted proteins | sample Higcelweek5metaG_FD_187173 | JGI IMG/M metagenome (GOLD analysis project Ga0209373, IMG submission 187173) | Freshwater pond sediment microbial communities from the University of Edinburgh, under environmental carbon perturbations - High... | ecosystem: Environmental > Aquatic > Freshwater >... | reverse complement strand
TACGCTCCGATTGAGTTCCGCCAAACACCATTCCGCCTAACCGGCCGTTCCCAATGGGCAACGCTTCGTTCCAATCGGTTGCCGGCTGCTTAAACCAAATTTTGTTAGAAGCTTCTAATACTGTCGACAAAAAGAGAAGAAAAGCAATAAGACACAGAAAATTCTTCATTCGCATTATTTTTAATGATGAAAAGCAAATTTACAGCAATCGATCAATTTCAAACACATGCAAAACGAAACAAAACAGGCTTAAGATGTATGGTGGAATGCCAAAAAAGAAAGCCACCCCGCAATGGAGTGGCTTTCTAATATATGTATCATTCAGCAATATTAACGATTGAACAACAATTCGCGGTATTTTGGCAATGGCCACAATTCGTCTTCAACAATCAGCTCTAATTTATCGATGTGTGTACGGATGTCTTCGAGATATGGACGAACAGTTTTGTCGTACGCAATAGCCTTTTCTTTACCTTCTTCAACAATATTGGCTACTTTACGGGCTTCGACCATGGCTTCAACCTTCTTAGTAATAGCCGAAACATGTTCTGAAATTTCGGTAATGAGGTCAATTCTATCGCCAGCAAGTGCTTTAAAGTTATCGCCGAAGATCTCTTTTAACCCTTTTACATTTTCAATCAACGATGTTTGATATTTCACCGCAGTTGGAATAATATGGTTGATTGCCAAATCACCAAGAACACGGGCTTCGATCTGAACTTTTTTAGTGAACTTTTCGTATTCTACTTCGGCGCGGCTTTCAAGTTCCCTTTCGCTCAATACGCCCAATTTTGTAAACAACTCAATGGTCGATTTAGAGTGATAAGCTTCGAGAGCTTCGGGCACGTTGGTAATGTTGGTTAAGCCTCGGCGAGCTGCTTCCTCAACCCATTCCTGACTGTAACCGTTTCCATCGAAACGAATAGCCTTGCAAAGACCAATAATTTTCTTCAAAACCTGGAAGATCGCTTCGTCTTTCTTAACACCTTTTTCGATCAACGCATCAACTTCAATCTTGAATTCGATCAACTGTTCAGCAACTGCCGAGTTCAGAACAATCATTGCAGAAGAGCAGTTTGCCGATGAACCAACCGCACGGAATTCGAAACGGTTTCCAGTGAAAGCAAATGGCGATGTACGGTTGCGGTCGGTATTGTCAAGAAGGATTTCAGGAATACGTCCAATGTCAAGTTTCAATGAAGTCTTTTCTTCTGGAGTCATTTTCTTTTCCGAAACATTGTTCTCGATCAAATCGAGCATTTTATTGATTTCTGAACCAAGGAATGCCGAGATAATTGCAGGAGGTGCTTCGTTTGCGCCCAAACGGTGAGAATTGTTTGCGTTCAAAATTGAAGCTCGCAAAATATCCTGATGTTTGTAAACGGCATAAATTGTATTGATTACGAAAGTAAGAAACTGCATGTTGCCTTTTGGATTCTTTCCCGGAGAATAAAGGATAACTCCGGTGTCGGTTGAAAGCGACCAGTTGTTATGTTTCCCTGAACCATTGATTCCCGAGAAAGGTTTTTCGTGCAATAAAACACGGAAACTATGCTTGCGGGCAACCTTCTGCATCATATCCATGATCATCAAGTTGTGGTCGTTGGCAAGGTTACACTCTTCGAAGATTGGAGCCAATTCAAATTGGTTTGGAGCAACCTCGTTGTGACGGGTTTTAACCGGAATACCTAATTTATAGGCTTCGTTTTCCAGATCCATCATAAAATTAGTAACACGCTCTGGAATAGATCCAAAATAGTGGTCTTCTAACTGTTGGTCTTTGGCCGAAGAGTGTCCCATAAGGGTACGGCCGGTTAATGATAAGTCGGGACGAGCCTGATAAAGAGCCTCATCGATAAGGAAATATTCTTGTTCCCAACCTAAGTTGGCAATTACTTTCGTTACATTTTTGTCGAAATACTGGCAAACATCAACAGCCGCTTTATCAACAGCATTAAGTGCTTTCAAAAGAGGTGCTTTATAGTCGAGGGCTTCGCCTGTATATGAAATAAAGATAGTTGGAATACAAAGAGTTGTGCCAACAATGAAAGCTGGAGAAGAAACGTCCCATGCGGTGTAACCACGAGCCTCGAAAGTCTGACGAATACCTCCACTTGGAAAGGAAGAAGCATCGGGCTCCTGTTGTGCCAGCAATTTTCCTGAGAAAGCTTCAACAACTCCGCCCATTTCGTTGTGATCGATAAAAGCATCGTGTTTTTCAGCAGTAGCATCGGTCAATGGCTGAAACCAGTGACTGTAGTGGGTTGCACCATTTTCGAGTGCCCATGCTTTCATTCCGGTTGCAACACCGTCAGCAATTTTACGATCGATTGTTGTGCCATTATCAATAGCATCGATTACTGCTTTGTACGCATCTTTTGATAGGTATTTCTTCATCTTCAGACGATCGAATACCATCATTCCATAATAGTCGGAGGTTAAACTTGCTTCTCTTTTTACTTCTAGGGGTTTTCTTTCTAAGAGCTTTTCTAAAGCTAATGCACGAAAAGTTGCCATACTTGTACTTTTATTAAATCACTAATTCTCTGAATTTTCTAATTAAGGATAGTTGCAAACTCTTTTTTATGTCGTCCGAACTATCTGAATTCAAAAATACATTATTAATTCAATAAACAAGGGGGCACCGAATAAAAATATATATATTTTACGCGAACAACCCTATTTTTTAATGTTGAATTCACAAAAAAACAACACATTTTAACGAAATGCACCCAAAAAACAGCAAACATAGAATCTAACTTTCACAAAAAAGCCTTCTGTCCTCCTTTGTTTCTGACATCGTATTTCAAAAACGCAAAAAGGCCACCTGAATTTGGTAGCCTTCAACTATTGAGATAAAAACGAGTATCTATTTTTTCGATTCAGTATTTTCTACAAAATAGTTGTAGAATCGCGGGATGGCCCTGATCCCATTAAAAAATGAGTTGAGCGGAAAATTTTCATTAGGAGAATGAATGGCATCACTCTCTAAACCAAAGCCCATAAGAATTGTCTTCACCCCAAGTATTTCCTCAAAGGCCGAAACAATTGGAATGCTGCCGCCACTCCGAAATGGCACCGGACATATACCATACAATTCGGTCATTGCCTTTTCTGCTGCTTTATATGCTGGATGGTTGATTGGACAAACATAAGATTGCCCTCCATGCAGGTATTCTACATTAACTTTCACCGACTTGGGTGCAATCCTCTTAAGATATTTACTCAGAAGCTTCGCTATTTTATGGTGATCTTGATTTGGCACCAACCTACAAGATATTTTCGCGTATGCTTTTGACGGAAGCACAGTCTTTGTTCCATTGCCGGAATATCCGCCCCAAATTCCACAAACATCAAAAGTTGGCCTCACCCCTGTCCGCTCAATGGTTGTATAACCTTTTTCGCCCTGCAACTTTTGAACGCCTAACGCAAGTTTGTAATCAGTCTTACTAAACGGGCGGTTATTCAGCATTTTACGTTCAGAATCCGATATTTCAACCACATCGTCGTAGAACCCGGTTATTGTTATTCGATGTTTTTTGTCGGTACACTTGGCAATTAACTCACAAAGTACATTTATTGGATTGGCAACTGCGCCACCATAAAGGCCAGAATGCAAATCGCGGTTAGGACCAGTGACTTCAACCTGCCAATATGCAATTCCCCTGAGCCCAGCCGTAATTGAGGGAACATTTTCAGAAATCATTGTGGTGTCGGAAACAAGAATTACATCCGACTTCAGCATTTGTTTATGATCGGCACAAAAACCAGACAGGCTTGGAGACCCGATTTCCTCCTCGCCTTCTATTAGAAACTTTACATTACAAGGCAACGTTCCCGTTCGCACCATGTATTCAAATGCTACAAGATGCATAAAACTCTGCCCTTTATCATCGTCGGCACCGCGAGCGTATATCTTTCCGTCAATAATTTCGGGTTCAAAAGGATTTGTTTTCCATTGATCTAAAGGATCAACAGGCATTACATCCATATGCCCATAAACTAAAACAGTAGGCAATTCAGGATTAATTATCTTCTGGGCAAAAGTTACAGGATTACCCTCAGTTACAAAAACTTCAGCATTATCAGCACCAGCCTTAATGAAAAGTTCTTTCCAATACTCTGCGGCCCTAAACATATCTTTACGATGATTGTCGCCTGCACTTACCGAAGGTATCCTCAACAAACCGAAAAGTTCTTCAAGAATTCTATCTCTATTTTTATCGATATAAACATCTATATTCTCAAACATAGCAGTGAGTTTATTTACTTTTTCTTATCCGGAATAAACTTCAAAGAAACTGAATTTACACAATGGCGTGTATCTTTTGCTGTGAATTTTTCACCGAAAAAAACATGCCCCAAATGTCCTCCACATTTGGCACAGGTAATTTCGGTACGTCGTCCATCCTGATCTGTTTTGCGCACAACGGCATCTTTAATTTCATCGTCGAAACTTGGCCAGCCACAACCTGAATGAAATTTATCGTCCGAACGATAAAGTGGAGAATTGCACTTGCGGCAAACATACGTTCCCTGATGAAAAAAGTCAGTATATTCTCCTGTAAACGGGCGTTCAGTTCCCTTTTGTTCTATCACAAACTTCTCTAAACTATTGAGTTCATTAAATGATAATGAATCACTGCGCTGAATAGACATTGTTGCTATGAGTATTAAAATTGTTATCATGAAATTAAGACAATACAAAAACAAAAAAGTTGACGATTGATGCTCAAAAATTGAAAATTATAGGCACTGATTGAAAATCAATTTATTCAGAATCAAATATTTTAATATTTTTGATAATCCTATTCAAAAAAAGTCGAAAAAACTGACTGATTGACCGAAACAATGATTATGAACCGAATTTTACTTGTATTTATTCTATTTAGTTGTATTTCATCTGTGTATGGAGGCGAGAAGGAAAATATTGCAAGAAAGATAGAAACCATTCTCGACAGCATCGACCCTGCCCTTCCAATTATTGAACCGCTCTTCGAATATGCACTAAGCGACATCTCCATTTGCAAAGGCCCCAACCACAGTTATTACTTAACTGGCACATCGGGCGACAGATATGGTGTACAAGATGGAATCAGGGTTTGGGTTTCGAAAGACATGAAAAGCTGGAATCAGATTGGCACAAATGGTATGGTTTGGACTTTTGATAACGATGGCAAGGCTTGGCAAAAGGAAATAAACCAAACTGACGGATGGAAACAACGGGGCATTATTGCGCCCAAAATATACTACTTCAACGATAATTTTTGGATAACTTACACAGTATCAAATTCAAATCAATCGGGCATTTTGAAAAGTACAACCGGAAGACCAGAAGGTCCATATTCCGACATCAGCGGCGAGAAACCACTTGTAAAAGGTGCACATACATCGTTGTTTGTTGATACTGATAGTACAATCTATTTCATTTGGGGGAATGGACAATACTCAAAAATGAAGGATGATATGAGCGGTATGACTTCATTTACAGGTTTCCTGTGCGACAACAATGGAAAATCGATTGGCAACCACGGCATCACCTTGTCGAAGATAAATGGAACTTACATTATTTCAGGATCCAGATGGAGCGACTGGACTCCAGGGAGCAAAATAGTACAGTCGGACAACGACCACTCGCGCACAGTTGACTCCAGATACGATTGCATAATTGCTTATTCAAAAAATCTTTCCGGCCCATATTCGGCGCCATATCTATCTATCCCTCACGGTGGTGGAAGTACAATTTTTGAAGATTTTGAAGGTAAAATTTGGGGAACAATCTTTGGAAACGATGAATCATCTTCACCAATTTTCGAATGCCCGGCAATAGTACAGCTCGCTCCCGATGCTTCAGAAAAATTGAAGCCTGTTCACATCAATGGGTTCTACCCATCCGACACCACAAAAATTGTCTATGTATCTCGCGAAGGAAACAATACAAACGGTTCTTCGTGGGAAAACGCCTACACCTCACTTCAGCGGGCAATTGACAACACCACAGACAATAGCCAGTTTTGGATTTCAAGAGGAACTTACGACTCTTCTGTAAGGGTTGATTTACGAGAAGCAATTTATATTTTTGGAGGGTTTGTTGGGAATGAGAGGTCATTAGAGGAGCGTAATATTGTTGCAAATCCGGTTATTCTGAACGGAAAAAAGAGTGAGAAGCATGTACTATCGATCACTACAAGTAAATATGTACGCATTGACGGACTGACAATTAAAGGAGGAAATGCCTCCGGAGGAAGTTCAAACCAGCAATACGGAGCCGGAATTCACATCTTGGGCGGAGGTGAGACTGTTCGGATTACAAATTGCATTATTGAGGAAAACTACGCCGACCAGGACGGTGCCGGGCTCTATGCTTCTATTGGTGCAGCACCAATTATAATCAACTGTAATATAAGGAATAACACTGCGAAGAACAACGGAGGGGCAGCTGCCATTTACTGTAACTCAACAAATGGCTACCACACAAGATTCTACAACTGCACAATGAACTACAACTCGGCTTATGGAAACGGAGGAGCAGTGTATTTCGACACAAACCTGAAGCGTACCGGATTACTAAAAATGGTAAACTGTATCGTAACCAACAACAACACATTGCAACAATCGGGGAATATTGCGTTAGACCGCGGAACAAATCTTCAGTTAATCAACAGCACAATATGTTTTAACAAAGGAACTTCGAACGCCGCAGTAATTTCTCGTCTTGGGCGAACGCCCTCTCAAAGTCGTATTGTCAACTGCATTTTTTATGGAAACACCGGAGGCACAATGTTTAATATTGAAGGAGAAGCAAGCACTAACCTCCAAAAAATATGGACACGCTTTCAGAATTGCATATTCTACGAAAACGACGTCAATTCGCTTGTGATCAGAAACTTCGACCACAAAGCATGGAAAACGGTACCCGACTTAAATAACTCGGTTATGGGCTCTAAACTAGAAACTGTTGACCCTGAATTTATAGACCCTCTAAAAGACAATTTTCATTTAAAACCCACATCAAGAGCAATAAACAAAGGCATTTCCTATCTGAGTTTTGAAATTGATATTGATGGAAATCCAAGAAATCTTAGGCAAGACTCGGGCTTCATCGACATTGGAGCCGATGAAGCAAAGTAATGTTTAGTTTAAAGCTTCGGCGCCAGCTGTAATTTCAACTATTTCGTTTGTAATAGCCGACTGACGGGTATTATTGTAGGTTGTAGTGAGCTCTTTTATAAGATCGTTGGCATTTTCGGTTGCCTGATGCATGGCCGTCATTCGGGCTCCCTGCTCAGCAGCATTCGAATCGAGGAGAATACGGTGGAGCTGCATCTTCAAAGCCTGAGGCACAATCGACTCAAGAATCTCTTCCTTCGACGGTTCATAAATAAAATCGCTAAGAACAATCGACTCTTTATCTACCGTTGGAGGTTTTATAACAGGCAAGAATTGCTCGGCAGTTAAAACCTGAACCGCAGCATTTTTAAATCGGTTGTAAACAATGTCGATACGTTGGAATTTTCCCTGTTGAAATAAATCTATCAACCTATCCGCCAGGTCATTAATTTCATCGACATTGAGATTCAACATTAAATCGTTGGCCTCCCCAAACGAATCGATTCCTTTGGTTTTCAATCCCTTTTCAACTTGCTTTCCGACAGAAAAAAACTCTACCTTTCCTGACTTAAGCTGGTATTCAAAATGGTCGAATGAGTGCAATATTGAGTATTTTACAACATTTGTATTGAATCCACCACACAACCCTCTGTTTCCACCAATAACAACAACTAAAACAGATCCGAGTGCGGGTTCAGAAAAAAACGCAGAGCTAAACTCAACAACGCCAAGACTAAGGTTCTCAATAATTTCATGCAATTTCCTTTCATAAGGTTTAATCTGCAAAATCATGTCCTGAGCTTTCTTTAGTTTCGATGCCGAAACCATTTTCATAGCACTGGTAACCTGTCTTGTATTCTTGACAGATACAATCCTGTTCCTTATCTCTTTAAGCTGCGACATTAATCTTCATTATATTTTAATGATAACTCGCCAACAACATCTTTCAGAATCGTTCTTGCTTCGTCAGTCAGGTTGCCTGCTTTAAGTTGCCCAAGCACATCGGCATGGTTAAGTTCAAGATATTCAATATATTCTTTTTCAAAAGCATGCAATTCTTTAATAGGTATCTTTTCCAACAAATCTTCAACGCCACAAAAAATAATTGCAATTTGATGTTCAACCTTCATTGGTTTGTATTGCCCTTGCTTCAGAATTTCAGTATTATGAGCACCTTTCGAAAGAACACGTTTTGTAGCAGCATCGAGTTCGGAACCAAACTTTGAGAAGGCTTCAAGCTCACGGTACTGAGCCTGATCGAGTTTCAACGTTCCAGCTATTTTCTTCATAGCCTTAATCTGCGCGTTACCGCCAACACGCGAAACTGAAATTCCCACATTAATTGCAGGCCTAATTCCGGCATTGAACAAGTTCGATTCAAGGAAAATTTGTCCGTCGGTAATAGAGATAACATTTGTTGGAATGTAGGCTGAAACATCACCAGCCTGAGTTTCAATAATTGGCAATGCAGTAAGAGAACCACCGCCTTTAACTTTTCCAACAAGACACTCGGGCAAATCGTTCATCTGCGAAGCAATCTCGTTTGAATTAATAATCCTTGCAGCACGTTCCAATAAGCGAGAATGAAGGTAAAATACATCGCCAGGATAAGCTTCGCGGCCTGGTGGTCGACGAAGCAACAACGAAACTTCGCGATATGATACAGCTTGTTTCGACAAATCGTCAAAAATAATCAGAGCATGCCGTCCCGTATCTCGGAAAAATTCTCCGATCGTGGTTCCTGCATAAGGTGCATAAAACTGCAAAGCTGCTGGGTCGGCAGCAGAAGCTGCAACAATGGTAGTATATTCCATTGCGCCATATTTTTCGAGGGTGTGCTGAATGTTTGCAACCGTTGAATTCTTCTGACCTATAGCAACATATATACAATAAACAGGGTTGCCGTTTTCAAAATTTTCTTTCTGGTTTATAATGGCATCTATCGCAATTGCGGTTTTCCCGGTTTGGCGGTCGCCAATAATTAGTTCGCGTTGACCTCGCCCAATTGGAATCATTGCATCGATAGCCTTAATCCCGGTTTGCAAAGGTTCGGACACTTTCTGACGAAAAATAACGCCAGGTGCTTTTCGTTCAAGAGGCATTTCAACTTTATCGCCAGCGATGGGGCCTTTCCCATCAATTGGCAGTCCAAGAGTATTTATAACTCGCCCTAGAACGCCTTCGCCAACCATAATTGAAGCGATTCTATTCTTCCTTTTAACCACATCGCCTTCGCGAATTCCTTCAGAATGGCCCAACAAAACCGCACCAACATTGTCTTCCTCAAGGTTAAGCACTATGCCAGTAACCCCATTCGAGAATTCAATCATTTCGTTCGATTCAACATTTCGAAGGCCATAAATTCGGGCAATACCGTCGCCTACACTTAAAACGGTTCCAACTTCTTGCATCGACTTTTCGGTATCAAAACCTGCCAATTGCTCCTTTAAAATTGCTGAAATTTCAGCTGGTCGGATATTTGCCATCCTGTTCTATTTTAATTCTAGTTGTTTTTTTATTGATTTTAGGCTGGTGGCAATGCTTGCGTCATATTGCTCACCATCTATTGTAAAAGTAAATCCGCCAATAAGTTCGGGATCTACCTCTGTGGTCAACTCTATAGTTGAATGGGTTTTTTGCTCAAACTGGCTTTTCAATCTCTCAACTAAAGCCTCGTCTAACTCTTGAGCTACAACAAGTTCAGCTGTAATAATATTGTTCTCCCTACGCGCCAAGTCAATAGCATTCCGGATTATATCAATAAAGTAAGGTTCCCTATTATTCTTAAAAATTAAAAGAATAAAACTCATGGTAAGTTGCTCAATATCAGACTTAAAGAGTTCTTCTATCTTCTTTATTTTTAAATGATTCGGAATTATCGGTTTTAAAACAAAATCACGAAACCCTGGATAATCGTTCAAAGCCGCATTCAGCAACCTTAAATTATGATCAACCTTATCTAAAATGCCATTCTGAGAAGCTAAATCAATAATAGCTTTAGCATATCGAACAGTAACCCGATTTCTATCCATGTTAGTTCAATTCAACATCTTTGATCAGTTCTTCAACCATTTTTTCGTGGCGTTTTTGGTCTTGCATATCCGCACGGATAACTTTAGTCGCAATTTCAAGTGATAATTGCGAAATTTGAGTTTTCATCTCTTCAATAGCCAATTTGCGCTCTTGCTCCATCTGCTTACGAGCATCTTCAATTATTTTATCGGCCTCAAATTGAGCTCTTTCTTTTGCCGAAGCAACAATTTTATCATGCTGATCAAGACCCTCTTTCTGCAGTTTTTCTTTCTCAAGACGTGCTCCTAAAATTACTTTTTGCTGTTCGCTCTCTAGGTTTGTCAACTGTAATTCAGCATTCTTGGCTGCATTGAGCGACTCTTCAATCTTTTTCTCACGGTCGGCTAATGCTTCTAACAAAGGCTTCCAAGCGAACTTTGTCAAACCAAAAAACACTATCGAAAAGATTAACGTTACCCAAATTATTGTTCCTAAATATGGAAAAAGAAACATAGTCTTCTATTTTTTTGTTCGATAAAAAAAGCGCTGCAAAACGGCAATCCCGAAAGTTGCAGCGCAATAAGTCTTACATAACAGCTAGCAAAACACAAACAATCACAGCAAGGAAAGCTACCCCTTCAATAAATACAGAGGCAAGAATCATGTTTGCTCGAATGTCTGACATTGCTTCTGGCTGACGAGCAATGGCTTCCATTGCAGCACTTCCGATTTTCCCAATACCGATACCGGCACCAATTGCTGCTAAACCAGCTCCAAGACCGGCTCCAAGTTTTCCGATAGCCATTTCAGCTAAAATCATTACTAATGACATAATTTTCTGTTTTTAAATTAATGCCCTTTTTCGGTTGCCATACCAAAGTACATAGCCGATAATAAGGTAAATATATATGCCTGAATAAATGCAACAAGTATGTCAACAACAACCATAAAAACGGAGAAAACCA